>Ga0207797_1002481_pt1 | contig 12781 bp, 16 predicted proteins | sample PRCRCaboRojoPR_6_FD_187275 | JGI IMG/M metagenome (GOLD analysis project Ga0207797, IMG submission 187275) | Marine sediment microbial community from Cabo Rojo, Puerto Rico - PR CR 10% Liquid 1 (SPAdes) | ecosystem: Environmental > Aquatic > Marine > Coastal > Sediment | place: Cabo Rojo, Puerto... | reverse complement strand
CACCGAGCGTGGCGCCGAGCCGTCGAATCTCGCGCCCCGAAGCGACGAGTGGCGACTCCGGGAACCTGTAACCGGGTGAGCTCGACGCGTGAGATCGAGACAGTGTCGCACGACGTGGGGTGGCGACAGGCCTGACTGACGGCCATCGGCTCGGAGACCTGCACCCGAGCGGCGTGTCACGCGTCGTCGGGCCCGTAACTGCCCGAGGTTCACACGACCGGTCGAGAATTGCACGCGACGGAATCGGGACGACAGGACACAGTCAGTGTCGCCGTGTCTGGATCGCGCCGCCGAGTAGCCCCCCGAGACCGCCGAACACGGCCGGAGAGCCGACCACCGCGAGCAGAGTGCGCTCGGGGCTGATCCGGATACCGTCGACCGCGACCGCAAGGAGGACGACGCCGACCAGGAGGGCGACTGCGTAGCCGACCGCGACCGTCGCACCGGACAGGACGTTCCCCTGCGCGCCTCAACCGGCGGTTCGAGCGGCGACGACCACGGCCGCCAGCCCCCCGCTGCTGTACCCCGTGCGAGCGATCCCCGAGACGGTGTCGCGCTGAGCGGCCTGTCCCGTCGACGTAACCGAGTCGGTGGACGAGTGGGGAACCGTGACTGTCTCACCACCATATCATAATATTTATGATATGAAAACCCCACTCGTCGATTCTCGATCGGTGAGAAGAGCACCCCCCGGTCGCGGCGAGCGGGACAGACACTAGGTATTTTCCCCAGGCAAGCGACGTATCGACCGATGGACGACCCGCTTCCGTCGCTTCGGCCGCTCGCGGTTCGGGTCGCAGTCACCGGGATACTGTTGCTTCTCCTGCCCGGGCTACTGGTATGGCTAGTGCCGGAGGCACAGGACCCGGTCGCGATCCGGACGTACATCCTGGGGTTCGGAGCGCTGGCGCCGCTGGTGTTCGTCCTGTTACAGTCCCTGCAGGTACTGGTCGCCCCGATTCCGGCATCGGCGATGGCGGTGACTGGCGGCTACCTGTTCGGGGCCATACCGGGCGCGGCGTACAGCATCGTCGGTACGACGATCGGTAGCGCGCTCGCGTTCGCGCTCTCGCGGCGGTACGGACGGCCCTACGTGAGTCGGCTGGTCGGCGCCGAGCGGCTGTCGCGATTCGACGGGTTCGTGGAGCGAAGCGGGCTGGCGGGCGTGTTCCTCCTGTTTCTCGTCCCTGGCCCGTGGCCCGACGACGTAGTGTGTTTCGTCGCCGGGATATCGACGATCCGACTCGATCTGTTGGTCGTGGCGGCGGTCGCCGGCCGTGGCCCAGCGCTTGTGTTTGCGAGCGTCCTCGGCGCGAATCTGATGGTCGGCCAGGTACTCGTCGCCGGCCTCCTGCTGGCTATTCTCGTGATCGCGTGGGGAGTGGGGTACTACTATCGCCGCCAGGTGATCGAACGCATCGTGCGACACGTCGGGCCGGAGCGCCCCGCGGAGTGACCCACCCGCTCTCAACAGTCTCGAGACGCATGGCCCTGGAGTCGGTGTCCGGCGACCGCACGTCGACACCGAGCGGGTACCCGACGGAGACGTCACCGATTCCGGACGAGACGGCCAGCGCGTCGCCGCTGCGGTGCTCTGAGAAGCAAAGCGACTTTTTCCTCGCCCCGCCAACGTCGCCCCATGGATGGACTGTTCGTCGCCGCCGGGCTGGTCGTCCTCCTGGTCGGCACTGAGGCCTTCTTCACGCTGTTGTCGGTGCTGAACCTCCGCCACGAGGAACGAACCGTCGAGCGCGAACAGGAGTGGATCCGGGAGGAGCTAGGTGTCGACGACCCCGACGAGCTCGTCGAGTACCACCGGCTGAAGACGGGCCTGTCGCTGCTGCGGTCGTGGGTCGGACTCGGCGCGCTGTTGCTCGTGCTGTTCTCGGGACTGTTCGGCGATGTCGTCACTGCACTGACCGCGACGGTCGACGCCACGCTCGTCCAGGGGGTCGTCTTCGTCGCGGGCGCCGTCCTCGCGGTTCGAGTCTTCGGGGTGCCGTTCGACCTCGTCGACACCTTCGTCGTCGAGGAGCTGTTCGGATTCAACAACCAGTCGCCGAAGCTGTGGCTGCGGGATTTCCTCCTCCAGACCGTGGTGTCGCTGGTGCTGGTGGTGCCGCTTGCGGCCGCCGTCCTCTGGGTCGTCGAGCGCGTCCCGCTGTGGCCGGCCGCCGCGTGGGCGCTGCTGGTGGGCGTCTCGGTGGCGATGCTCGTGCTCAAGCCGCGGGTGATCGACCCGCTGTTCTACGAGTTCACGCCCGTCGACGAGGGGTCGCTCCGGGAGGCCGTCGACGAGGTGTTCGAGCGGGCGGGCTTTACCTGCGACCAGGTGTACGAGATGGACGCCAGCCGCCGCTCGGCGCACTCCAACGCCTACTTCGTGGGGTTCGGGCGGACGAAACGGGTCGTCCTGTTCGACACGCTCGTCGCGGGGATGGACGAGGCGGAGATCCAGAGCGTGCTGGCCCACGAACTCGCTCACTGGAAGAAAGCCCACATCTGGAAGTTCATCGGCCTGTTCGCAGCCCGCTTCGGCATCGTCTTTGCGGTGCTGGGCTATCTCGTCGGGGCGGACTGGCTGTATGCCCCATTCGCCGTCCCGCAGGCACCCTACGTCGGCCTGACGCTCGCGTTGCTGTGGGTCGCGCCCGTCAATCGGCTGACCTCGCCGGTGAACAACGTCCTGTCGTTGCGGTTCGAGCGCCAGGCCGACGCCTACGCCGTCGAGGTGATGGACGGCGAATCGATGGCGGGGGCGCTGACCGCGCTGGCCGCGGACAACCTGGCCACGCTGTTTCCCCACCCCTGGTACGAGACCTTCCACTACGACCACCCGCCGATCCCCGAGCGCGTCCGGTACGTCCGGCAACTGGACGACGAGGGCGACGCGAGCGACGTGGACGCGCCAGCCACCGGGTGAGGCGCGCGCCGAACCGAAACGGCTGACCAGTCGGCGCCCGTAGCGAGGGTGTGGCCCACGACCGGATTCACGCCCGTGAACCGACACACGACGCCGACCGCTGGACGGTCGGGACGATCGTCGACATCACAGAGCGCGACGGCCACTGCGTCACCACCGTCGAGACCGAGAGCCAGCGGGTCGAACTGGTGACGACGCTGGCCGTCCGCGACCTGTTTCTCTCGCGTCTGGATATCGACGAGGGCGAGTCGCCCGTCGGTCAACGGGTCTGGTACCGCAAGAAAGGCGAGCGCGGCTGAGATCAGCGCGTCGAGACCGCCGTGCCCGAGAGGTTCACCCAGAGCATCCCCTCGGCCATCTCCTCGTAGTCGAAGGAGGCACCGACGACGGCGTCTGCACCGAGGTCGGCGGCCTCCGCGCGGATGTCGTTGATCGCCTCTTTCCGACCCGTTTCGATCTTCTTCTCGTAGGAGCCGCTGCGGCCGCCGACGACGTCGCGGATGCCGGCGGCGATGTCACTGACGACGTTCGCGCCGATCACCGCTTCGCCGGAGACGACGCCGTGGTACTCGGTGATCTCACGACCGTCGAGGCTGTCCGTCGTGGTGATGGTGATGTCAGCCATGCAGCTCCACTATCGGGAGCAGAGAACATAAAGTCGGATTCGGAGTTGCAGACTCGGCAACTCCGGACGGGGCTTGGAGTGACCGGATCTGTTGGGGCCTCAGAACCGGCGGCGAATCTCGTCGATGACCGACGGCGGGAGACCCAGCGTCGCGAGCAGGTCGCGGCGCTGTTCGTCGCTGCCGTGGCCCGCGGCGAAGCCGTTGAGTCGCGCGGCGACCGTCGAGTCGACGAACGCGTCGCCGTAACGGTCTTCGAGTTCGTCCGCGACGGCCGGCAGCGTGCGGAGTTCGTACTTCTGGTGGTAGTCCTCGGCGAGGTGAAAGCGGGAGAGGGACTCGACGGCCGTCTCTACGTCGCGACCGGTGCGCGCTGCGAGGTCGGCACGGGACTGTTCGGCCGCCGCCCGCTGGTCGTCGTCGTGGGCGAGGACGACGCCGCGGTACTGGCGCTTGCCGGCGGTCGCCCAGGCGTGGTTGTTCCAGAACACGTCGAGCAGGTCGCCGTCGGAGAGCGCGTCGGGGTCGTACTCGACCTGGACGACTTCGGTGTGGTCGCCGAGCGCGTAGTAGGTGGGGTTGGGCTTCGTCCCGCCGGCGTAGCCGACGCGGGTGCGGACGACGCCGGGCATCGCGCCGAAGCGGGCGTCAGGCCCCCAGAAACAGCCCATCCCGAGCGTCGCCGTCTCGGTCTCGCTGGGCGGGAGTGCCGCGGCGTCGCGGGCCAGCGCGGTCGGCCGGTGGGGATCCGTGCGTGCCATACGTCCGGTTGGAACCGGAGCGGTTTGGCTCCGTCGGCGGGGAGTTATGCCGTTCGCGCCCTAACGGCGGGTATGCGACAGCCGACGGTCGGCGACCCGCCGGTGTACGACCTCGCTGACGACGACGTGCCGTGGGTGCTCGGGACGCAACTCACCGAGCAGTCGGGGCCGCTCGCCCGTGCGCCCGCGGGGAGTCAGGTACTCATGATCGAATCGCACGGCTTCGCCCGGCGGCTGCCCTACCACCACCACAAGCTGACGCTGGTCTTCGCGGCGATGCGTCGCTTTCGCGACCGCCTGCGCGAGGCGGGCTACGACGTGACCTACCTCCAGGCGGACTCGTTCGGCGAGGGGCTGGCGGCGTTTTTCGACGAACACCCCGAGAAACGGCTGGTGGCGATGCGCTCGCCCAGCTACCGATCCGGACAGCGGTTCGCGGAACTGGTCGACGAGGCCGGCGGCGACCTACGACTGGTCGAGAACGAACTGTTCGTGAGCACGCGGGAGGCCTTCGACGAGTGGGCCGACGGCGACCAGTTCAGACACGAACAGTTCTACCGCTGGATGCGCCGGGAGTCGGGCGTGCTCATGAACGGCGGTGACCCGGTCGGCGGCGAGTGGAACTACGACGACGAGAACCGCGAGTACCCGCCCGACGAGTGGGCGGCGCCGCCCGTCCCCGAACACGACTACGACGCGGTGACCGAGGAGACGGCGGACTGGGTCGCCGAAGCGTTCGATACCTGGGGGGAGACCGACGGCTTTTGCTGGCCGGTCACGCGCAAGCAGGCGACCGAACAGCTGCGACACTTCGTCGACGTGCGCCTGCCCGACTTCGGTCCCTACCAGGACGCGATGCGGGGCGACGACTGGGCGATGGCCCACGCGTTACTGGGGGGCGCGATCAACGTCGGGCTCCTGCACCCGACGGAGGTCGTCGAGGCGATCGAGGCGGCGTACCACGAGAACGACGCCGTCGGACTGAACTCCGCGGAGGGTGCCATCCGGCAGATACTGGGCTGGCGGGAGTTCATGCGCCACGTCTACCGCCACGCCATGCCCGAACTGGCGACGGCCAATCAGTTGGGGGCCGACCACGACCTGCCCGCCTTCTACTGGAACGGTGAAACCGACATGAACTGCCTCGCGGAGACCGTCGGGGACGTCCGCGCGCGCGGCTACTCCCATCACATCCAGCGGCTGATGGTGCTCGCCAACTTCGCGACGCTGTGGGGCGTCGAACCCGCCGAACTCAACGAGTGGTTCCACGCCACCTACGTCGACGCCTACCACTGGGTGACGACGCCGAACGTCGTGGAGATGGGGCAATACGGCCACGGCGTCTTCGCCACCAAACCGTACGTCTCCTCGGCGAACTACGTCGACCGGATGTCCGACTACTGCGAGGACTGCGCCTACTACAAGACCAAGGACACCGGCGAGGGCGCCTGTCCGTTCAACGCGCTGTACTGGGACTTTCTCGACCGCAACGAGGAGCCGCTGCGGAGCAACCACCGGATGGGACTGATGTACAGCCACGTCGACGACAAACGGGAGTCGGGCGCGATGGCCGAGATCCGCGAGCGGGTGGCAGACCTGCGGGAGATGGCGGCCGACGGCGAGCTATGACGACGACGTGTGCGCTGTGTCGGCGGGTCGTGCCCGACCAGCGCATCGACGACCCCCAGGTCATCCAGGAACACCATCTGATCCCAGAGAACCGCCGGGAGAGTCCGACGGTGATGCTGTGTCGCCCCTGTCACGAGCAGATCCACGCGCTGTTCACCAACGAGGAACTCCGGGCGGAGTTCGACACTGTCGAGGCACTGCAGAACGCGCCGCGACTCGCCGACTACCTCGACTGGATCCGGACGACGGCGAAACTCGACATCCAGGTCGAGACCAGCGACCACGTCCGCGACCGGCGATGACGCGTTGTACCCCGAACTGAGAGATCGTCCACTCGCGGCCAGAATTGCCACCATTCTGTCCACCGGCAGGCCACCTATCGAAATTTATGCCGATCTATTACGATTTTACATGGACATACAGCCAATAGTTTTATTATACAGTGGACACACAGTGGAGATATGGAGGAAAAAGCGAACACAACAACACACGTGCAACCGAGTACCGAATACAACCGCGACCGCTCGCCGATGTACGAGCCAGTACTTCGGGGGAAAGAGACAAAATAAGCGAGTTTCTCTCCAGCCTCGTCCCAGCCTGCTGTCCTCGTCTGGCACCTTCGTCGATGCGTCGCAGTCATTTTCCTGCAGACCGTTCCGACCGACATGCACCTGGTAGTGACCGGTGGAAACGGATTTATCGGCCGCCGACTCTGTGAACGTGCCGTCGGCGACGGCCACGAGGTGACGAGCGTCGCCCGGCGCGGCCCGCCGCCCGAGTCCCACCGCGGGTCGTGGGCGGCGGACGTGACCTGGGTCGCTGCAGACGTCTTCAGCCCGGATTCCTGGCGCGACGTCCTGACCGGCGCCGACTGCGTCGTCCACTCCATCGGTACCATCTCGGAGACCCCCGACGCCGGCGTCACCTTCGAGCGGATCAACGGCGACTCCGCAATCGTCGCCGCGCTCGAGGCGGAACGGGCCGGGGCCGAGCGGTTCGTCTACATCTCCTCCTCGGCCAGACCGCCGTTCGTCGGCGAAGCGTACATCACCGCGCGCCGCCGGGCCGAGCGCGCCATCGCCGACCTCGACGTGGAGGTCGTCGTGCCGCGTTTCGGCCCGGTGTACGGCCCCGATCAACCCCACTTTCCGGCGTGGGCGAACCGACTGTTTACCGCTGTCGGGAGGGTGGAACCCATCGCGCGACGGTTCGGCGACGACCGTCCCTTCGCGGTCGACCGAGCGGCAGCGGCCACCTACCGGCTGGCGACGATGGACGACCCGCCCGCGAGTCCCGTCGGCGCCCGGACGCTCGCCGACCTCGCCTGAGAACGGTTCCGAACCGGAGCGTGCGAGCCGAGTCGTTCCGCGGCCGGGAGAAACGCCGCCCAGCTCGTCGTACTCGCGTCAGAAAACTGCTCTGAACGACGCGGAGGCAGGCAGCGGCGTGGTCGGTCAGCGAGGAACCGGCGGTTCCGCCGCCGCGGAGTGGTCGTCCGACTCGCTGCCGTCGGCCGGAGCGACCTGTGGTGACCCGCTGGCCGGGAGCCCCGCTCGCCAGTTGAGATACGCGATCGCTGCCTTGCTCACTGCCTCGTAGCGAACCGTGAGTTCGACCAGGTGCCCCGCGCTGTCGACCTCCTGTGTCGCCCCCAGGAACTCGATATCGAGCCCCGTCTGCTGTGTTTCTGCGACCGTCTCCCGGATGAGCCAGATGACGTCGCCGTAGTCGATCCGAAAGTCGTCGCCGAACGCGTACGTGGCGGTATATTTCGATGTTGCTGCTGTCTGTTGTGACACGATTCTCCCCCGGGCATTCCCGCGGCCTGGTCTCACCTGCAACTGTACCGACGGAGCGAACGCCGTCTAGCTGTAGATTATGTGGAATGTTAACTATTGGCAAATCGGTGAAAGTGAACCGGCGCCAGGCACACACCCACGACTCGGGTCGTGCCCCGGGCGTCCCTACGGATCCGGGAAGAAGCGTCCGTGGAAGCCGAAGGGCTCCGGGTGGGGGAGAAACGCCCGGGCCAGCACGTCGAGCGTCGCCGCGTCGAAGACCAGCAACATCGTCTGCTCGCGGTCGGTGTCTAGCGCCGTCGCCAGCACGACGCCGTCGTCCTCGCCGTCCCCGCCGGGCCGCTGGACGGGAATCGGTTCCTCGACGTAGACCGAGCGCTCCCACCACTCGCGGGCGGTGCCCGTCTCGCAGTCGACCTTTACCAGGCCGTTTGCGCCCGCCCGGTCGGTCGCCTGCCCGTAGGCGTAGCGGTGCTGTCTGCCGACGACCTGCTGGGGGACGCGCGGCATCTCCATCCCGCCGTCGTAGAGCCGGCGCCTGTCGACGGTGTTCGCGCCCGGATCGATGCGATAGCGCAGCAGGTGGGCGTCCGGCACCGCCGGGAACCCCTCGCCGTCGAGTTCGTCGAGCGCCATCGTGTCGACGATGTCGCCGTCCGGAAACTCCACCAGGTCGAGTACCACCGTTCCCGCGTCGACGTAGGCGTTGACGTGATGGAACGTGAACACGGGGTCGAAGGTCGGGTCGGCCACCAGGTCGCCCGTGTCGCGGTCGACGACGAGGACGCGCGCCTCCCGGTCGGGTTGCCAGTCGAGCATGTCCATGGCGCCAGTGGCGAACGGATTGAGCGCCCGGCGCACCGAGAGGACGAGCGGCGACTCAACGATCACGACGTGGTCGGCGGTGACGCTGCAGTCGTGGACGTACGCCGGCCCGCGGGCGTCGATGGAGGCGATGACCTCCCGCTCGCGGCGTCCGTATGGCACCCGGTAGAGGTGGTACTGCGGCGTGCGCCCGAACTGCGTGGCGAAGCCGACCAGTTCCCCCCGGTGCGGGTCGTCGACGAGGTGGGCGGCCGTGATGTGTTCGGACAGGTCGTCGTCGAAGGCGAACTCGCCCCGCGTCGCGAGCGTCGCCGGGTCGAAGGCGACCCGCCGCGGGGCTTCGGTGAGTGCCACGTACTCGCCGTCGATGCGAGCGACGTGGACGTTGGCGTTGTCGGTCGGGTCGGGCAGCCCCAGCGACGCGAGCGTGTCGAGGACGCGCCGCCAGCCGCGGGTGTCGGTGCCGAACTGCCCCGTCAACCGTCCGTCCATCGCCTCCTCGTAGGCCTCGGTGCGGAGAAAGCGGTTCGAGTACCGCAGTTGCCCGTCCGCGAAGGCGTAGCGGCGAAGCATCGCCAGCCCGTCGAACCAGTGATTGACGCGCTGCTCGCCGGCCTCGAAGCGGCCGGGGCCGTTGCGGATCAGCGTCCCGGAGAGCCAGTCGGGGATCGTGCCCTCGACCGTCGGTCGGTGGTCGTGCACTTCCGTCGTCAGGGAGCGAAAGCCGGGGCCGGGTGCTGTCACGGTCACAGATGAGGAACCGAACGCTATCAATCCTCCGTGCGTGTGAGACGCCGGCGCCACAGGCGCCGCAGGCTTAACCCGCGCCGGCACCAATCGCGGGTATGACAGAGACAGCGACCGGCGAGCGCATCACGCTCTACTCCGATTACGTCTGTCCGTTCTGCTATCTCGGCCGGGAGTCACTCCGGCGGTACCAGCGCCAGCGCGAGGCGCCCCTGGAGATCGACTGGCACCCCTTCGACCTGCGTGCCGGAAAACGCAACCCCGACGGCAGCATCGACGAGAGCGTCGACGACGGCAAGAGCGACGAGTACTACGAGCAGGCAAAGGAGAACGTCCGCCGCCTGCAGGATGAGTACGACGTGGAGATGACTCTCGACATCGCGACGGACGTGGACTCGCTGAACGCCCAGCTGGTCTCCTATCACGTCAAACAGAACTACGAGTACGACCAGTGGCTGGCACTCGACGAGGCGATCCTGGCCGCACTGTGGACGGAGGGTCGCGACATCGGTGATCCCGACGTGCTCACCGACGTCGCCACCGACGTCGGACTCGACGCCGGCGTCGTCGAGACCGCGCTGGCCGACGACGAACTGCGCGCGGAGCTACACGACCGGTTCCAGGGCGCACAGCGGGAGGGGATCACCGGCGTGCCGACCTTCGCCTACGAGGGGTACGCGGCCCGCGGCGCCGTCCCGCCGGAACACCTCGAACGACTCGTCGAAGGGACGTAGCGACGGGGCGCGAATCGATACAGTCAAGCGGTCTTCACCCCGACAGAGCGGCGAGTATGTTCCCGGTACCGCTCCAACTCGGGCAGGAACTGGCTGTGGCCCTGCTGATCGCGCTGTTCACCTTCGGTGTCGTCGCGACGCTCTATCAGCTCCGCCAGGGCTACGTCGACCGTCGGTAGCAGAAAGCGCGCTCGCGGGAAGCGGTCAGTCCGCGTCCGCGACCTCGATCTCGCCGCTGGGGTCGACGGTGACCTCGTGGCCCTCGATGGTGAAGGTGTAGGGTTCGCCGTCGTCCAGTGCCGTCCCGAGAGCACTGAAGTCGACGGCGGCCTCGATGTCGTCGACGTCACCGTCGTCGAGGTCTGTCGCGGCCGTGACGGCCTCGACGACCGCCGTCCGGGCCGGCGCCGGACTCACCCACTCTTCGTCACCCGTCTCCCGCAAGATGTAGACGTCTCCGTTATCCGGACTCATGTCACGAACGTGCGCGGGACTGCTATATAACAACAGCGAGCAGTTTCAGAATCTGAAACGACCGAGAACAGCGAAACCACTCGGTACAAAGCCTTTGTGGCCAACTGGACGGCGGACGACGAGAAATCATCTAGTAGCCGTCACGTCTGTCCTCACTCGGGAGTGAGCAGTGCGTGTTCGACCAGCGAGTCGAGGCCGCGTCGCAGTCGCTCCGAGGCGGCCTGACTGGAGACGTCGAGCTCCTCGGCGAGGTCGGCGAGCGACGCCTCGCGGGGGACTTCGAAGTAGCCGTGCTCGGTCGCTAGCAGGAGGATTTCCCGCTGTGGGCCACTGATACCGTACTGTTCGGCGTGGGGGGCAGCTTCGTGCTCGGTGATCTCCTCCACCGAGACATCGAGGCTGGTCTGTCGGCAGGCGTCCTGGAACGCCGAGAACGATTCCTCGTCGGGGAAGCGCATCTGCACCGTCCACTGCTTGCCGCGGGTGTGACCGGTGATGAAGATCCCGTTTTCTTCGACAGCAGCGGCGTACATTTCGGTGCCTGGGTACTCGCGAGCGTAGGTCACCTCGTACTGTGAGCCGTGGTCTGTCTCGACGACCCGGGTCGCCTCCGAGACCGTCCGGTCGTCGGCGAGGGCGGACTCGAACTCCCCGGGACTACTCTCGCCGAGCCAACAGACACTTCGGAGGGGAACTTCGTCGGCGGCATCCAGTTGCTCGATGACGACCTCCTTGATCTGGGCTTCCCTGAGCGTCGGCCTGAGCAACCGCGTCCCGAACTGAAGTTCGACAATCATCGGACCGTCTCGGGTTATTGGTCTCGCCTACTTGTAACTCATGCATGAAATGAAAAGCAGGATGCTCAGCCCTGCGTCGGAAACGCCGGTTGGAGGCGAAATCGCCGGTAGGAATCTGTCAGAGGCACGGTCCGGGTTTCTCTCCCCCCAACGCGGCATTCGTATTTTGGCCTCGCGCTACATAGTCCTGACGCCTGCATATACAAGTGGTAGAAACTATCCAGACGTTGTCTCACCCGTCGGGGGTGTCTTCACAGGTGTTCACCCTGATAGGAGCCCTCGTAGGTGCCCTCGTGAGCCGCGTCGGCGAGCACGAGCTGGGCGATACGCGCGCCAGTCTCGATCTCGACCGGGTGGTACACCTCTAACAGTCCTTCCCCGCGGCCCTCGTAGCCGGCGTCCCACACCGCCGTATCCAACATGCAGGAGTTGCGCAGCAGCGACGACCGCGGATAGAGGAAGCCGACGTGGCGTTCCGGGATCGCGATGCGCTCGGCGTACCTGACGATGTAGCCACCCGGGTCGAGGTGGTAGACGCCATCGTCGGCCGCGAGTTCGCGACGCTGTCCGACGGTCTTGTCCCCGCGCCCGATGCGTCCCGGCTCTGTCTGCTCGAAGACGGTACCCAGCGTCAGATCCACGCCGTTGGGCTGTACCTGGCTCTCCCGAAGGTCGCCGAGGTGGCTGGCGACGAATCGGCCGCTCTTGAACATGGTCGAGGGTACGCTGGCACCGGGAAAACAGTGCCGGTCAGCGCAGGACGGCACGGTGACGCCAGTGGCCCGCGAATATTGCCACAGGAGCGGCCCGAACAACATGATTTATGTCCACGGATAGTCGACCCTAGAACGCTATGGGACAGACACTTACCGAAAAGATCCTCGACGACCACCTCGTCGAGGGCGAACTCGAACCCGGCGAGGAGATCGGGATCGAGATCGACCAGGTTCTCACACAGGACACCACAGGGACGCTGGTCTGGCTCCAGTTCGAGGCGCTCGGCCTCGACGAGGTCCAGACCGAACTCGCGGCCCAGTACTGCGACCACCAGACCTACCAGTTCGACTTCAAGAACACGGACGACCACCGCTTCCTGCGCTCTGCGGCCGGTACCTTCGGCGCCTACTTCTCGCGGCCCGGCAACGGTATCTGTCACAACGTTCACAAGGAGAACTTCGCCGCGCCCGGCAAGACGCTGCTGGGCTCTGACTCGCACACGCCGACTCCCGGCGGCCTCGGCCAGCTCGCCATCGGTTCCGGCGGTCTGGACGTCGCCGTCGCGATGGGCGGCGGCGCCTACTACGTCGACATGCCGGAGGTCGTCAACGTCCGCCTGGAGGGCGAACTGCCCGCCTGGGCGACCGCGAAGGACGTCATCCTCGAGATGCTGCGTCGCCTCTCCGTGAAAGGCGGCGTCGGCAAGGTCTTCGAGTACACCGGACCGGGCGTCGAGACGCTCACCGTTCCCG
>Ga0207797_1002480_pt1 | contig 12783 bp, 11 predicted proteins | sample PRCRCaboRojoPR_6_FD_187275 | JGI IMG/M metagenome (GOLD analysis project Ga0207797, IMG submission 187275) | Marine sediment microbial community from Cabo Rojo, Puerto Rico - PR CR 10% Liquid 1 (SPAdes) | ecosystem: Environmental > Aquatic > Marine > Coastal > Sediment | place: Cabo Rojo, Puerto... | reverse complement strand
GCCGCGCCCGACGAGGCCTGGTCGGCCCCGGCGCGGGTGCGCTGTCACCGCGCCCGCTACGCGGCGCTCGTCGCGAGTCCGGACGCGGCGGCGGTGACGAACGCGACGCCGCCGGTCCCCGGGACCGCGGGCGACTGGTCGGCGTCGGGGGGGCGACGGCGGCGCCGGACCTCGGTGGACGCGGCGGCCCGGGCCGCCCGCGAATCGCTGGCGGCGTGGGCGCGGACCGCGCCGCTCGACGGGACGACGGCGAGCCGGCAGCTCCTCCTCGGCCTCGACGGCCTGGTCGACCGCGACGGGGGTGCGGTCGCGGAGGCGGTTCGACGGCGGTGTTTCGATCACGCCCGCGGGCTCGACGACCCGCCGGCGACTGCCGACCTCGTCTGCCTCCCGGCGGCCGCGCTCGTCGGGATCGCGCGGCTGGTGGGGCTGTCGGTCGCGCTCGACGCGCCGGCGGCCGGGATCCGGACCGTCCTCCCCGAGGCGTAGTTCGGGCGATCGGGGCGGGCCTCCCCGGGGGCGTCGTTCGGGAATCTCCGACCGTCCTCCCGTCGCGTCGCTCGACGCGCCCGAACGGCCCGGCGAGGACGTCGTCCGGCGGTGGTCCGGGGGACCGAGTCGCCGTCGGCGGTGGCGGCCGGTCGCCGACGTCGGACGCGCCCGGCGGGCGGCTCGTCCGGCTCCGCTACTGTCTCATCCGGAAAACAGTCCGTGATTCTGGGGTTTTCGGTCACAACGGTTATTGGAGACAGTACTGCTACCTGTGAACGGAGCATGTCTGGGAAAGACCTACTGAAAGACCGGACCTGTATCGTAACCGGCGCGTCCAGGGGGATCGGGCGCGGGATCGCCGAGGAGCTCGGATGGCACGGCGCGAACGTGGTCGTCAACTACCGCTCGTCGGAGGCGGAGGCGCACGAGGTCGTCGACGCGATCGAGTCGAGTGACGGCGCCGGCAACGCCCTGGCCGTCCAGACGGACGTCTGTGACCGCGAGGGGGTCGACGCCATGGTCGAGACGACCCGCGACGCGTACGGCACCGTCGACGTCCTCGTGAACAACGCCGGGGTCACAGTCGACAAGAAGTTCGACAACATGTCCCGGGAGGACTGGGACCGCGTGATGGAGGTCAACCTCGGTGGCGTCTACAACTGTACGAAGGCCTGTTACGACGACCTCAGGGAGGCCGACGAGGGACGACTGATCAACATCTCCAGCGTCGTCGGCCAGCAGGGCAACTACGGCCAGGCGAACTACGCGGCGACGAAGTCCGGGCTGTTCGGCTTCACCCGGACGATCGCCCTGGAGATGGCCCGGACGGGCTCGACGGCCAACTGCGTGGCGCCCGGCTTCGTGAAGACGGACATGCTCGAACCCGTCCCCGACCGGGTCAAGGAGGGGATCCTAGAGCGGATCCCGCTCGACCGCTTCGCCGAGGTCGAGGACATCGCCGGGATGGTCAGGTTCATCGCCAGCGAGGAGTCGAGCTACATGACCGGCCAGATCATCGGCATCAACGGGGGGATGGAGTGGTGACGGGGGAGCCAGTCCGCGTCGCCGGCGTCGGGATGACGAAGTTCGGCAAGTCGTCCGACCGGACCGGCCGGGAGCTGTTCGCCGAGGCCAGCCGGAAGGCGCTCGAGGACGCCGGGGTCTCGACGGACGACGTCGAGGAGCTGTTCTTCGGCAACTTCATGGGCGAGTTCGCGGAGCTGCAGGGCCACCAGGGCCCGATGGCGGCCGCGGCGGCCGGTATCACGGCCCCGTCGGTCCGCGTCGACAGCGCCTGCGCGTCCAGCGGCGTCGCGGTCCGCCAGGGGATCACCCGGCTGCGCGCAGGCGACGCCGACGTGGTGCTGGTCGGCGGGAGCGAGCGCATGACGAACCTCTCGACGGCCGACGCGACGGAGGCGCTCGCGGCCGCCGCCGACGCGATGTGGGAGGTCCGCGCCGGCGTGACGTTCCCCGGCGCCTACTCGCTGATGGCCAACGCCTACTTCGAGCAGCACGGCGGCGACCGCGAGGACCTCGCCCACGTCGCGGTCAAGAACCACGCCAACGCCGTCGACAACGAGCTGGCGCAGTTCCAGAAGGCGATCGACGTCGAGGACGTCCTCGGCGCGCCGACGGTCGCCTCGCCGTTCGGCCTCTACGACTGCTCGCCGATCAGCGACGGCGCGAGCGCGGCCGTCCTCGTCTCCGAGGCGTTCGCCGAGGAGCACGACCTCGACGCGGGGATCGCGATCACGGGCGCGGGCCAGGGGAGCGACGAGCTGGCGCTCCACGACCGCACCTCGCTGACCCACACGCCGGCGGCCGAGCGCGCCGCACAGCAGGCGTACGACGACGCCGGGATCGGGCCCGACGACGTCGACGTCGCCGAGGTGCACGACTGCTTCACCATCGCGGAGGTGCTCGCCCTGGAGGCGCTGGGCTTCTACGGGGAGGGCGAGGCGATCTCGGCGGCCCGCAACGGCGAGACGACGATCGACGGTGACCTGCCGGTGAACCTCTCGGGCGGGCTGAAGGCGAAGGGGCACCCGGTGGGCGCCACCGGCGGCGCACAGATCTCCGAGATGACGAAGCTCCTCCGCGGCGATCACGTCAACAGCGACGCCGTCGAGGACGCGACCGTCGGCCTGACGCACAACGCCGGCGGGACGGTCGCCTCTGCGGTCGTCCACGTGCTGGAGGTGGTCGAATGACCCGAGAGTTCCGCGACAACGGCTACGACGACTGGTTCGACGCGGTCGAAGAGGGCGAGCCGTACTACCTCGAATCGCCCAGCGGGAACGGCTGGCTGCCCCCCCGCGAGATCGACCCGGAGACGGGCGAGCGGGAGCTCGAGGAGGTCGAGCTACCCGACGCCGGCGAGATCGAGTCGTTCACCCGGATCGAGGTGGCGACGCCGCAGTTCGCCGACGACGCGCCGTTCGTCGTCGCCGTCGCCTCCTTCGGCCCCGTCCGGATGACCGGCCAGCTGCGCGACGTCGACGAGGACGACGTCGAGATCGGGATGCCCGTCGAGATCGGCGTCGAGCGGACGGAGACGCGCGACGAGCGCGTGCTGGTCTTCCGACCGCGTTGACATCCCCTCCACCCTAAAACAGGGGGCTTTCTCCTCGAACTTCCGTAAGGGGAGACGGGAGGCGGTCGCTCGACCACCTCCTCGTTCCCGTTCCCGTGCCTGTCGCCGTTCCCGTTCCACTGCCCGCGCCCGCCGCCGTTCCGGCCCCCGGGCCCGGCTGCACTCCCGGGTGACGCCCATCGGGACGCCCGGCGTTCGTCGCTCGCCAATGAAAACGCCATTCTTCCGGTGGTCGATGGATCGACCGATGACACAGAACCTCCAGCACTCGGGGGGACACCTCGAGGCCGACGACGCGACGCGGTACGCGGGCGAGCACCGCGAGCCGGCCGAGCGACGGGAAGTGGGCACCAGCTACACGGCCACCCGCTTCGGGCTCGGCTTCGCCGTCGGGATGGTGGCGGCCGCTGTCGCGGGCGTGGTGACCGGCGAACTCGCGCTCGCGGTGTTCCTCGGCTTCGCGGTCGCGCTCGTCCTCGGCATCGGCCTCGCCGAGGCGAGGTGACCGGGCCGCCGCCCCCGAGTCGACGACGGGCTACGCGTCCGGGGTAGCGACCACCAGCCATCGACCACCGACCGCCGACCGCCGACCACCGACCTCCAGCCACCGGTAGCGGAGCCGAAGCCCGACGGTTCCCGCGACGACGGTGCGATCGCGCCGAACGACGATCCCGCGACGACAGTCCCCGCCCGGACGGGTTCGACCGTCCACCCGCGACCGCGCGGAACTTTCATCATCGACCACACGGTATTCGGTACCATGGCACAGGAGACAGTCGACGCGGGGGAGCGAGCCGACGCCGCCGGCGACCCGGTCGAGGTCGTCGAGTCGACCGACGTCGACGGGTCGGGGAAGGCCGTCACGCCGACGGACTCCGTCGACGTCGCGAGTCGCGACCGGTCCGCGACCGAGGAGTCCGTCGCCGATGCCACGGCGGAGACCGGCGCCGGACCGAGATATCGGGGAAGCTACGCCGCCAGCCGGTTCGGGCTCGGGTTCGCCGGTGGGCTGCTGGTCGCCGGCGCCATCGGCGTCGCGACGAACTCGCTGGCCCTCGCGGTGTTCTTCGGGTTCTCGGTCGGGATCCTCCTCGGTATCGCGGCGATGGAACTCGGGGACGGGGCACCGGCGTAACACGGTCCACGACGCAGCGAGCGACGGACGACGGGCGAGGACCGACGACCGCGACCGCTCCGGCGACGACCGGGACCACTCCCGATCGTGGCGACTCTGTCGCCCGACCGGTCGTCCGCACAGTACCCACCGGCAGAGCCAACGAGTATATCCGGCCACCTGTTGAACGGCGGGTATGTACGATCGCATCCTCTTCCCGACGGACGGCAGCGAGCCGGCGGTGTCGACCCTCGAGTACGCGCTCGACGTCGCCTCGGCGCACGACGCGACCGTCCACGTGCTCAACGTGGCGGACACGAACCGGGACAGCGTCGCCCGGGTCGGCGGCGAGGTGGTCGACGCGCTCGAACAGCAGGGCGAGGAGATCGTGACTGCGGCGGCCGATCGCGCGGCCGAGCGGGGCGTCTCCGTCGTGTCGACGGTCCTCCAGGGTGATCCCTACAGGACGATCGTCGACTACGGCGAGGAGGCCGACGTCGACCTGATCGTCATGCCGACGCACGGCCGACGGGGGCTCGAACGGTTCCTCCTGGGCAGCGTCACCGAGCGCGTGCTCAACACCACGAAGGCGCCCGTGATCACGGTCACCCCCGACGAGCGTCGCGAGCCGACCTACCCGGTGCGGACCGTCCTCGTCCCGACGGACGGGAGCGACGGGGCGACCGAGGCGCTCCGCGAGGCGATCGGGATGGCGACGGCGACCGGGGCGAGCCTCCACGTCCTCCACGTCGTCGAGACGGGGAGCCTCGGCCTCGACGCCCGGTCGGTGCTCAAGGAGAGCGAGTACGCCGAGCGGGCCGACGGGATCGTCGCGGAGGCGACCGGGATCGCAGAGGAGGCAGGGCTCGACGACGTCACGGGATCGGTCGTCGCCGGACGGGTCCACCGCGAGATCCGCTCGTACGTCGACGAGCACGAGGTCGACCTCGTCGCGATCGGCAAACACGGTCGGACGGAGTTCGGCCGGTACCTCCCGGGGAGCGTCACCGCAAAGCTCGTCCGGACGTCGCCGGTGCCCCTGCTGACGGTCGGCGATCCGACGGTCGAGGACGGGGACGACGGGGAGGGCGCGGACGAGGGGGAGGCGTAGCGGGTCGAGGACCCGAAGGCCTCACGGACCGACGAGCAGTCGCCAGTGGTGCAACTGCCAGACGAACGCCAGCGCCGCGAGCGCGCCGGCGGGCGGCGTGGCGACGACCGACGGCTCCACGGCGACGTACCGGCCGTCGCCCGGCGTCCCCGGCTCTCCCGTGCAGGCCCGGGGCTTACGACGCCGGATCGTCGTAGGGCCCCTGTTCCATGAGCGAGGGGAGCTTCGGACTCTCGGAGGCCGTCCGATGTCCCGATCGGTCGGGTGCAGTTTCCCGTACCGGAGGGCGATGGCCGCGAGCCGAGGACTGTCTCGAACAGCTGCGTTGCGATGTCGGACACCGTGCTGCCGGTCACCTCGATGCCGCCGGCCAGTTCCGACCCGGCGTGTCGGGTCAACAGTTTCTCGATGACTGCTTCGGTCGCCGCCTGGACGTCCCCGATCCCCGCACCAGTTCTCGTGACGTCCCGGCTGAGTTCGTCGAGGAGGTACACCAGCCGTCCAGTTGCTGGTCGCTGACGGCCTCGCCCGAGATCGAGGTCGGTCTGACTTCGCCGGTCGGTCTCTCGCGCAGTTCGTGACTCTCGTCTCGACGTCCTGTACCGGTTCGAGTAGCTTCTGGTCCCTGTTCGTGGCTGGGAACCCGTACGCGCCTTCCGACGCGTTCAGCACGATCACGTGCTTCGCCTCCCTCCCTTTTGTCTGATGCACCGAGTAGATCCCTACGGCGCCAGCGAGCTGGTCGCCGTTCCGATCCGGATCGAAGGGTCGGTTGGTTCCTCGATACGGGTTCGCCGCTTCCCGGAGCTTGCGTCGGACTGCATCCAGAAAGCGGGCTGCGTCGTCGTCCCGACACGACGCCACTATTCGATCGGCCGTCGGGAACTACTCGGGTTCTCTGACAGTCATGACGGGGACCGGCGCCGAACGCACGGTCTTTTCAGCGACACTGCCGAGCAGGATACGATCCGTGCCACGTCTCCCCGTCGTTCCCATCCCGGCGGCGTGGATATCGTTCGATTCGATACAGTCGAGGATCACCTCGGCAGGCGCTCCGTGTTCGATATGGCGGACAGTGTTCGTCACCCCGTGTGTTTCAGCCTCCGAGACGACGGCCTCGACGGCGTCGGTGGCGGCCCCCTCGCTCTCTTTCCCGGAAACCGTCGACCGGACGTCCGGCCCGAGTGCGGAGTCGTCCACGACAGACAGAACGTGTACGGTTGCATCAAGAGACGCCGCCAGCTCGACGACGTGTTCAGCAGCGTGTGTCGCGGCGTCACTCCCATCGGTCGGGATGAGGACGTTCTCGTAGGGGAACGTCAGTTGTTCGTCGGGCTGCATGCGGACTGTGAGCACGGGGACCGACGAGAGACGGACGACCTTCTCGGATACACTTCCGATGAGGTATCGCGAAACTCCCTCACGGCCGTGGGTCGGCATGACGACCAAATCCAGGTCGTAGCGCTCGGCGTACTCGACGATTGTCGGGGCCGGATTGCCCTGGACGACGTCGGTGTCGTAGGAAACCGCGAGCGTGTCCAGCGTTTTTGCGGCCACCTCGACGACGTCCTCACCTTGTTGTACGAGCGCGTCGACGGTTTGGCCCTCGACGACGGTGACGCTGTCGCGCGTCGTGTCGGCGACGTAGAGTATCTGGATGGTTGCGTCGGCCCAGTGGGCGATCTCGCTGGCGTGATGCAATACCTCGGCTGCGCCCTCGCTACCGTCGAACGGAAGCAGGATGTTCTCGTACATGATTCGGTAGGCGGAGTTCCTTTGCCGATCCCCTAATGAGTTTCACCCACCTCTCGACATAGTGGTTCCCAACCGCGGGAGATTGCGCCAAGAACCGCACGTTCCTGCGTCTCCACGTGTGCGAGCCAGTCTCAACCGCAGAACAGAACAGAACAGAACAGAACAACCGGGCATACTACCCCTACGAATCGGCCGCCGAGACGCTGTCGATCAATCGGTTTCGCCCTCGCCGGCCGGCGACTCCTCTTCGACCGGATCGGTGGTGTCGCGGTCGACGGTCACCCGGACCTTCTGAATGCGGGTGTTTTCCACCTGTTCGGCCCGCAGCGTCACGTTCTCGTAGTCGAACTCCTCGCGTTGCTCGACGAGGCGGCCCGCGCGGTTGAAGATGAAGCCCGCGATGGTCTCGAACTCCTCACCCTCCGGCAGTACGATGCCGAGAGCCTCGTTGACCTCTTCGATGTTGACCGAGCCGTTCACCAGGACGGTGTCGTCGTCGACGAACTCGATCGGGTGGTCCTCGTCACCCGCCAGTATCTCACCGACGATCTCCTCGGTCGTGTCCTCCATCGTGATGAGACCCTCGGTGGCGCCGAACTCGTCGATGACGATGACCATGTGCATCCGGTTCTCGCGCATCTCCGAGAGCAGTTCGTCGACGTTCTTGGACTCGGGGACGTGTAGCGTCGGGCTGATCACGTCCGCAACGTCGAGGTCGGCGAAATTGCCGTAGTCGGATTCCCGCAGTTCACGGATATCGAAGACGCCGGTCACGTTGTCCAGCGACCCCTCGTAGGCCGGCAACCGGGCGTGGCCTGACTGGATACACTGCCTGATTGCCTCCTCGACAGTCGCGTCCACGGGGACGGCCACCACATCGAGGCGCGGAGTCATCACCTCCTTGGCGGTAGCGTCCGTAAATCGCAGGGTGCGTTGGAGCATCTCGCGTTCGTCCTCGTCGAGGATACCCGCGCGCTCGCCCGTCTTGATCATGTTCCGAATCTCGTCCCGAGTGACGTACGTCGACTCGATGGACGGGCTGCCGCCGGTGACCCTGTTCACGATGCCCGTCAGGTAGTAAAATAGCGTGATGAGCGGCCACAGTACCTTCTCGACGATTTTCAGCCCCCGGGCGACACGCCGTGCGTGCAATTCGGTATGTTCGACGGCGTAGGACTTCGGTGCGCTCTCGCCGAATATCAGCACCATCGACGTGATACCGAGCGACGAGACGACGACTGCCGTGCCAGCGTCGAAGTAGATGCCGACGATGGTCGTCGAGACGGAGGACATCGTGATGTTGACCATGTTGTTCCCAACGAGGATAGTCACGAGCAGACGGTGGGGGTCCTCCTTGAGAGACTTGACCGCCCGCGCGCCACGCAAGCCTTGCTCGACCATCGCGTCCACCTGGTGGGCCGGGAGGGAGAACAACGCGATCTCCGACGACGAAAAGAACCCCGACCCCATGAGAAGCAGCAGGATCATGCCGATACCGATCGCGGTGATCTCCGCCTGCCCCAATTCGACACCGACGACGGGCACGGTGTACTGTAAGAGACTGGCCTCAGATGCTACTGTGAACGGGGATGGCCACATAATATCACCTATCGCGTGAGCAGAAAAGTATCCCCCGGTAGTACGGGTTCCTCGATCACGCCCTATTGCAGCGATCCCGACGCGGAGCACGGGGAGGCTCACCGCGAGACTACTACACCTCCTCGGCGTTCGCGGTCCCCAAACCGCGGGACGAGGACGAATCGGATTTCGCCGTTTCGGGTGCGTAGAGGGGCAGAGCAGACGAGAAGAGGGCATGTCAATCTCCGTATGTTCTCTCTATTGGGAAACGGGGAGGTCGAGCGAGGAGAAGCACCGCTGACGCCGACTCGGGACGAGAACCCCGCACCCTGTTCCCGAGGAGAACCCGCCTGACGGGGAAAAGAACCGCCGCCCCGTCCACTTCCTCTCCCCGTGGAGCGCCCGGGGCCCGCGTGGGAGTGTGGCCCCGCAGTAGACGGTGGACACTGACCGGAAACGCAGCGTCGATCGAGCGACACGGTGAACTCACAATCAAAGAGTACGGCGGTGGTGCAGAAGTCTTCTCACACCCTGTACTGCCGGATTTCTATTTTTCAGGGACGGCGGGTTCCAAGCAGGTGTAGCACGGATATCGGCCAGAATCTCCGCTCTATTTCTCTGAGTAGCGTCGACTGAGATTCAGGGAGTTAGACCTGGGAACCATTCTGCACCACCGCCATTCGGTTGCAATGATCAGGGGGCTCATATCAGGATAAATGAATAAAACGGGAAGTGGGGCGGCAGTTCTCGTCCGGACTGATCGGCTGCTCCGTGGAATTATGTCGTGCTGATCCCTCTTCAAGAATGAACGTCGGAAATGCCGCCCGGGTCAGAATTGGATCTGCGGACTGATCCCGAGCGTATTGTTTCCGATCACGCTTCTGACAGCGCGTACAGCCGACCGTCGTCACATCCGATGTAGACTGTACCGTCCACCACGGCCGGCGACGATTTGATCAGATCTCCAATACCGAGCGTCCATAGTTCGTCACCGCTCACCGCATCGAACGCGTATACGTGTCCGTCCAAGCTTCCGATATAGACGACACCGTCGGCGATGGCCGGTGATCCCCACGTACGGCCTATATCAGCCGACCACGCCGGTTCACCCGTCTCCGAGTCGAAAGCACGGAACCCGTTGGCTCTATACGTACCGATGTAGACCTTGGTATCGTAGACGGCGGGTGAACTCTGGACGGTTCCGCCGATATCCGCTTGCCATTTCACAGAGCCATCCGCCGTTGAAAGCGCCAACAACGGGCCACCGTCATCGAGCCCGACGTACACCGTTCCGTCGTGGACTGCTGGAGGTGCAGATACCGACTGGCCGGCTCCGTATCGCCACGTTCGTGCTCCGGTCCTGGCGTCGAGTGCATGAATCCCGCCGCTGTGACTCCCGACGAAGACGGTACAATCCGCCACAGCAGGTGTCGCCCCGATCATTTGCCCGTCGTCGATCCGCACACGCCACCGTTCAGAACCGTCCCGAAGGTCGATCGCGTACAGGAAGCCCTCTCGGCAGCCGATGTAGACGGTATTGCCGACGATCGTCGGATCAGATCTGTGCGGATATCCGACGGTCTCGTATCGCCACCGCTCGGTTCCGGTTTCCGCGTCGAGGCCGTATACGTGGTAGTGTCTGTCCCGGTCGACGAGTTCGCCGTCCTCGTACACTCGTTCGTCGTTTCCCCCGCCGACGACCACCGTTCCCGCGGCGACGGCCGGGCTGGACTCCATCGAGTCTGGATTGACGACGCTGTTTTCGAACGTTCCGTCTTCGATTGCCGTAGAGAACGCCCATTCTTCCTCTCCACTCCGGGCAGATACGGCGTATATTACGCCCGACTTCCTGTTCACACTCGAGAAGTAGACCATTCCGTCGGAGACGGCCGGGGACGTCTGGACTTCCGATCCTGCGTCGAACTCCCATTCGACTCCGACGTCGTCGACTGGTCCGCTCGTCGTTGGATGAACGCCGATGTTCCGTTCGTCGTAGCTGAAACTCGGCCACACCTGCGTTTCCCATGTGATCGGAGTCGGACAGGAAGTGAGGGGATTCTGCCGTCGATCACTCGGCGTGTCCGTCCGCGTGCGTGTCTCGGTACCTGTCTCGGATCTCTCGGTGGGTGAGGCTCGAGTCTCCGTATCGACCGGCGACCGCGTTGGGACCGTTTCGTTTGCTCTCTGTTGACTGGTCGGTGGTGCATCCCCCTCCGACTCGTTTCCAGCGCACCCAGCGGCTGTGAAACTGAGAGTGGTCACCAATGCACGAAGGGCAGACCGTCTGGAGGGCATTTCTGATCGGTCCACTAGCAGTACTTCCGAGGTATAATTCCGGCAGTTGATTTTCGACGGCTGGACGCCTCTATCGAAAGTGAATGAGTGAAACAAGCCGTAGTCAGGCGGAAGGGCTACAGTTTTTCACCAACTACCGTTCAGCGTTCACCGCTCGGCCAGATGGGTCCAGCTGGCCGAAGTTCGAACGGACCTGGCACAACGCAGCCCGGTACTTCCGGGGCCTCCTGCGCCCCGGAAGTCCCAACACCGTCACCGACATCGCCGAAAAAATGGACACAGATCAGGAACGACTCGAACGGTTTGTCCGCGAGAGTCCCTGGGGGCATGAGAACGTCGAAACCGAGCTTCGGGAACGCGTTCCCGAAGCGATCCAAGGCCACGACGCTGCACTCATCGTCGATGGGATGCCCATCCCGAAATCTGGTGAAGAGATCGTTGGCGTTGTTCGTCAATGGTGTGGAGTGACTGGCAAAGTTGATACCTGCCAAGTCACCGTCAACTGCACGCTCGCCAGACCTGGCGAGCGGCACAATGCTGATCAACTCACCTGGCCACTCGGTATGCGCCTGTTCCTCCCAAAAAAGTGGGCTGGGTCCCCTGACGCCGAGTACGACGATCAGCGCGAACGAGAACTGTTCGCTCAGCGCCGGGAAGACGCAAACATCCCTACAGATATCGACCATCAGACCAAACCAGAGATCGCTCTCGAACTCATCGAAGCGGTTGTCTCGGCAGACATCGACCACGGCTGTGTCGTTGCCGACAGTAACTACGGCAGGTCCCGGGAGTTCCGGCAGGAACTCCGGGACCTCGACGAGCCGTATCTCATGGAAGTGCCTCTCTCGAAGTTCAATTTCGTCCCCGAAGACACGCCGCTCCTGCGGCCAGAGGATCACCCCGCGCGGAAGCATCCAGCCTATCCCGAAGACATCTCGGCGAAGACACCTGAAGAAGTCGCCGATGAAATCGGCGACGACGACTGGAGCGAGGTCACCTGGAACGAAGGAACCAAAGAGCCGAACTCCGCCGAGTTCTATCGGACGCGAATTCGGACGGTCACCCGGAAAGATCCCCGCTGGGTGAGCGACGAAACGGGGTGGCTGCTGCTGAAGAAAGATCACGGCAGTAGTGAGAATGACGACGACGATCTCAAAGCGTGGGTGTGTTGGGGAGTCGACGAGGCATCGTTAGAGGAGTTGGTGTCATGGTCGCAAGTCCGCTGGACCATCGAACAATTCCATCGAGACATCAAGCAAAACCTCGGTGCTGACGAGTATCAGGGACGAACCTGGAAGGGCGTTCATCACCACCTCGCGGTGGTGATGTTAGCCCATGCATTCGTGGTACGGCGCCGGCTTGAGACTGGCGCGAACCACACAGATCTCTCATCGTTCGAGGAGGTGATCGGTGACATCGTTCGCGAATCAGCGATCCAGGGACTGATGGACGACAAGGGATGCGATCGCGCGCGGGCAGAGGAATTAGCCGAGTACATGCTGCAGGGCTACTCCCCCTGGTAGGCTCACTCGACGAGAGCGCGCGCCGCTCGTGAGCGGCGGCGCTCTCTCTTGCTCCCCGTCAACGGGGAGAAGACCCTCCTACTCCGGCGAATTTGTGAGAGTGGTGTCGTTCGCTCCAGATCGACTGAGGATCCGATCCCCATTCCTATCGAGAGAACCCGAGTTTCGCTCTCGATTCACTCATCAAGGCCAGAATTGGGCGAGCAATGAGCAATCTCGATTGATGAACCTCGGAAGTACTGCTAGCTTCGACTCGATCGCGGTCCTCTCGACCGCGACTCCGGAGATCGATCCCCGAACTCGCCAGGTTATTAGTCGT
>Ga0207797_1002479_pt1 | contig 12783 bp, 12 predicted proteins | sample PRCRCaboRojoPR_6_FD_187275 | JGI IMG/M metagenome (GOLD analysis project Ga0207797, IMG submission 187275) | Marine sediment microbial community from Cabo Rojo, Puerto Rico - PR CR 10% Liquid 1 (SPAdes) | ecosystem: Environmental > Aquatic > Marine > Coastal > Sediment | place: Cabo Rojo, Puerto... | reverse complement strand
CCATCCTACGGTGAGAAGAAGACGGCAAACCTGATCGTGGCGGGCACGGATCGAGTCGCCGTCGACGCAGTAGGAATCGGGATACTGCAACATCTGGGCTCGAACAACGAGATAATGGGAACGGACCCCTTCGAGCAGGAACAGATCAGGCGGGCGATTGAACTGGGTCTGGGAGTAAATGACCCAGCTAAAATCGACCTTGTCGGAAACGACTCCGCCAGAAAGACGATGGAAACAATTCGTGCCAACCTATAGGAGGCCGTAATGGGAACTGAAATCGAGATCGACCTCGGCGACGAGAGCTTTAAAGCCGAGCTGGCGGAAAACTACACGGCAAAAGAGATATCTGCTGCGCTACCCGTTCAGACTTCGCCCAGTTTCTGGGGAGACGAAATCTATTTTGAAATTCCGGTCGATATCGTCGAAAACGAGCAACCGGAGACTAAATTGAAAGCCGGAGATCTCGCTTACTGGCCGGACGGCAACGCTTTCTGTATATTCTTCGGCCCGACCCCGGGCAGTACGGGATCCGAACCGAGACCGGCCTCTCCAGTAACCGTCATCGGGGAACTATTGGAAGACCCGGAATTGCTTAGTGAGCTCGATAAAGGCTTGATCGGAGACGTAGAAGTCAGGAAATCTTAAACCCCAGCCAGCTCATGAAGTATACTATAAATTATAGGGCTTGTGATTCTTCTAAATAATCTTTATACTTGGTTAGTTTGCAATATAGTAACTGAAGTTAGTATTTAGTAATTAGTAATATGGATAGCTTTAGTGTATAGGCTGCATCCGGTGCTTCCAGGCTTGAAGATAAAACTTCGACTTGTTTGAAGCAATTAGGACAGTCAAATCAAGGCAGACAAGGAGGAGTTTTGTTTATGTCCAAAGGTACAGTCAAGTGGTTCGACGATGACAAAGGATTTGGCTTCATCGAGCGCGAAGACGGAGAAGATGCTTTTGCCCACTATTCCGAAATAGTCGGCGAGGGTTACAAATCCTTAAGCGACGGTCAGGAAGTAACGTTCGACCTCGAAGAAGGCGAAAAAGGGCCCAAAGCACTAAATGTAGAGGTCGCGTAATCATATATTCACGTGATTTAACTATATAACACAAAAACTTGCCGCAGGTAATTATTTACCTGCGGCTTTTTTAATTTACGGAGGAGTTGAAACAATTTCTCGAGACCGGAACCGGCGGGAACTCATTAACTCGATTACCCACGGCCTTGGTATACTCGCCAGTCTTGCCGGCCTAATCATGCTTCTGCTGCGGGCGGCCAGGGCCGAAAACGTCTGGATGTTCGTGGGGTTTTCGCTTTACGGTGCCAGCTCCATAGTTCTCTTTATCTCCTCCACACTTTATCACGCCCTGCAGGACGGCAAGGTAAAATCGTTCTTTCGTTACATCGACCACGGTTCGATATACCTCTTGATAGCCGGCACCTACACGCCTTTTGCCCTGATTAGCCTGTCCGGCTCGCTGGGGTGGTCCCTGTTTGGTACGATCTGGGGCCTGGCGATATTTGGGATACTATTCGACGTCTCAACCTCCGAACGCTTCCCAAAATTCGGAATTGCGACTTACGTCCTCATGGGGTGGCTTTCGCTAATTGCCCTTCCTGGACTGTTGAACCAGCTGGGTATTGTGGGATTGAGCCTGCTGATTTCCGGGGGTGTCGTCTACACGCTGGGGATAGTCTTCTACACGTGGAAGGATTTGCCCTACAATCACGCAATCTGGCACCTGTTCGTCCTCGGCGGCGGCGCGTTTCACTATTTTACCGTTTATTTTTTCGTCGTTCCGGGCTAAAGTCGGTCAATTCGAGTGTAACTCGAAGGCTTATATCTACGGAGCTCCAAAGTTCAATTAGCATAATGGATTTTTTCGGAAAAGCGATCTGCTACCTTCCTCAACCTCGAAATTTCCAGGTCAATGAGATTTTTTGCTCGACCAATTAAAGAGCGGAAACTGTCGGTTTTTACATTTTTAGGTGAGAAGGAGACCACTTTTTGCCATGTTAAGGTAGTAATTACCGGTTAAATCAATGTTTTTTAGCATATGCTTGTAAAAACTTTTAAAATTATTAAAATTAACTTAAACTAACTTTTAATTAAGTTATTTTGTTAATTGAATATTCAATTTTTCAAAAACTCATTTACTTAAAGGAGTGGAAAGAATGACAAAACGCTTGAGCCCCGTAATCGTTGCGGGTTTGGTGTTCGCGTTGCTTGCCGGAGGAGTAGTCGGTCTTGCGGATGATCACGAACCGGAAGCAATGGACATGGACCCATCCGTCTTCGTCCTGGAAAACGAGAGCAATTACGACTTCGACACTACGGTAGAGATGATCCAGGAAAACGTGGAGGGCACGGACTGGCAGATAGTCAATACCCTCAGGCTGGACAAATCGGTAGCGGATCACGGTTACGACGTCGCAAAGGTAGCAGTCATGGAACTGTGTAACCCGGAAATTGCAGCGGAAGTACTGCAGGAAGAGGACGCGAGGGTAGTTACCTCGATGATGCCCTGCCGCGTTTCAGTCTACAAGGAAGAGAAGGACGACGATGACGTGATCGTCTCCCGGATGAACACGGAACTGATGAGCCGAATGTTCGGCGGACTGATCTACGAAGTCATGGGCCAGGCGACGGAAGAGACCGAGGATATACTTGAACCCGTAATCGAAGAGGACGAGGAAGACGAAGAAGAGGAAGATTAACGCTTAACGGATTAAACCCGAACTTCCGACTTAAAACGATCAACTTATCCCAGGAGGGCGAAGAATTACTCGCTTCGCCCTCTTTTGTTTTAAAGGTCCGTTTTGCGAAATAAATGAACTGTGTTTTTCCGATTTTTCAGAGAAAAATGGAAGTAATTTGGGGAACAATTTCGAGCATTTATTTTATCTCAAATCTTTCACCTTTATAAACGCACATGATTTTTATCGGGCAGTTCGTTGCAGGCGACCTTTCGCCAGGCACGGGGACCTGGCACCACTGTTGTAGCAGTACGAAACATACGATAGTCGGGGGTTTCTAGCCCCGATGTCGACGGAGGTCGAAGTGTTGGTCTATTTTCTTTGGTAAAAAACACGGAATATTGACCAAAGAACAGGTCTCGACACTTAGACCTGCAATGACAGCGGCCCTGGAAAGGGCCGCCTATCGAATAAATTGGTCTATTGCTTACCAACCGGCAGGGCACGGGGCGGAAGGACAGCATGCCTCGAAAGTACCGCCTATCGAAGATTTGAAGTGGTGAAAGAATTGAGTTAAAGCCATTTAAAGCCAGGGTGGCAGATACAACGGCTAAATAAAAAAAGAGGGGGCCAAACGGTCCCCTCTTTTTGATCCGCAACTCTCCAAAAAGTTAAAGAATTAAATTACTCCTCTTCGACTATCTTAGCTGGTACGAATCTTCCATCTTCCACAGCAATTTCTTCCACGCGATCAGTTATTATCTCTCCATCCTCTATCTTCCAGACCTGTATTGGCGATACTACGTCACCATCGGCATTAAAGTCAACCGAACCGCCCGCGCCTTCGTAATTAATTTGCTTGCCTTCTTCCAGAAGTTGGAAGGCCTTAGCGAAACCCTCGGGTCCTGCATACACTTTTTCTCCCGGTGGGTTGGCTACGTCTCTCAAATTATTCTTGATTGCTTCGGAACTGGTACTGCCGGACTTTTGCATCGCCAGACTGATTACCGCAGCTGCATCGTAGGCATTCGTCATGAATGGTTTCGGGGGCGTAGAACCGTATTCTGCGGTATAGGTTTCCCTGAAAGTCTTTGCGGAAGGAGTATCTTTCGAGCCAGGTGCGGTTCCGTAAGTCCCATTCAGGTATTGAGCACCAACGTTTTCAATAATTTCGGGAGCTTGCATACCGTCCGGGAAGATGAATTCGGTTATGTATCCACCTGATATAGCCTGTCTTAGAATATTCGCACCGTTTTCCGGATAGCCAATGAGTACAAGCACTTCTGGGTTCTGGGCCGTAGCTTCCTGAAGCTCACCCCGGTAAGAAGCCTTTCCTTTTTCGTACGGAACTTTAGTCAGCACTTCTCCGCCTCTTTCTTCAAACCAGTCGCCGGCCGCGTCCGCCAGACCTTTTCCGTAATCGTTATTCACGTAGACCACGGACAGTTTCTCATAACCAAGATCCAGAGCCAGCTGACCAATTATTACTCCCTGAAGTGCATCACTTGGAACGGTCCTAAAGACGTAATCATTATCCTCCAGTCCGGTTAACTGGGGCGTGGTAGAGGACGGAGTTATTTGAACTACTTTATTGGGAATTGATACGCTCTCCGCTACCGGAAGCGTTACACCGCTGGATAGGGCACCCACGAATGCATTAACCCCATCAACGTCGACCAGTTTCTTAGCCGCATCAACGCCGCTCGTGGGGTCAGTCTTACTATCCCTAGTTATAATCTTTATTTCTCTCCCAAGAACTCCCCCTACCTCGTTGATATGTTTGGCTGCGAGTAGCACCCCATTGTTGATAGGCGGTCCATAAGAAGCCAGCGCACCACTCATGGCCATTAGAGAGCCTATCTTGATCGGCTTATCCTGAGCTCGGACGCCGGTACTGGGAACTAGCAGCCCAGCTATCAAAAAGATAACGAGTCCAAGCAAAATTCCGGAAAATCCGTTCTTAATATTCTGAATTTCTTTCACTATTTACCCTCCTTTTGGGTTGATTGAACGGATTATAATGAAAATTATACAGTTATACAAGACTGAGAGTTGACAACCCAACATTCAAAATAGCAATAAACGATATTACGACTCCTGAAACCGCACGAGCTTCGGAAAAGGAAAATAACCCCTTAAAGTGATCCAAAGACCCAAACTTAAACTCGGAAGACCCACCGGAATAAGTTCTATAAATCTCAACTTTTTTGAATTTTGGATTGACAATTTACCTAAAAATAGATATTATTGTTTAAATTATGAAACAGTAGAGGTACGTTTGACGATGATTCAGAAAAGGGATCAAATCAACAAATCAGCGGAGGTGATAAAGAGAGAGGAGAGGTACGAAGTTAGCTATACTTATTATTATTGGTATAAGTAAGGTTTAGGGTGCAACGGCAGAATATAACCCTAAACTCGGGCAAACTATAGGTTTATCCTATAGTTTTTTTTATTTGGCGTGGTTGATAAAAAGAGATATTACTACCTCACAGGAGGTAATCATGCAGACAAAAAGAAGTCTTCCTTTATTAGTGGTCCTGGTGGGCTTAGTTCTTCTACTCGGTCTTTCCTTCGGCGGAGCAGCCGCGGAAAAACCCGTAAAAATTGGAATAGCTCAGATCGTTGAACACCCGGCCTTGAACGCCGTACGGGACGCGGTAATGGAGGTAGTCAAAGAAAACGGTTACGAAGAGGGCAAGGACGTCGAGTTCTTGCTTAGAAATGCTCAGGGAGACTTCAATAACGCCCTCTCAATAGCCCAGACCTTCAAATCTCAAGGCGTGGATATAGTCGTCCCAATTGCCACACCTACGGCCCAGGCGGCCGCAGAGGTATTCAGCGAAACTCCGATAGTGGTTAGCGCCGTAACCAACCTCGTGGAGGCAGGGTTGGTCGACGACTACTCGAATTACGAGAACCCGGGGAACAATGGAAACATCACCGGGGTAACTGACATGACGCCGGTCGAAAAACAAATCAAGTTGATCACGAACCTGAGATCGGGAGTGGAAAAAATTGGTATCGTCTACAACCCGGGCGAGGCAAACTCCCGCTACCTCAATTCCATAGCCGAAGAAGTTGCGAGCGACATGGGAATAGAAATTGTCAAAGCAACTGCAAACAAAACCAGCGAGGTAAAACTGGCCGCGGACTCCCTGAAGGGCAGGGTCGACGCAATCTGGATTTCCACCGACAATACGGTCGTCTCCGCCCTCCCTGCCGTTGCCGGGGTCGCAAGAAGCGAGAACATCCCCCTGGTTACCGCGGATCCCACCACAATACAGGACGGGCCGGTGGCCGCTTTTGGCTGGAGTTACGCCCGCCACGGCAGGATATGCGGAGAAGTAGTGGTTCGTGTCCTCCAAGGGGAAAAACCGAACGAAATACCTATTCATGAACTGGAACAGACGGAAGAAAACATATCAATGGCACTGAACTTAAACGTCGCAAGCGAAATTAACCTCGAATTTCCCGATTCGGTACAGAAACAGGCCGATCGGTTGTTCTTCGGAGACAGGCTCTGGGTCCCCGAAGAATAAGAGGATAATCAAAATAACCAAGCGGTGATCTCAATCGATGTCACTTCTGATCAATTCACTTGAACAAGGTCTTGTTTACGGCTTAATGGCTCTCGGAGTTTTGATAACTTTCAGGGTGCTGGACTTTCCAGACCTGACTGTTGACGGCAGCTTTCCTATGGGGGCGGGGATCACCGCTTCTCTACTTGTGATAGGGTGGAACCCGGTTCTTGCCATAGTACTTGGTATCGTCGGTGGAGTGCTGGCAGGAACCTTGACCGGGGTGTTGAGCACAAAGTTAAGCATTCTAAACCTGCTTGCGGGGATTCTTACGATGACCCTGCTCTACTCAGTCAATTTGAGGATCATGGGCCGGCCAAACATTCCCCTGATCGGTAGAGTTACGCTAATCGATCAGGTCGATAAGCTGATAGAACCCCTCGGACTGGGGCGCTACTCGACCCTTTTGTTTTTTGCAGTGCTCGTCCTTTCCGTAAAGCTTTTACTCGACCTGTTCTTCAATACAGAGGTGGGGCTGGCCCTCCGGGCAACCGGGGACAACGAACAGATGATCAAGGCTCAGGGCGTCAACACGGACAGCATGAAGATCCTCGGTCTTGCCATTTCGAACGGGTTAGTTGCCCTGTCCGGCGGGCTAGTCGCTCAGTACTCCGGTTTTGCGGACGTCGGTATGGGAATTGGAACCATAATAGCCGGGCTGGCTTCCGTAATCATCGGAGAGACTCTGTTGCCGACCAAGAGCTTTCGCTGGATGACAACCGCCGTAATAGTCGGTTCTTTGATCTACCGGACGACCATAATGGTTGCCCTGAGGTACGGTCACAACTTTGGTTTTAAGTCCAGCGACTTAAAGCTGATCACTTCGATGATAGTTATCCTGGCTCTGGCAGTTCCCCAGGTAAGAGGGAAGATCGATTTGCGCTTTGGAGAAGAAACCTAAGGGAGGAAATTATGTTAGAAGTAATTAACCTGAGCAAGAAGTTCCTCGAGGGGACAAACAATGAAGTCGTTGCGCTGGAAAGGCTCGACTACCACCTGGAAGAAGGTGACTTCGTATCGGTTATTGGAAGCAACGGTGCCGGTAAAACAACTTTTCTGAATCTTATCGCAGGCAGCATTTATCCCACCACCGGCAAGGTGCTCGTGGAGGAAACTAACGTAACCAGCTATTCCGAACACCAGCGAGCTGCTTACATTGGCCGGGTGTTCCAGGAACCAGGTAAAGGCACCGCACCCGGAATGACCGTGGCGCAGAACCTCAGCCTTGCCCTGAAAAAATCGGGTCGAGGACTTCGTCGGGGAGTGACTCCGGAGAGAAAGGAGAAGTTTCGCGAGGAATTGAGCAAACTGGGGCTGGGATTGGAAAACAGATTGGAAGAGAGAATCAGGCACCTTTCCGGCGGTCAGCGGCAGGGAGTGGCGGTGCTCATGGCCACCCTTACCACGCCAAAACTTCTGTTGCTTGACGAGCATACAGCCTCACTTGATCCGAAAAACGCGGAAAAAATAATCGAAATTACCGAGAAACTGGTCGACGCAAAAGGGCTAACTACGATTATGGTCACACACGACATGAAGCAGGCCCTCGATCTCGGCAACAGGCTGACCATGCTCCACCGGGGCAACATAGTTTACGATGTGAACGGCCGCAAGAAACAGGCGTTAACCATAGATGATTTGCTCGAAAGCTTCTCCGAACGGGATATCGAGGACGACGAATTATTGCTCAGCATCGAATGATTAACGACCTTAACCGTACTCATTTACCTCTCAGCCAGCCTGAACCGCCTTAAGGCCCCAAGTCGTTGTGCGCCACAGAGGGACAGCGGTCCGGATCCACGCCTGGATCACACAACATTATACCTCGATCAGCTATTACAATGTAAAATGGTAAAAAGTTAGTGGGAAAGCTTACGCCGGGAGAGCTTGTCTTATTATTCCCGGTCGACTACCCGCTTGATTGCCTGCAGGGCGACTTCAAGCTGATCGTCGGAGGGCTCACGCGTAGTAATTTTCTGCAGCATCAATCCTGGCAGCAAGAATGGCTTCAATAGAGGATTTTCGGCGTGCTTGCCGGAAAAACGGAGTATTTCGTAGGAAACTCCAGCAACGACCGGCAGTAATAACAGTCGGGACAGGATCTTGGTCAACAAAGGAGGGTTACCGACAAGCGAAAACGTAAGAATGGCCACGACGAGCACGATCATCAAAAAAGCCGTTCCACATCTGGGATGGAGCGTGCTGTACTCTCTAGCCTCTTCTACTGTAAGGTCCTTACCGTTTTCGTACGCGTAAACGGACTTATGCTCCGCTCCGTGATACTGAAAAACGCGTTTAATATCTTCGAAGTAAGTAATGCCCGCCAGGTAAAGCAAAAAGAAACCGATCCGGATAAGCCCTTCTACCAGGTTAAACAGGAAGGCATTTGCCTCGGAAAGCCCCCATAAGTTGTTAGTTGCCCACACAGGTAGTACGACAAAAACCCCAATTGCAACGAGAAATGCTATACCCGTAGTCAGTATCGTTTCGGAAGTACCAAAATCCTCGTCCTCGTCTTCGAGGGCAATTTCTGCGGAAAGGTTCAGAGCCCTTATCCCGGTACTCATCATGTCGTAGAGGTTAAAAATTCCCCGAACGAAGGGGATATTGCTCAACTTTTTAAACTTATTCCGGGGTTCCAGATCCTCGACAACTATCTCCCCATCCGAGGCGCGCCTTACCGCAACGGAAATATCATCTCCGTTTCTCATCAATACGCCCTCAATGACTGCCTGTCCACCAACTGGCATGGTAACCCCGGTAAGATTGAAGAGCTAAAAGGCCTTATTCCGCTTCGTTCTCTTCTGTATCGGGAGCCTGGTCTTCCTCGTCACCTGCTTCCGCTTTCTCGTTTTCGGCTTCGTCCGACTCGATTCCGTACTTCTTCTCGAACTTGCTAATACGTCCTTCGGAATCAAGAAATCTATCGCCCTCGGAAAAGAACGGATGACATTCCGAACAGACGTCCACGTGCAGGTCTTCCTTAGTGGATAAAGTCTCGAAAGTATTACCGCACGCACACTTTACCTCTATCTTCTTCATCTCAGGGTGTATTCCTTCTTTCATTTTACCTCACTCCATACAAATCTGATTTCAGCTGTTTCGAAATAAGTAAATAGGAAAAGCGGTATTAACGTTTGGAGAACTGCTGTCCTCTTCTCGCTTTGTGCTTCCCAACTTTCTTCCTTTCGACCATTCTCGGATCCCTTGTCAGCAGGTCCTCCTGCTTGAGATCCTTCTTGTACTCTTCTCCCAGTGCCGTCATGGCTCTAGCTATCCCGTGCTGAATTGCTTCCAGCTGGGCTTTGTAGCCCCCGCCTTCCACGTTAACCTCTACGTCGAAATTGTTCTCCGTTCCTGTTACGGAAAAAGGTTTACGCGCAATGAGGTCCACGGTGTCTTCAGTAAAAGGAAGCGCGCCGAAGTACTCATTTACGTCTTTGCCATTGACCCTTATATCGCCGTTACCTCTTTCCAGGTATACTCTAGCCCTGGATTCCTTTCGCTTACCAACGCAATGTGCTCTTCCATCAACGACTTTTGGTTGTGCCATCGATATTTATACCTCCAGTTCCCAATGAGTTCTCAACAATGATAAAAAACCAGTTCATGTATTGCAACTGGGGCGAATTTAGTTCTCGCTCTCGACCTCTATTTGTCCGGCCAGACGAGCGAATTCACCGAGCGTGAGTTCTTCCGGTCTCTTTCCGGAATCGATCCCGGCTCTTTCCAGAACGGATTCGACCTCCTCTCTCGTAAAGGAGAACTCTGGAGTACTGGTTAAGCCGTTCCTGATCGTCTTTCTCCTGTGGGTAAAGCTCCCCCTGAGAAGCCTGTCAAACAGGTTTTCGTTCACTTCCAGTCCTCTTTTTCGCGAAAAATTTATCTCAAGGACAGTCGAGAATACTTCCGGTTGCGGGTAGAAATATTCCGGGGGGACATCAATAACTCGACTCACTTCCCCGTAAGCCCGAGCCAGGTAAGACATTCTGCTGCAATCCCTGGTTCCCGGTTCTGCCAGAATCCTATCCGCCACTTCTCTCTGCAGGGTAAAGACCGCTTTATCAAAGAGATCCCTGCTTCCGATTGCTTTCCGAAATATTTTTCCGGTAATGTTGTACGGAATATTACCGACCAACTTATTACCCTCGGCTCCCCCGGAGACGAGCTCCGAAAAATCCAGATCAAGCACGTTGTCCTCTATGAACCTGACGTTTTTCTCCGGGTTTACTTTTTTAAAAGCTTCTCGGAACCCCCCATAAAGCTCTACGGCGTAAATAGTAGAGAAACTTTCTTTCAGCAGACAGGTTAACGTACCCATAGCTGCGCCTATTTCCAGCACCGTCTCGCCGCCGCCGGCCGCTTTACATATTGCACTGATTGTCGGGCGATCGAGAAGAAAATGCTGACCGACGTCTTCGTTGGGGCGGATATCAAAAGTCCGAAGGAATTCCCGCAAACCTTCCCTGCTGTATAGTTCTTCACAATCCGAAAACTTCACAGTTCTATCAAACCCACCTTTTCTAGCCCCTTCAGCTCGTTGGCACAGTATTTCACGGGGTCTCGCCTGTAACCCCTGGGTGCGGTATCCCTATCGTAACCGAGGTCCGAATCGAGCTCAAAAATTCTTCCTTCCTCTCCCCTGTCCTCCTCAACGGCAAAAACACCTCTTTTCCTGCAGTAATTAACGAAGGACTCCCAGCGTTCCTCCACCCCTTCCGGTTCGGAAAGACTTTCGTCCACGTTGAAAGCCGAAGCATTGAATAACTCCAGGTAATCATTAACCTGACTCCGCAGCTCCTTCTCTCCCACTTTCATTCGACCGGTCTCTTGAGCTTCAACGAGGTGGTAACTGGCAAGCTGACCAAGGTTTATCGTCGTCAAACCAAGAATCCTCCGCCTGAGTTTTTTGCTTTTCTCCTTTCTATCGAGCTGGTCCAGCCCCTTCATTTCCTCACCCGCCTGGACGAATATCCTCGTCTTGCCGTCAGTCAGGAAGTCGTAGGTAATGTTGGTAGGAACGACGACGACTTCCGTCTCCGCTTCGTCAATCAAGATCAGCAAGCTATCCTTGAGCTGCCCGAGCATTCCATCCTGGGATAGCCTGCCCTCAGGAGTTATATAAAGTATCGCTCCCTGGTTTAGCAGCTCAATAAACTTGCCCAGCTGCTCCTTTACCGCCCCGAGTTTGGTTTGCTTGACTGCCTTCCTGAACTCGGATTTAAAGTAGCTCGATTTTATTTTCTTTCTGGGATAACCTTCTTTTTCGAAGAACTCGGAAATCTTCATATAGGGGCTACCAAAAGAAGTATCCCCCAGCAACCTCTCCAGGGCTTTCTCCTCGATTACTTCCCGCAATTCCGGGTCGTCGTCTTTTTCCTGAATTATTCGCAGCGCTTCGTGGACCGGCACTGAATGGAAGTTAAGCTTGCCTATCGGGTAAGCGTTGAGCCACTGGAGCACGTGATTGAGCGAGAGCGGCTGGAGAGCTTTTTTTAAAAGCTTGGGACCCTTGATCCAATCAGCCAAAAAACCCGGTTGAAAAAGGTTTTCATCACCCATAAAGGAAACGGGCGTCGAAGGATTCAAAAAACCTTCGTGATAGTAGAAAACGGAAGCGATCAATACGGAATCCAAATCGCGTTTATGATTTGCGACGATCAGGGAAGATGGCGACTCGGAGTAGTGCTCCATGCCATCTATCTGGAGATCGAAAAAAGGTTTGATGCCTAACCTGAAAACCAACCCAATTAAGTTATAAACCAGCCAGCTCATAAAATGCCTTAACCTTTTATTATTTTTTGCGGAACGCTATTTCCACTATTCCACTTTTTAATATTCAGATATGGTGAGGAAAATCACAAGTGGTTGCGATTTCCGGGTGCGCTCGATAATCTTATACCCATAACCCTAATTAGAACCACCAAAAGGCGAGGAATTATTAAATGAAAACTGTTTGTGTTTATCAGGACCCGACCATGTACGGAGTTCATGGAATAACTGCAGCCGTCAAACAACAGCGCAAAGCACTGCGAGAGAACGGAATAGAGGTAAAGAAAAAACCCGAAGAGCCTTATGACGTAATTCACATAAATTGGCCGGGGCCGATATCCTATCTCAGGTTAAAACAGGCCCAGCGGCGGGGGAAAATGGGCGTCGTATTTGCCCATTCCGGAAAGGACGTCGAAGGCGGATTTACGCTATCCAACTATCTATCAACGCCGTTTATCAAATGGCTTATAAATTTTTACAACAGCGGGGACTTGATCATTGCCCCTTCTCAATATACTAAGGAAATGATCTCCGAATACGGAGCGGACGAATCTAAAATTAAGGTAGTAAGCAATGGAGTAGACCACAGATCGGTGCAGTTCTCAAAAGAAAAAAGAGAAGAATACAGAGAAAAGTTTCAGCTGGATCGACCAACGGCCATCTGCGTAGGGCAAGTGATACCAAGAAAATCGGTGAATACATTTATCGAGGCTGCTAAAAAACTTCCTC
>Ga0207797_1002478_pt1 | contig 12785 bp, 10 predicted proteins | sample PRCRCaboRojoPR_6_FD_187275 | JGI IMG/M metagenome (GOLD analysis project Ga0207797, IMG submission 187275) | Marine sediment microbial community from Cabo Rojo, Puerto Rico - PR CR 10% Liquid 1 (SPAdes) | ecosystem: Environmental > Aquatic > Marine > Coastal > Sediment | place: Cabo Rojo, Puerto... | reverse complement strand
GGAGTTCCGTCGCGAGGCGATCGAGTCCGCGCTCAGAGACGGCGCGTGGCAGGAAGCGTTCGACGAGTGGGCCGAGTACACCGACCTCACCGAAGCGGAGTTCGAGACGATCCGCGATCTGGGCCTCTTCCGCGAGTTCGACCTGTTCTGGGACCCCGAGGAGGAGCGTCTCCGGGCCACCACGCCGTCGGTGCCCGAGTCGGCCGACGTCGAGGCCGACACGGTCGACGCCGCGCTCTCGGATCTGGCCGACACCGTCCTGGAGATGCTGAACGACGCCTACGCCGAGTACTGGAACGACGACGCCGAGGACGTCGTCTGGGACGAGACGACCTTCGGACAGGCCCGCGACGAAGTCGAAGACGAACGACTGTGACGTGGTGAAGCGACGTGCAGCGCCCCGGTGAGGGCGACGACGGCGACCACGCCGGGATATCCCGGGTCGACCGCCCGGCCCGCCGGGCGCGCGACTGGTACGATACGTTGAGCCGCGCGTACCGGTTCGTCGAGCCGTTCGAATCGGCGGCGCGCGAGGCCGGACTCGACCTGCTCGACGCCGCACCGGGCGAGTCCGCACTCGACGTCGGTGCCGGTGCCGGCGGCGCGCTCGTGCGACTCGCCGACCGCGTCGGCTCCGCGGGACGGGTCTGTGGCGTCGACGTCGCCGAGGGCATGTGCCGGGTCGCCCGTGACCGGGCCGCGGCGAGCGGACGCGGCGACCGGGTCGCCGTCGTCTGCGGCGACGCGCGTTCGCTCCCGTTCGCCGACGGGTGTTTCGACGCCGTCTTCTGTAGTTTCACGCTCGAACTGTTCGACACGCCCGACCTCCCCCGCGTCCTCGGAGAGATACGTCGCGTCCTCGACGAGCGCGGTCGTCTCGTGGTCGTCTCGCTCGCCTCGCGCGACGGCGAGACCGGTCCCCTCGCCGTCCGCGCGTACGAACGACTCCACGAGGCCGCGCCGACGTACTTCGACTGTCGGCCGATCCCCGTCGAGCGAGTCCTCCGGAAGGGTGGCTTTCGGGTCGAACGGACGTGGGCGGGCTCGACGTGGAGGCTCCCGGTCACGGCCGCGCTCGTCCGACCGGCCGAGTGAGTCCGGGGGTCAGTCGCCGACCAGCGCGTCGTTGAGACGCGCGCCGACGACGTTGAGAAGCAGGAAGACGGCCGTCCCGCCGGCGATCAACCCCCACCCCTCGACGTCCAGCGGCGTGACCCGAAAGAGCGCCGCGACCGGCGTGTAGAGAACGAGCAGGTGCAACAGCGTCGAACCGACGACGGCACCGACGAGCCAGCGGTTCGAGAACATCGGCTGCTCGAACCGCGACCGGATGACCTGGATGATCGCGAGTTCGCCCACGACGACGAACGTGAACAGCAACGTCTGGGGGAAGCGGAGCGACCCGGTCGCCGTCAGTCCGTAGAAGAACAGCACCAGCCCCACGACGGTCATCGTCGACCCGATGGTGAGGATGTAGGCGACGACGTGGCTGTCGATGATGGGTTCGTCCTCGGCGCGCGGCGCGCGGTCCATGATGCCCTCCGCTTTCGGGTCGACGCCCAGCGCCAGCGCCGGGAGCCCGTCCGTGACGAGGTTGATCCAGAGCAGCATCACGGGGGTGAGGATCAGCGCCTCGGACCGGCTAGCAAACAGCTCGGGAAAGAGGAAGCTCCCGAGGAGCACGCCGAACAGGACCGCGAGCACCTCGCCGGCGTTCGCCGACAGGAGCAGCGTGACGAACTTCCGGATGTTGTCGAAGATGCCCCGCCCCTCGGCGATGGCGTCGCGGATGGTGACGAAGTTGTCGTCCTGTAACACCATGTCCGAGGCCTGCTTGGCGACGTCGGTGCCGCGCTCGCCCATCGAGATACCCACGTCCGCGTTTCGCAGCGCCGGGGCGTCGTTGACGCCGTCGCCGGTCATGGCGACGTCGTGGCCGTTCGCCTGGAGCGCCTGCAGTATCGTCACCTTGTGCTCGGGGGCGACGCGGGCGAACACCTCGACGTCCTCGACGGTCTCGCGCAACTCCGACTCGGGGAGTTCGGCCACCTCCCGTCCGGTCATCGCGCCCCCGGAGTCGAACCCGATCTGCTCGCCGATGGCCGTCGCGGTGGTGAGGTTGTCGCCGGTCACCATCACCACCCTGATGCCCGCGTCTCGGCAATCGGCGACCGCCTCGCGAACCTCCTCGCGCGGCGGGTCGATCATCCCCTGCAGTCCGAGAAAGACCAGCCCCGACTCGAGGTCTTCCTCGTCGGCGTCGGCGTCGACGCCGGTCGCCCGGGCGAAGCCGAGCACCCGGAGCGCGTCGCCCGCGAAGGCCTCGGTCCGGTCGAGTATCGCCTCGCGGCGCTCGTCGGTCAGGTCCTCTTCCGCGCCGTCGACGAGGACGCGATCACAGCGGTCGAGCACCGTCTCCGGCGCGCCCTTCATGTAGGCGGTCGGACCGTCCTCGCCCGGCACGACCACGGTCATGCGCCGCCGGTCCGACGAGAACGGGACCTCCCGGAGGCGCTCGTCGTCCGGGTCGACGCCGGCCTTCCTGCCGGCGACCAGCAGCGCGATCTCGGTCGGGTCGCCGAGGTACTCCACGTCCGCGGAGTCGGCGGCGCGTTCGGCGTTGTTGCAGACGACGCCACAGCGCAACAGCGGGTCGAGCCGAGCGGGGTCGACCGGCTCGTCGTCCCGCAGGAACTCGCCCTCGGACGCGAGGCCGGCCCCGGTGACCTCGTACTCCTGCCCACCGAAGAAGAGCCGCTTGACCGTCATCTGGCTCTCGGTGAGCGTGCCGGTCTTGTCGGTGACGATGACGTCCACCGAGCCGAGGCTCTCGACGACCGGGAGCCGTCGGACCAGCGCGTTCCGGTTCAGCATCTTGCGCGACCCGACCGCGAGCGTCAGCGTCACCACCGCCGGGAGCCCCTCGGGGACGGCCGCGACCGCGAGCGTGATGCCGACCAGCGCGATGGAGATGGGGCTGGCGGCGGTGAAGAGAAACTGGACCACGCCGACCAGCGCGATCAGCGCCATCACGCCGTAGCCGATGCGCTGGCCGAGGGCGTCGACCTCTCGCTGGAACGGCGTCTTGCGCTCCTCGGCCTCCTGGATCTGCGTGGCGATGGCGCCGACCTCGGTCTCCATCCCGGTGGCGACGACGACAGCCTTCCCGTGGCCTTTCACCGCGTTCGTGTTCATGTAGACCATGTTCTCGCGCTCGGCCAGCGGCGCGTCGGCGTCGAGCACGTCGGTCCGCTTCGCGACGGTCGCGCTCTCGCCGGTGAGCGCGGCCTCGTCGGTCTCGAGGTTCGTCGTCGAGAGCAGGCGGGCGTCGGCCGGCACCGCGTCGCCCTGTTCGACGAAGACGACGTCGCCGGGGACGACCTCCCGGGCGCTGATCTCGACTTTCGCGCCGTCCCGCAGCACCGTCGCGTCGGGCGAGGCGAGTTCTCTGAGCTTCTGTATCGACTTCTCGGCGCGGTAGTCCTGCACGAAGCCGAAGACGCCGTTGGCAAGCAGGATGGTCGCGATCAGGCCGGCGTCGACGTAGTTCGGCTCCTCGCCGGGAAGCAGTCCGACCGCGAGCGACAGCCCCGCCGCGACGATGAGCAGGTAGATCAGGAAGCTCCGAAACTGCGCGAGAAACGTCGCCAGCGCCGATATCTCCTCTTCTTCCTGTATGTCGTTCTCGCCGTACTGTTCGCGTCGGCGCGCCGCCTCGTCGGCGGTGAGGCCCTCCTCGTCGACGCCGAGCGCGTCGAGGACGGCCTCGGTCTCGGTGGCGTGCCACGCGAGTTCGTCTCCGGTGGGCGTCGTCTCGCCGTCGCTCGTCGGGCGCGCTCGCTCTCGGGCGGTCACTGCGTATCACCGGTGGCTCGGTGGTCGGTCGGCCGGCCGGACGGACGGCCTGTGACCCGCGTGGTCGTCACTCGGCCGGGGCACGTGCGCGTCCGCCGTCGGCTCACTCCGAGTACCCTTCCTGGAGGAACCGACCCTCGCTTTCGTACATGCTGACGAGTTCCTCGATGAACTCCTCGTGGGTCTCGTCTTCCTCGAGGTGGGTCTCGATGCGGCTTTTCAGGTCGTCGGAGATCTCGATCGTGAAGGTCATGGCTACCGCCCTCCCCGGGCGTATCCGAGTGGTACGTCGGCAAGCACCAATAAGGTGGAGGTGGTTCCCGGGCGGTAGGAACGGTGTGGACATCGACCACCGGAACGGCCGTGACGGAGTCGTCGTCACGACCCCGACGACTCCGACGACCCCGACGACTCTGACGACTCCGACGACACGCGCCCGTGTTCGTCGATCTCACCTCTCACGATGCGGGTCGAGGAGATGCGCTCGCCGTCCTCCGCGTAGACGAACGGGACCACGAGCGGTTCGACCGGGTCGTAGCCGCGCAGGCGACGGCGGCGGTTCACCTCGACGACCTCCGTCTCGGTCTCGGGCGAGACCACGAGCGCGTCGATCGTCGGGTCGGTCCCGGCGACGTCGTACCGGTGGTGGAGCGTCCGGATCTCGACGTCTCGGCCCCACCGATCGAGCTCGGAAAGCGCCGCGCGGACCGACGCGACCCGTTCTGCGAGCGGCGGCACGGGTCGTGGCTCGTGGCGGGTCCGCTGGGCGAGGTCGTCGCTCGTGAGCGCGACCACGACCCCGTCGTCGCCCGCTTCGAGCGCGCGCTCGAACAGGGCGCGATGCCCGTCGTGCAGGGGGCCGAACGTCCCGGCGACTGCGACCCGCACGGGTCACTCCGCCAGTTCGTCGAGCACCTGATGGGCCTTCACGGCGTAGGCCAGTCCCGGCCCGCCGCCCATCACGACGGCCATCTTGAGCGCGCCGAGCACCTCCTCCCGGGTCGCCCCCGCTTGGAGGGCTCCGTCGGTGTGCCAGAGGATGCACGGCTCGCAGTGTGTCACGACGCCGATCGCCAGCGAGATGAGTTCCTTGTACTTGGGGTCGAGACCGCCCGGGGCCTCCGCCGCCTCGACGTATCCGAGGAACTCCTCTATCTCGGGAACTTCGTCGGTCAGTTCACCCAGATGTCGCTGGAACTGTGCGAGGTCCTGCTGGCTGTCGCTCATGGGACGAACACCGTGTGTCCTTCGACGTCCACGGTCATCACACCGGTGGCTCGTTCCCACCTGTTAGGAATTCTATCAACGAATTTGCTCCGTTGCGGCCATTCACTAGTGGGATGCCCAGCATCGATATCGAGTCGACGGACGGACGGATCGAGGCACTCAGGCGGATGTTGACCATCCGGGAGTTCGACGACACCGCGGGCGAACTGTTCGCGGACGGAGAGATACCGGGGTTCGTACACCTCTACATCGGCGAGGAGGCGGTCGCGGTCGGCGCTTGCTCCGCGCTGGAGGAGGAAGATTACATCAGCAGCACGCACCGCGGCCACGGCCACAGCATCGCGAAGGGGCTCGACCCCGACCTGATGATGGCCGAACTGTTCGGGAAGACCGAGGGCTACTGCAACGGCAAGGGCGGGTCGATGCACATCGCCGACGTCGACGCCAACATGCTCGGCGCGAACGGCATCGTCGGCGCGGGGCCGCCGATCGCGACCGGCGCGGCGCTCTCTATCGAGATGAAAGGCGAGGACCGGGTCGCGCTCGCGTTCCTCGGCGACGGCGCGGTCGCGCAGGGACAGGTCCACGAGGCGATCAACCTCGCCTCGACGTGGGAACTGCCGGCGGTCTTCGTCATCGAGAACAACCAGTACGGCGAGGGGACGCCGGTCGAGAAACAGCACCACGTCCAGAACCTCAGCGAACAGGCCGAGGCCTACGAGATCCCCGGCGTGACCGTCGACGGGATGGACGTCACCGCGGTCTACGAGGCCGTCTCCGAGGCACGCGAACGCGCCCGGAACGGCGACGGCCCGACGATCGTCGAGGCCGAGACCTACCGCTACCGGGGCCACTTCGAGGGCGACCAGCAGCTCTACCGCGACGAGGAGGAGATCGACCGCTGGCGCGAGGACGACGCCATCGAGTCGTTCCGCGAGCGCCTCGTCGAGCGGGGCGACCTGACGCAAGACGAGTTCGAGGAGATGCGCTCGGAGGTCGAATCGCAGATCGCCGAGGCGGTCGAGCACGCGCGGGACGCGCCCGCGCCCGACCCCGACGAGGCCTACGAGGACATGTTCGACGAACCGGCACCCGAGATAGCCCAGTTCGCCCACCGACTGGAGACCGACGGCGGGCACAACGGAGGCAACTGACATGAGCACGCAAGCGGTCGAGGAGGAGACAGAGGCGATGACGTTCCGCGAGGCCGTCCGCGCGGCGATGCGCGAGGAGATGCACCGCGACGACGGGGTGTTCCTGATGGGCGAGGACGTCGGGACGTTCGGCGGCGTCTTCCAGGTGTCGCAGGGGCTGTTAGAGGAGTTCGGCGAGGAGCGAATCCGGGACACGCCGATCAGCGAGGCCGGCTTCGTGGGCGCGGGCGTCGGCGCGTCGGCGACCGGGATGCGCCCCGTCGTCGAGGTGATGTTCTCGGACTTCCTCGGCGTCCCGGCCGAGCAGATACTCAACCAGATGGCGAAGATGCGGTACATGTTCGGCGGCAAGATCGACATGCCGCTGACGATCCGGACCACGGAAGGCGGCGGGCAGCGCGCCGCCAGCCAGCACTCCGGGACCATCCACACGTGGTTCGCGCACTTCCCGGGGATCAAGGCGGTCGCGCCGGGGACCCCGCGGGCGGCCAAGGGGATCCTGAAGTCGGCGATCCGCTCGGACGACCCCGTGATGGTCTTCGAGAACAAGGTGATCTACGAGATGGAGGGCGAGGTCCCGACCGACGAGGACTACACCATCCCCATCGGCGAGGCCAGCGTCGAGCGCGAGGGCGAGGACGTCACCGTCGTCGCGACCCAGCGCATGGTCGGCGAGTCGCTGGACCTCGCCGAGGAACTGGACGGCGACGTGAGCGTCGAGGTCATCGACCCGATATCGCTCTACCCGCTCGACCACGAGACCATCGTCGAGAGCGTCGAGAAGACGGGTCGCCTCGTCGTCGCCGACGAGAGCCCGCTCTCGTACGGCACCCACGCCGAGATCGCCATGCGGACGATGGAGAACGCCTTCTTCAGCCTCGACGCGCCGATCCAGCGGGTCGGCGTCGCCGACGTCCACGTCCCGTTCAGCCCGACGCTCGAAGACGAGGTCGTACCGCACGCCGACGACGTCCGCGCCGCCATCGAGCGGATCGTCTGAACCCGTGATGGGTTTCGACCAGTGAGCGAGCGGACGGTCGGACTCGTCGTCAACCCCGCGGCCGGCCGGGACATCCGCCGGCTCGCGGGCGGGGCTGTCGTCAGCGACAACTACGCGAAGCGCCGCACGGCGACCGCGGTGCTCGCCGGCACGAGACTCGTCGCCGACCCGCCCGAGGTGCTGGTGATGCCCGACCACGCCGGCCTCGGCGAGGACGCCGTGGCGGAGGCCCCCGACGGCGTCGACGCCAGCCTGCTCGACGTGCGGATAGAGCACAGCCCGGCCGACACGCGGCGCGCGGCCGCCCGGTTCCGCGAGGTCGCCGACGCGGTCGTGTTGCTCGGCGGCGACGGCACCACGCGGGACGTGGCCGCCGAGATCGGCGACGTGCCGGTGGTCGCCGTCTCTACGGGCACGAACAACGTCGTCCCCACCGCCGTCGACGGCACCGTAGCGGGCGGAGCGGCGGCGCTGGTTGCGACCGGGACAGTCGACACCGACGCCGTGACGATTCGGCACGGCACCGTCCGGGCCGAGATCGACGGCGCGGGCGGCCACCGGTCGCTCACCGGACTGGTGACCGTCGGCGTCGTCGACCGGCCGTTCGTCGGCACGCGCGCGATCCTCCACGGGCGCGACTTCGTCGGCGGCGTCGTCTCGCAGGCCGCGCCCCAGGACATCGGGCTGTCGGGCATCGTCGGGGCCGCCGCGCCCCACGCCGCCGACGACCCGGGCGGCGTCGGCGTCCGCCTCGGGCCGAGCGAGTCGACCGACCGGGCGGTCCGGGCGATCACGGTCCCGAGCGTCGTCGAAGAGGTCGGTCTCGAATCGGTCCGCCGACTCGACGCCGGCGAGGCGATGTCCTTCGAGGTGCCGGAGGGGGTCGTCAGCGTCGACGGCGAGCGCGAGGTCGAACTGACCGACGCGACCGTCGACCTCGCCGCAGTCGACGACGGCCCGCTGATAGTCGACGTCGCGGAGACGTTCGCGGCCGCCGAGACCGACGGCGCGTTCACCGTCGAGCGGTGAGCGGCGAAGCGAACTCCCTTTTCAGGCTCGCGTCCACGAGACGTCCACGTCTATCTCGTCGTCCGTGGCCCGGCGGACGATGCAGTCCTGTTCGGCGTAGTCGACGACCCGCGAGATCGTCTCGTCGTCGGCGTCCGAGTCGACGGTCACCGAGAGCGCCATTCGCTCGATGTCGCCGTGTTTCGGGTGGGCCTCGGCGTCGACGTCGACCGCCCCGAGCGAGACGCCCTCCTCGTCGGCCTTGAGTCGGAGGAAGACGGTCAGACAGCCCGCGAGCGCGCCGGCGTACATGTCGACCGGCGAGCCGTCGTCGCCGCCGAATCCCCACGTGCTCGCGCCGGCGGTTACGGTTCCCTCGGTGCCGGCGTCGGAGTGAGCGCTCGCGAACCGCTTGGGCGTCTCCTCGCCGTCGGCTGGCTCACCGGTGGCCTGCGCGCGCTCGCCGGCCCCCGCTGCGCCCGCGAACAGGAGCGGCCACGGGTTCTCGACGTGGCCCGCGAGCGTCTCGAGGAACCGCGCGGCGTCGGCCCCGTCGACGACCCGGTGGTCGAACGACAGGTCGACCGGCAACTGCTTCCGGACGGTCACGTCGCCGTCCTCGGTCGGGACGACCTCGTCGGCGAGCGCGTCGACGCCGAGGATGGCGACCTGCGGCGGGTTGATCACCGGGTCGAACGACTCCACGCCCAGCACGCCGAGGTTGGTCACGGTGAAGGTCCCGTTCGAGAGGTCGTCCATCGAGTAGTCGCCGTCGAGCGCGCGCCGGGTCACCTCGCGGCGCTCGGTCGCGACCTCCGCGAGCGACTTCGAGCCGACGTCGCCGAGCACCGGCGCGACCAGTCCCGCCTCGATGTCGACGGCGACGCCGACGTTGTGCTCCGCGTAGACCCGGTGGGTGCCGTCCTCGTAGGTCGCGTTGAAATCGGGGTGCTCGGCGAGCGCCGCCGAGAGGGCGACGAGCAGCACGTCCGGCAGGGAGACGTCGGCGTCGAGCGCGGCGTCGGCGGCGTCGGCGGCGTCGAGCAGTTCCTCGGCGTCGAACGTCCGGTGTTCGGTGACGTGGACCGCGTTCCGGTAGCTCTCGCCGAGTCGGTCGGCGATGGTCCGGCGCATCCCGCCGAACTCGGTCTCCTCGACGACGGTCATCGGTGCCGCGCCCGCCGCCTCCGCTTTTGCTTCCGCTTCCGGCGGCTCGCCGGTCTCGGCCGCGGCTTCCACGTCGCCCTCGGTGATCGAGTTCTGCGGCCCGGTGCCCTCGACGCCCGTGAGGTCGACGCCGAGTTCCTCGGCGCGCTGTTTCGCGCGCGGACTCGCCCGGACGCTCTCGGTCGCCCCGCTCCCGCTCGACGCCGACGCCGTCGTTTCGGCGGCCGTCTCCTCGGCTTCGGTTTCGGCCTCGGTTTCGGCTTCGGGTTCTGCCGCCGCGCCGAGCGCGCTCTCGGCCTCGGCTTCGAGCGACGAGACGTCCTCGTCGGCGCCGGCGACGATGGCCATCGGCGTCCCGGGTTCGACCGACTCGCCCTCTTCGAGGAACGCGCGCCGGAGCACCCCCGACTCGCGCGCCTCGACTTCGCTCGTGGACTTCTCCGATTCGATCTCCGCGACGACGTCGCCTTGCGACACCTCCTCGCCCTCCTCGACGACCCACGTCACGACCGTCCCCTGCTTCATCTCGAGGCCCAGCTTCGGCATCTTGACCAGGTAAGCCATGGCGTTTGCTACGGATTCTCGGCCGATAAAGGGGGTCGGCCAATCCCATCCGGTGACAAGAACGCACCGACCGCTCGCCCGCCGTCGACCCGTGACGCGCCCGGCCGCCGACCCGTGACGCGCCCGGCCGCCGACCCGAGCGTGACGGGGGCGAGGCGCTCCCAGCGAGCGAGAACGGCGGATGCGTATTTCCCTCGTCCGACCGAAGTGTCTCGGGGAGAGCACGATGTACGACGACGTCCTCATCGCGACAGACGGGAGCAGCGCCACGGAGCGAGCACTGAGACACGCGCTCGGCATCGCCGAGCGGTTCGACGCGCGGTTGCACGTCCTCTACGTGGTCGACACGCGACTCGTCGAACTGTTCGGGGGCGAGCGACGCGAGACGGTGCTGCGCGAGTCGCGTGCGGCCGGCGACCAGGTGACCCGCGAGGTCGTCGACCGCGCCGACGACCGCGAAATCGCGGCGGTCCGCGAGGTCCGCGAGGGGACGCCACACGAGGTCGTCCTCGCCTACGCCGACGAGGCGGAGGTCGACCTCGTGACGATGGGGTCTCACGGCAGCGCCGGCACGGACACGCCGCTGCTGGGCAGCACGGCCGAGCGCGTCGTCGGGCGCGCCGACTGTCCGGTGTTGACCGCGCGCCCGATAGAGCGAGACGAGCACACCGAGGGCGTCCAGCAGTTCGACGACCTGCTCGTGCCGGTCGACGGGAGCGACCCGGCCGAGCGCGCCGCCGACCACGCGATCGCACTCGCCGAGATGTACGGCGCGAACGTCCACTTCGTCTACGTCGTCGACAGTTCGACCTACAGTTCCGGCGACGCGCCGCGGAGCGTCGTCGGGATGCTCGAAGAGGCGGGACAGAAGGAGGTCGACGCGCTCGCCGAGCGCGCCGCGGACCTGCACGTCTCGGCGTCGACGTCGGTCGAGCGGGGCGTCGCCCACGAGCGCATCGTCGAGTACGCCGACGACGAAGACGCCGACCTCGTCGTGATGGGGAGTCGCGGAAAGACCGGCGGCGAGGGCTGGTTCCTCGGGAGCACCACCGACCGGGTCCTGCGGACCGTCGACCAGCCGGTGCTGACGGTCCGGTGAGGCGGCCGCGACGTCTCGCGGTGCGCGGGGCGGATTAGGACAGCGCGTCGCGGAGTTCCGAGACCGACAGCGTGTCGAGCACGCGGTCGGCGTCGAGCCAGCCGCGACGGGCCTGCCAGACCGCGTACTCCAGATAGTCGAGTTCGGCGGTGCCGTGAGCGTCGCTCGACACGACGAACGACGCGTCGTCGCGGTAGGTCTTCACGCTCTGCCAGTCGAGGTCGAGTCGTTCGGGCTGGCCGTTTACCTCGAGCGCCACGTTCTGTACGGCCGCGGTCTCGACCACCCGGTCCAGATCCAGATCGAGCGGTTCGCGCTCGCCGATGAGGCGACCCCGCGGATGCGCGAGGACGTCGACCGGGGCGGATTCGAGCGCGGTCACGACCCTGTCTGTGGGGTCGTCGGGGCGCTCGTGGAGTCCGGCGACGACCAGGTCACACGCGTCGAGCCACGCGTCCGGGACGTCGAGGCCGTCCGCCGTGATCTCGGCCTCGACGCCGTGGAGGACGTCGATGTCGACCTCGTCGTTCGCGGCCGCGACCGCCTCGGCCTGCGCCTCGAAGGCGTCCTCGTCGAGGCCGCCCGCGAACGCCGCGCCCGGTCCGTGGTCGGAGATAAGCACGTAGTCGAGGCCGCGCTCTGCGGCCGCCCGCGCCATCTCCGCGACCGACGCCGAGCCGTCGCTCGCGGTCGTGTGCACCTGCAGGTCGCCGCGCACGTCCTCGCGAGTCACGAGGTCGGGCAGGTCGTCGGCGGCCGCCGCCTCGACCTCGCCGGCGTCCTCGCGGAGTTCGGGCGGGACGTACGCCAGGTCGAGCGCGTCGTACACCTCCCGTTCGGTCTCGCCGGCGACGGACTCGCCGTCCTCGTCGTAGAGACCGTACTCGTTGAGCTTCCAGCCGCGGTCGATCGCCCGGTCCCTGAGCGCGATGTTGTGCTCTTTCGAGCCCGTGAAGTAGACGAGCGCGGCCCCGTAGGACGCCGGGTCGACGATCCGGAGGTCGACCTGCATGCCGCCCTCCTCGCGGACCGACGCCTTCGTCTCCCCGCGCGCGAGCACCTCCTCGACCGCGTCGCGCGAGCAGAACGCCGCCATCGCCGCCGCCGGGTCCGGGGCGGTGGCGAGCACGTCGAGGTCGCCGACGGTCGGCCGACGGCGGCGGAACGAGCCGACCACGTCCACCCGGTCGAACCGCTCGGTTTCGCGCAGTTCGTCCGCGAGGGCGCGGGCGACGGGTACCGCCCGGCCGATCAGGGTGCGCTCCCGTCCTTCGCGCGCGAATCGAACGTGCGAGAGGATGTTCGCCTGGCTCTTCTCGCCGAACCCCTCGACCTCGGCTATCTCTCCCTCCGCCGCGGCGCGTTCGAGGTCTTCGAGCGTCGCGACGCCGAGTTCGCGGTAGAGCGTCTTGACGGTCTTCGGACCGACGCCCTCGACGCTCGTCAGCGCTTCCATGTCCACCGGCAGGTCCGCCCTGAGTTCCTCGTAGTACGCCAGTTCGCCGGTCTCGAGGTACTCGGCGATCTTCGAGGCGATCGACTCGCCGACGCCGTCTATCTCCTCGAGTTCGCCGCGCTCGTACACGCCCGCGACGTCCTCCGAGAGCGACTCGACGTTGCGCGCCGCCTCGCGGTAGGCCCGTGGCTTGTACTCGACGTCCTGCAGTTCGAGGTAGTCGGCGATCTCGTAGAGGAGGTGGGCGACCTCGCG
>Ga0207797_1002477_pt1 | contig 12788 bp, 8 predicted proteins | sample PRCRCaboRojoPR_6_FD_187275 | JGI IMG/M metagenome (GOLD analysis project Ga0207797, IMG submission 187275) | Marine sediment microbial community from Cabo Rojo, Puerto Rico - PR CR 10% Liquid 1 (SPAdes) | ecosystem: Environmental > Aquatic > Marine > Coastal > Sediment | place: Cabo Rojo, Puerto... | reverse complement strand
GGATGGGGGCCATCGCCGCCGGACTCCTGGTCCAGCAGCAGGCCGGGGTGGAGGCCCTGGTCCACTACACCTGCCGGGATCGGAACATGATGGGGATGATCTCCGACCTCCTGGGGGCCGCCGCCGGGGGCATCCGGAACCTGTTGCTGGTGAGCGGCGATCCCCCGGCCCAGGTCCACTATCCACCCTCCACGGCGGTCTTCGACATCGATTCCATCGGCCTCACCAACGTGGTGAACGGCCTCAACCGGGGACTGGATCCCGGGGAGAACCCCATCGGAGCCCCTACCCGGTTCGTCCTGGGGGTAGCCGCCAACCCCGGGGCCGTGGACCTGGACCGGGAGGTGAACCGGTTCATGTGGAAGGTCAAGGCCGGGGCGGACTTCGCCGTGACCCAGCCGGTCTTCGACGTCCCGGCTCTGGAGCGGTTCCTGGAGCGGACCTCGGCGTGGCCGGTGCCCGTCCTGGCGGGAATCTGGCCCCTCCGGTCCGTGCAGGAGGCGGAGTTCCTGGCCAACGAGGTGCCGGGGGTGACGGTGTCGGCGGAGGTCATCGCTCGGATGCGAGAGGCCGAGACCGGGGGGAAGGAGGTGGCCCTGGAGGAGGGGCTGGCCCTGGCCCGGGAGACCCTCCGGGCCGTGGCGCCCATGGTCCGGGGGATCCAGCTCCACACCCCCGGGGGTCAGGTCGCCCGGGCCCTCCGGGTCCTTGAGGCCGGGCCGGGAACGGAGGCGGAGATCCTGCCGGGCTCGAGGAGGAAGACTCAGTCGAAGGTCGAGCCAGAGGACGCCGGAGACGCCGGAGGGGGAACCGCCTCGTGAGCTCGGCGACCGACTTCCTGGACGATCTTGGCTCTCCCCATACCGTCTCGGCGGTGGAGCTCCGGCCTCCCTCCCTGGGCCTCACCGGACCCCACGCCATGGACGCCTGGATCGACCTGCACCACCAGGTCCGGCGCCTGGCCCGGCAGGGACACTACCTCTTCCTCACGGACAACGCCGTGGGGGAGGAGGAGGAGGAGAACCTGGCCCACCTGGGGGCGAACCTGGCCGGGGAGGTGGATCCAGGCCGGGTCATCCCCTTCCTCACCAGCAAACACTCCCTGGACTACTGCCTCCTCTACGCCGAGCGGGCCTGGGCCCAGGGGTGCCGGGCCCTGGTGGTCCTGGGGGGCGACCGGACCGTGGGCCCTCCCCGCTGCGTGCCCCATGCCTACCAGCTTCGGCAGACGATCCGGGAGCGGGTGCCGGACATGGTCCTGGGGGGATGGGTGAACCCCCATGCCGATCCCTCCCGGCAGGCCGGCTACCTGGCGGACCCGGCCTGTGAGGCGGACTTCTGGCTCTCCCAGGTGGTCTCCCACCACTCCGTGGACCGGGTCGGAGCCCTCCTTCGGGAGCTTCGCCGCCGGAAGGTCCGGACCCCGGGGGTGTTCGGCGTGTTCTTCTACCGGAGCGGACGGGCCCGGACGCTGGAGCGCCTGAGGAGGTTCTTCCCTGTGCCGGCCCGGGCCCTGACCCGGGAGTTCGACGCCCGGGCCACACCGGAGGAGATCTGCGCCCGGAGCGTGGAGGCCCTGGAGGGGGCGGGGGTCAGCAACCTCTACTTCAGCAACCTGACTCTCCGGACCGCATCCCGGACCCTGGCCCGGATCCGGTGAGCCCGTGCAGAATGCAGTGGTTGATGCACTCCGTGAATCGGAGGCCCCTTTCTTCCCCACCGGGAGATGGTGAATGGAGTCGGCAACGGGTTGGTCCACGGAGGATTTTCGGCGGCAGGGCACCCTGGTCCTGGAGGCCCTGGCCCGCTTCGTGGAGGAAAGCACCAGGGGAGAGGGGCCGGTGGCCGACCTCCAGCCCGTGGACACCCTTATCCGGTCCCTGGGCGTGGAGCACCTCATGGCCCATGGAATGGTCGGAGACGAAGAGTTGGAAGCCTTCCTCCAGGCCTTCCTCCAGGGAGCCACACGACTCCACCACCCCGCCTACCTGGCCCACCAGATTGCTCTTCCCCACTACGCTTCGGCCCTGGCCGACCTGATCTCCGGGATCCTGAACAACGGAATGTCGGTCTATGAGATGGGCCCCACCGCCGGGGCCCTGGAAGTGGCCGTCATCGACTGGATGCTGGAGAGGGTGGGCTGGGAGCCCACGGGCCGGGACAGCGGAAACCCACCGGCGCCTGGCAGCTCCGCCGGCGGGGGTGCGCTGACCCACGGCGGATCCATGGCCAACCTCACGGCCCTCCTGGCTGCCCGAGCGGCCGTGGCCCCCAGGGCATGGCAGGAGGGCACGGGCACCGACCTGGTGGTGGTTGCGCCCACTACCGCCCACTACTCCCTCTCCCGGGCCACGGCCGTCATGGGGATGGGCACGGACGCCCTGCTGGAGGCTCCCTCCGATCCCCTGGGGCGCCTGATCCCCGACGAGCTGCCCGGGGCTCTCCGGGCCGTCATCGACTCGGGCAAGAGGGTGATGGCCGTGTGCGCCAACGCCTGCGCCACCGCCACGGGGCTCTACGACCCCCTGGCGGAAGTGGGCGCCGTCTGCCGGGAGGAGGGTGTGTGGCTCCACGTGGACGGAGCCCACGGGGCCTCGGCCCTCCTCCACCCCGAGGAACGGCGGTGGCTGGCCGGCGTCTCCATGGCCGACTCCCTGACCTGGGACGCCCACAAGCTCCTCCAGACCTCGGCCCTGTGCGCTGCCATCCTCTTCCGGGACGGCCGGCGGCTCATGGGCACCTTCCAACAGGACGCGGCCTACGTGACGGAGGGAACCAGGGAGGTCGGCCACGACTTCATCGGCCACCAGATGGAGTGCACCAAGAGTCCCCTGGGCCTGAAGCTGTTCCTGGTTCTGGCCATGGTGGGCGAGAAGGGGTTGGCTTCCAATGTCGGGACCCTCTCGGCGAAGACCAGGAGGATCCACGATCAGATCGCGGCACGCCCCGGCTTCCAGGTTCTCTGCCCGCCGGAATCCAACATCCTCTGCTTCCGCCGGGTGGGGGACGACGCCCTTCAGACCCGCATCCGTCAGCAGCTCATGAGGGAGGGCGACGTCCTCCTGAGCCAGGCCGACGTGGCCGGCCGCCGGTGGCTCAGGATGACCGTCATGAATCCCCTCACGGACGACGCCACCCTCCAGCGCATGCTGGACCGCATGGAGACGGTGGCCTGAGGGACCGGCCGGCGTCCCGCTTGACTCGGCCTTCCTTCGGACCGTTACTTCCTCCCATGCCCAAGCCCACTCGAAGACCCGCGTCCCGGATCCGCTCCGTCCTCCTGGTGGAAGACACCCTGGAGGAGGCCCTCCTGATCCAGACTCTCCTGGAGCCCATGGGGGCCCGGGTCACCGTGGCCCAGGACGGGATCCGGGGATGCCAGTTGGCGGAGAACCAGGAATGGGACCTGGTCATCACGGACCTGAACCTGCCGGGTCGGGGTGGGGCCGAGGTCATGGAGGTGAGCAAGAGGGCGTACCCGGACCGGCCCATCCTGGTCATCACCGGCTACCGGGGCCGCCTGACCCCGGACGTGAGCGGCCGGGCCGACGCGGTCCTCCCCAAGCCCCTGGAGCGGGACATGCTCCTGGAGGCTGTGGAGAAGGCCTTCGCGGAGGGTGAGGCCAGGAGGGAGGGGAAGCCGACTTCACCGGAACGGAGAGTCATGGCCGTGGGCGCCCTGCCCGGGGACGTGGAGCTTGGGTGTGGGGGCACCCTCCTGGTGCACGCCGGCCGGGGCCACCGGCTGGGGATCCTGGTCATGTGCGCCGGTGGTGGCCAGGAGGAGGTGGAGGAGCGACGGATGGAGACGGAGCGGGGAGCGGGCCTGTTGGGGGCCGAGCTGGCCCTGGCCGAGCCCTTCACCAGCGAGATCCCGTCGGAGCGGGACATGAGACGCTGGCTCACCACGGCCGTGGAGGAGTTTCAGCCCGATACCCTCTTCACCCCCTCTCCCCATGACGTCCGGGAAAGCCGGCTTCGGACCCATCGAGCGGTGAACGCCACGCCCATTCCGGGACTCCGGAAGCACTACGGCTACCAGGCCGCCACCACGACCCTCCAGTTTCAGCCCAGCGTGTTCGTGGAAATCGAGGAGCAGATCGAACGGAAGCTCCGGGTCCTGGACGCCTACCGGGGTACCCCGGACTTCCGACCCCACCTCCAGACCAATCTGGCCATGGCCGCGGCCCAGTACTGGTCCCGGTACGTGGGCTACCGGATGGCCGAGCCCCTGGAAGTCATTCCCCCCGGATCAGGGGGCGGAGCCGGGGGAACCTGAAGAGGGAAACCCGGGAAACACCTCGGCCAGTTTGTCGGTGAGCTGCTCCGGCCGGAAGGGCTTCTCCACGAACCGGGTCTTGCTGTCCAGCATCTCCGGGAAGGCCTTGTCCATCCGGGGCATCCGGGAGGTGTACAGCACGGGAAGGTCCGGCCGGACCAACCGGGCCCGGTCCAGCAAGCTCTGGCTGCCGGCGGGCTTCTTCTTCGGCCCCGTGTCGGCGTCCAGGATCAGGGCGTCCACCCTCCCCCCGATCCGGCGCCACAGGCTCAGGGCCTCGGCCTCGCTGCCGGCCTCCAGGACCCGGAGCCCGGCTCGCCGGAGAATGCGGGCTCCCCGGTTCCGGGCATCCCCTTGCCCCTCCACCAGGAGGACCGTGGGAGGCTTCTCCCCCTGAGCCTCCCCTTTCTCCGTCTCCTTGGCCCGGGCCAGGGGAAGGTAGAGATCCACCCGGGTTCCTTCGCCTTTCCGACTCTCCAGCCAGACGTGCCCCCCCGAGAGCCGGGCGATGCCGTAGACCGTGGTGAGGCCCAGGCCCGGGTGCTCCGTCCGGTCCTTCGTGGTGAAGAAGGGTTCGAAGGCCTGGGCCAGCACCCGGCTCTCCATCCCGGGGCCGTCGTCCCGGACCCGGAGGCAGACGTAGGACCCGGAGTGCATGGGGTAGGGAGCGGCGGCGGCCTGGGTGGGGGAGACCCGGGCCGTGGTGGTCCCCACCCGGAGCCGGCCGCCGTCGGGCATGGCCTCCAGGGCGTTCCTGAGAATCTCGCCCACGGCCTGGGAAAGCCCCCGCTCCTCCACGGAGACAGGGCCCGTATCCGTCTCCAGCTCCACCCTCACCCGGATCCCCTGGCCCTGGGCCTGTCGCTCCAGGCCCTCCACGGCCTCGGCCACCACCACGTTGAGATGCACCTCCTCCGAGACCGCCCGTCGGTGCCGGCTGAAATCCACCAGCCGGGAGAGGACGGAGGTGGCCCGGTCCACCCTTCGGGCCAGATCGTAGAAGGTCCGGCGGAGAGGGTTGTCGTCGGGGATCTCCAGCATCCGGACGACGAACTCCTCCTTCACCTCCTTGAGCTGCTCGATGAGGATTTCCCCGATGGCTCCAGTGACGTAGGGCATGGAGAGAGCCGCCGGGGTCCGGAGATGGGAGGCTGGGCTCTCCGTGGGGGGTGGGGCCTCCGGTGTTGGAGCCTCGGAAGGGGAGGGGACCTCCGATGCCGGCTCTTCGGACGGAGCCGGCTCCGGGGTCAGGCCCTCGGGGAGCTCCTCCAGGTCCAGGGGGGGCGAGGTCTCAGGGGTGCGGTACGCTCCCGTGTCTCCGGTGGACGCTCCGGCCTCCAGCAGACGGGCGTTCCGGATGGCCAGGGCCGCCTGCCGGGCGATGACGCCCAGGAAGATCACTTCCCGGTCCGTGAACCGAAGGTCCGTCTCGGCCCGGGCCAGGGAGAGGGATCCCAGGGTGTCGGTGCCGGCTTGGAGGGGGAGGACCAGGAAGGCCCGGGGCAGAAACTCCCGGATCCGGCCCAGGGTCTCCCGGTCCGCAGGAATGCTCTCGATGACCCGGCGGGCAGCGGGACCCTCGATCCGCTGGGTCTCTCCCGTCTCCACCACGTGGCCGATGAGGGTCCCCCGGGCCACGATCTGGGGCCGAACCCGCCGGAGCATCCGCATGAGCCTGCCCTCCCGGGCCGGGTCCCGGTGGGACACGGCCACCTCCCGCACCGATCCGTCCTCGTCGGCCAGGTGGATGAAGCCGTAGTCCGCGATGTCCGGAACCAGGGCGGACAGGACGTGGCGAAGAGTCTCGTGGAGCTGGAGCGAAGCTGGGACCATGGGCCTCTGCCGAATGCGGGGCGCCGGAGACAGGGTCGCCGGGAAGAAGCTTGTATTGCCCTTCGCGAGGGGCCTATCTTTGAACAAGATAGGCAAGAGCCATCCCTGTGCATACGGATGGCTCTTTCGTGCTGTGCAGGCTAGAGGCCGGAACCCTGAATCCAGGTCGGGCATGAATAGAGCGCAACTCTCGGATCAGTCCTCTTCGGAATCCGCGGTCCCCGTCCAGGAGATCGAGCAACTCGTGGGATCCCTGCGAGGCGTGATCTCGGTGAAGGCCGTGACCAACGGCCAGGGGGAGCTGGGCAAGATCCACGTCCTGGCCTCGGACAGCGTGTCCGTGGAGCAACTGACCCGGGAGATCGAGTCCACTCTCCTCACCTACTTCGACCTGGCCCTGGAGCCGGGACAGATCTCCGTGGCCATCAGCCGGGACCCCCACGTGGCGGAACCGGCGGGAGCCGGGAACGGCAGCCAGGGTGAGGAGGCTGGGTGGAGCCCGGGAGCGCCGGGATCTTCCGGAGAGGAGAGGGAAGCGCCCTCGTCCCGGACCTTCTTCCGTCAACCCAGAATGCCCGAGACAGAAGCGGCACCGAGCCACGGAGGGGAGCCGGCGCCGGAGCCCCCGGCCGGCGCCCCCGGTGGCGCCCAGGCCGAGGCCCCGGGTGGGATGGCGAGTACCGGTCCGGCCCAGCCGATGGGTGGTACGTATGCCCGGCCATCCGCCGGCGCCTACACCCAGCCCGGTGGAGGTGGCGGAGCGCACGCTCAGCCAACCGGTGAATCGCCTGCCCAAGCCACCGCTGAATCGCGTGCCCGGCCCTCTGGGCAGGTCCCGGGGCCTCCGGCGTCCCCACCCGATGCGGGCCCCGTCACCTTCGTGCGCTACACGGTGGAAGGGGACATGGGCCCGGCGGTGGAGATCCGGGTCACCGTACAGGCCGGTGGCGAGCACTACGACGGCGTGGCTCCGGCCTCCGAGCTGGGGAAGCTGGAGCCCGTCCTCTTCGCCGAAGCCGCCGTGCACGGTGCCGAGATCGCCCTCCGGTCCCTGGCCGGGGAGAGGCACGGTCAGGTGCCCGGGTTCCGGGTCCTGGCCGCCGAGGAGTTCCAGGCCCTGGACCAGTCCTACATGGCCGTGGCCCTTTCCGTCTCGGGGCCAGGGGCGCGGGGCACCGTCACCGGGTTCTGTCCCCTGGCTGACGGCCCCCACCGGGCTGCGGCCCTGGCGGCCCTGGACGCCATCCGCCGCTACGGCGCCGGGGACGGGACCGCCGACCCCCGGGAGAGCCGACGCCAGTCCGTGGATCCGTTTCGGGTGTGGGGTTGAGGGCTCTTCTCTGAGGGCTTTCCTCTGAAGGTTCCTGTCAGCCGCCGGCCTCGGGACCCTCCGGCAGCAGGGCGCTCCGCAAGGCCTGGAAGGCCTCCTCACACCCGTCCTCGGAACATTGGGCGCTGACGGCGAACAACTCCGCCCGTGGGGAGCGCCGGACAAAGGCCAGGAGCTCCAGGGTCTTGGCCCAGGGCTCGAAGGCCGTCTCCACACCCCCCACCTCGTACCAGTACCAGACCAGGACCGGCCCTTCAGGGGTCCTCACCAGAGCCTCGTTCACCCATCGTCCCTCCGGGTGCATGGGTGAGAGAAGGCGCTCTCCCATGACGGCGTCGGACTCGGCAATCCGGTTTGCGTAGTAGATGAGCTCCGCGCCCTGGGTCTGGTCCCGGTAGATCAGCCGGTCCACGAACACCCGGTCCTGGCCGTTTGTGAAGGAGGTCTGCTCGTGTTCGCTGGCCCCCTGGAAAGCGGGCGCCCAGGTGAAGGGCCGCTCCAGGGGTTCAGGAGCCACGTTCCATTCTTCCCCCTGGATCAGGGCGGCCAGTCCCGGGTCCGGCACCTCGGCCCGGGGCAGAGAGGTCATCCCCAGGAAGATCACCGGGCCGACGATGGCCAGGCCTGTGGCCAGGACCCCTCGCCGGAGGAGGGCGGGGTTTCGGAAGGGGGAGGGCGCGGGATCGGACTCGCTGTTGGTGGCTTCGATTCCGTCGTTGCCGTCGTTGGGTTCCTCCGATTCGTCCGCTTTTCCCAGTGCAAACTTCTCCTCGGCCTCTTCGCCTCTGCTCCCTTCCTCGGCCTTCTCCCGGGCCATCAGAGCCCGGTCCCATTTCTCCACCCGGCGAGCCAGGAAGGCCAGGGGGATGAGGCTCAGCGTGAAGATGACCCAGCCGAACATCCCGTGCTCCTGCAGGAGTCCGGACTCCATCTCGCTGAAGTGGCCGATGAACGTAAGGCCAGCCACCCGGATCCAGTTCGCCACCATGGCGACAAGGGCGGCCAGGGCCACAACAGCGAGCCGGCTGCGCCAATTCTCCAGAAAGAGATGAGCGAAGATGGCTCCCAGGACCAGCCCGACAAGGAAGAAGTTCAGGCCGGCGCACGTGGTGGCCACTTCGATCACACCCGAGGGAAGGATGATCTGGTACCCCAGGATCTCGGCGTCGATTCCCGCCAGCTGCACCGCCGAACCACTCACCGCCGTGGTGAGTGCCTGGAGGGGAAGGATCGCGATTTCCCAGAAGGGAACGGCCAACAGGAAGGTGATGGCGATAGGTATGAGGAGACGGCCAGCCCTGGGCCCGAACACGGCGGTGCCCCAGCACAGAAGGACGGCGGGCAGAGTGCCCTGGTGGATCACCTGGATTTCCATGATCATGGCCAGGAGCCAGACCAGCGTCAGGGCGGCGAGGAGAAGGTAGGCCGCCGGAAGTTCCTGGCTGGAACGGAACAACTCCTGCCTCTTCCGCCAGACCAACCACACCACCAGGGGCGCCACCACGTATCCGTGGGAGTAGGTGTAGCCCCCCCACACTCTGAAGAAGCTCAGAATCGTGGGCAGGTACGCCGCCAGCACCACGGCAAAGGCCCCCCAGAGGAGGAGCTTCATGGTCCGGGGCCGGATCCCGCTTCCCTCCGTCTCCAGGGTCACGGAGGCGGCGTCGCCGGGCGCTCCTGCGGCAGAATCGTCGCTCACGGTAGAATGGTCCGTCACGTCTCGTTGTCTCCTGGCATGGTCTCAGCTCACTCCACCTTCCGGAACTGCAAGTCCCAGACCCGGCTCTGGCTCAGGCTGAATCCCGTCACCGCACCCGAGGCGTCGCGGCGGAAGATCACCGTACCCCGGCCGGTGCCGAAGGCGTCGGGGTAGAGGGGGCGGACGGACTGACTCCGGCCCCACCGGTCCTGGATGACCATCTCCCCCTCCTCCATGGACACAGTGTAGATGGCTTCGGCCTCGTCGCTCCGGTACGTCCCCAGGTAGTCGGCCAGCTCGGCCTCCGTGGGCTCGAAGGCCGGCACCGGATCCAGGCGCACCGGAGGGGAGCCGTCGGTGTCCAGGCTCGCCACCGGCCGGCCGTGGGCCGAGGGTGCGTCCTGGAATTCCAGCACCGCGTCGTCGCCCAGGCGGAACCGGGTCTCGCTCTCGGGAACCAGGGGCGTCCTTCCCAACCGGAGGACCCCTTCCTCGAACACCAGGCGTGTCAGGGTTCCCCGCCGCTCGTCCCGATACCCCCCGGCCAGGGCCTGAAGTCGGGCCGGGGACACCACCTGGCCCACGGCGGCCCGGGCCTCGTCCTCCGCTGTCGAGCTCCGGTCCCCGGCCTCTTCTTCCGCCCGGTCCGGGAGGAACTCCTCCAGGTAGAGGTCCGCCACCTGGTAGAGGCGTCCCCCGGCGTTGCCGTTGGTGGTGTTGCACATGACCGCCAGGGCCAGACCCTGCTCGGGGAAGCGGGAGAGGTGGCCCCGGTAGCCGGCGGTGGAGCCGCTGTGGGAGACCTCCGGGAGTCCCCGGTGTTCACCGATCACGAGTCCGCTGGCGTAGCTGATCTCCTCCCCGGAGGTCAGGACCCCCTGCCGGTGCATCTCCCGGATGAACTCCGGGCCCCCCAGCTCCCCTGTCTCCAGGTTCCGGGTGAACTTCAGCAGGTCCCCCACGGTGGTGAGGAGCCCGCCGTTGCCGTGGATGTCCTCGAAGGGCATGAGCATGGACCAGCCCTCCTCGGCGTGGGGACGGTAGGCGATGGCCCGGTCCTTCACGATCCGGTTGAAGTCGTCCCGCCACTGGGTCCGGGTCATGCCCAGGGGCTCGAAGATCCGCTTCTTCGAGAACTCGGCGAAAGACATCCCGCTCACGCGAGAGACCAGGATGGCCTGGAGGTTGTAGCCGGTGTTCGTGTAGGAGTAGTACGTGCCGGGCGGGTAGTTCAGCTCCTCCTGGCGGCCGGCGATGTCCAGGACGTGGATGTGCTGGTGGGCCCGCCGGGTCCGGGGCCATCCCTCGATGCCCGCCACCGATCCCCAGTCCCGGAGACCGCTGGTGTGGTTCAGGAGGTGCCGGATGGTGATGGTCTCCCCGTAGTCCGGAAGCTCGGGGATGTAGGTTCGGACGTCGTCGTCCAGGGAGATGGCGCCGTCCAGGGCCAGCAGGATGGTGGCGGCGGCGGTGAACTGCTTCGACACGGACCCTGGCTCGAAGATGGTCGTCGGCGTGTTGGGCACCCCATGCTCCAGGTCTGCCATGCCGTAGGCCCGAAGGAGCACGGGCTCGCCCCGGATGCTGGCCCCAACGGCGCAGCCCGGCGTGTCCTCCCCCTGGAAGGCGGCGAAGATGGAGTCCACGTCCCGGAGATCCACCGGGGTCAGTTGCTGGGCTCCTGCGGACCGGTCTGCGGGCAGCACCCCGGCCAGGAGAAGAAGGACGGCGGCAAGGAGGGAGACGAGAGAGCGTCGGACTCGCATGGCAGGCACCTCGGTCATGGCATGGTTCGTTTCGGGGGAAGATAGGGAGGGAGGTGCGTGTCCGCGACGAGGGGGCCGCACCATGGATTGCGGTGGGGCTCCGGAGCCGCGTTCCCAACAACCACCCCAACAAATCTATGGTCCTACGATCCCCCCCGGCCCTATATTGCCCCCATACCGCCAAACCGATGTTGAAGCAGCCGAGAACCGTCGGCCTTCCGGCCTCGGGGACCGTTCCGGGGCCCGGCCCTCGTGCCGTTGCCCCGGGCCTCTCCCCTGACCGGGCTCACCTGTCAGGAGGTTCCCATGGATGCCCCCCTTCGGCACGTCTGGTTCGTGCCCTCCCGTGATCGTTCGTCCGCCGGCCGCCTTCCCGCCTCGGCCCCCGTTCTCCTCCTTCTCCTCCTCCTCCTTCTTCTTCCCCTGGCGTCCTGTGTGGACTCCGCCACCGATCCCGTGGCGGTGGACCAGGAAGCGTCGCCGGCGGTGGATTCTCGCCAGGGCTTCTTCCTCACCCCCCCGGGATCGCCGGTCTGCGTGGACGGCGTCGTGTCGGCCACCGGCGCCCTGGTTCGGGCCTGCGTTCCCAAGACCGGCTGGAACGGGGACCTGGTGGCCTGGGCCCACGGCTACGTCTCGCCCCGGGAGCCCCTGGCCGTCCCGGATGACGACGTGGGCGGACAGGCCGTCGCCGACATCGTCACCGGCCTGGGTTACGGCTACGCTACCACCAGCTACCGGGACAACGGCCTCATCGCCCACCAGGCGGTGGGTGACCTGGACGATGCCGTGACCTTCTTCAAGAAGAGCTTCGAGAAGAAGTTCGGGCCTGTGGACGACGCCTTCCTGGTGGGCGGCTCGGAGGGAGGTCTGGCTACGGCCCTTTCCCTGGAAGGCGCCGGGGACGGCCTCTTTGACGCCGGGATGATCCTCTGTGCCCCGGTGGGGAGCTTCCGGGACCAGATCCGGTACTTCGGCGACTTCCGGGTCCTGCTGGACGTCTACTTCCCGAACGTGGTGCCGGGAGATCCCTGGGGGAAGCGAACGGTGGAGATCCCTGGCAAGTCCATGGACCATTGGAGGAAGATCGAGAAGAGCCTGGTCATGGCCGCCCGGGACCACCCGGCCCGGATGGCCGAGCTCCTGCGGGTGGCCGGCGTGGCCGCTGACCGCTACGAGCCCGAGACCCTGGCGGAGTCAGCCGCAGGTGTCCTCTGGTACAACATCTTCGCCACCAACGACATCATGGAGAAGCTGGGCGGCCTTCCCTACGACAACACCCGCCGCTGGTACCGGGGTTCGGCCAACGACTGGAGGCTGAACCGGGAGGTCCAGCGGATCCGGGCTACGGCGGGGCCGGATGTCCTGTCGCCCTTCGAGACGGACGGCTCGCTGAGGGTCCCGGCGGTGGGGATGCACACCACCCTGGACCCCATCGTGCCCTTCTCCCAGGGCCTTCGCTACCGCTTCGAGACCCTGATGGCCGGGGTGGGCTTCGGCTACAACTTCTTCCCCGTCCGGGCCTACGGTCACTGCGCCTTCCAGGTGCCCCACGTCCTGGCCGGCTTCGCCCTCATGGTTCTGAAGGCCACGGGATCGGACCTGGTGGCCTTCAGCACCCTGTTCAGCGAGCCGGCGGAGGAGGCCACGTTCCTGGCCGCGGCCCATGAGCTGGGCGCCGATCCCGTGGTGGCCCGGCCGGAGGGGCGGAAGAGGAAGTAGGGGGAAAGGACCCAGATCACCCGGCCCGCTCCCGGAGCCCCCGGACCCGCTCCACGAAGGGCTCCATGACCGGATCGGCGTCTTGCAGGAAGCGCTCCACCCGGCCCAGGAGCCGGCGGGCCTCGGCCCCGTCGCCCCGCTCCCGGGCCAGCTCCGTGG
>Ga0207797_1002476_pt1 | contig 12789 bp, 15 predicted proteins | sample PRCRCaboRojoPR_6_FD_187275 | JGI IMG/M metagenome (GOLD analysis project Ga0207797, IMG submission 187275) | Marine sediment microbial community from Cabo Rojo, Puerto Rico - PR CR 10% Liquid 1 (SPAdes) | ecosystem: Environmental > Aquatic > Marine > Coastal > Sediment | place: Cabo Rojo, Puerto... | reverse complement strand
CGCCGATGGATTTCAGATACCCCGCTTTGTTGTTGTGGAAGGTGATGCCGTAGATGTCCTCGGCGAGTTCTTCTTCGTCGGCGTCGGCGTAGTCTCCCGCGGACGCGTACTTCTCGAAGAGGTCGGCCGTCACCTCGTTGACGCGCTCGTCGGTACACTGCGCCGAGAGGACGACGGCCACGAGGAGTTCCAGCCGGTTCGAATAGTTCAGCGAGATGGTCGCGTCGGGGTACTCGTCGTACAGTCGGTCCAGCACTTCCGCGACCTGCGCGTCCCGCGAGTCCAGTGGCGTACCCATGTCCTGCGGTGGGGAGCGGTCCCGGTTGATACTGTCGGATGTAACCGGATGGAGTGAGTCGGCACGTCGGGGTGCCGACTCGCGAGTCGGACTTACGGTCGAGAGTACGAGCCTATCGACCGACGACGCCTATCACGACTGATTCCTGGGCCGCACATTATTTACCGGGTGCCTCCTTCGACGCGGGCATGGAGCTGACACGTCGGGCACTGCTGGGGACTGGGACGGCACTGGGGTTGACCGGCTGTCTCGCGTCCGGCGACTCGAACGTCTCCTACCCCGAGACCGGGACGGCGACTCGGACGCCGGCGGGCACGCCGGCCGACGCCGCTCTCGCCGACGCCGACGCGGAGCCGTCCGCCGTCGACGACGAGGACGTTCAGCGGACCGAGCCGGCGGTGCCTAATCGCCGACTCGCGGCCGAGGTCGGGCGCGTCTACGGCGAAATCGAGTGGTTCGCCACGTCCTACGACGACGCGATCCACACGTACCAACGGACCCTCGGTAACGCGATGGCGACCGTCCAGCGCGTCCGCGACGCCGCCGAGTTCGACGCCAACAGCCTCGGTCTGGTTCGCCGGGCGACCGACCGCGCGGTCACCACCGCCAGAGCGGAACTCGGGGGCCACTTCGGTGTTCCCGACCAGATGCGCGAGGAGACCGACCGGCATCTGGCGACGATCCGACGGTTCGCCGACCGGGGTGATCTGGACCGCGTCGACGAGGAACTCGAACGCCTCTACGACTACCTCCGGGGCATCCGGAGCGACCTGTTCGTCAGGCGCGTCCTCTCCGACCGGCAGGTCGACGCCACGCTCTATCGCACCCTCCACGACGGCACCGCCGACGCGGACGACGACGATGACGACAACGACGAAGCCGACCCGGGACTCTTCGAGATTCACCACTCCGCGGACTACGCCGGCTACGCCTACGGCGGCCCGCGCTACATCGACCGCGACCCGTTCGACGACGACCCCGGCGACGACGGGAGCGTGAACGCCGGGCAGGAACTGCTCGCTCGCCAGCGACTCCAGTTCGAGACCGCGGGCGAGGCGACGGGGCGAACCGGTTTCGCCTACGTGGTGAGTTACGCGATTCCCGACGAGGACGACCAGCCCCCGGATCTCGACCCCCTCGACTACCCGTCCACCTCGCTCTTTATCCAGCAGTACGAGGGAGTGGGGGCCGCGACCGACGCGGTGGAGACGCTCCTCGATACGTCGGTCAGTCAGGAGGGAACCTACTCCTTCGGGCGCGACGAGTGGCGACGGGTGTACTACCGGGGCAACGGCGACGTGGTCTACGCCTACCTGATTCAGGCCGGCCCCTTCGTCCTCGTCGCCGCGCCGTCGGAGGTGGCCTGGGAGGAACGCGTCGACTGGACCGACCCGCTCGACCGCCTCTGGCTGTGGAGACCGTAGCGTGTCCGGACGTCGCGGACTCCCCTCGGTCCGCCGCCAGGCCGGCCTGATCGTCGCCACCTTCGCGCTCGTCGGCGTCGCCCTCGGCGTCGTCGGCTTCGTCGCCGGCGACTGGGCGCGCACCCAGTTCGTCACCGCCGCGAGCGGGTCCCAGCCCGCGACGTTCGGGCCCGTCTTCCTCGCGCTCTCCGTCTTCCAGACCACCGTGACGCTCCTCTTTACCGGCCCCGTCCTCGCCGCCGTCCTCGGCCTGCTCTCGGGATCGCGGTTCGCCGACCCCAGTGCGGCGGCGGGCGTCGCCGCCGGTGGGGCGCTCGTCGGCTTCTTCTGTATGGCCGGCCTCGGCCTCCTCGGTCTCTCGGCCCTGTCGGGGCCCGGGACCGAACAGCTCTACTCGCTTCGGGCCGCCCTCGGCCCCCTCCTCCTCACAGGCGTCGTCACGATGGCCGTCGGCGGCGGCGCTGGCGCCCTCGGCTCGCGGTTCGTCCGCTAACCGGCAAACATAACTGTCCGGTCCGCGCGGGGTTCGGTATGTACGGCGAGGCCGTCGCACTCGGCGCGGGCACGGTCCTGAACGCCCTCGCGACGGGCGTCGGATCGGCCTTCGCCATCGACGCGGAGACGACCGCGCGGGTCGAACTCGACGGCACCGGTACCGTCGAAGGCGAAATCGCCGGCGCACCGGACGGCGACACGCGGCTGATCCGCGGCTGTGTCGAACGCGTCGTCGAGCGGTTCGGCGACGGACAGGGCGGGCACGTCCACACCGAGAGCGACGTGCCGATGGCCGCGGGGCTGAAGAGTTCGAGCGCCGCCGCGAACGCGACGGTGCTCGCGACGCTCTCGGCGCTCGACGTGTCGGTCGGCGACGGCGACGCCGCCGAACTCGACCGCGAGGAGGCCTGCCGGATGGGCGTCGCCGCCGCCCGCGACGCCGGCGTCACCGTCACCGGCGCGTTCGACGACGCGAGCGCCAGCATGCTCGGCGGCGTCACCGTCACCGACAACACGACCGACGACCTGCTGGCTCGCGACGAGGTGGACTGGGACGCCCTCGTCTGGACGCCCGCGAAACGGGCGTTCAGCGCCGACGCCGACGTCGAGCGCTGTGAACGGGTGGCGCCGATGGCCGACCTCGTCGCCGATCTGGCGCTCGACGGACGCTACGGCGAGGCGATGACGGTCAACGGACTGGCCTTTTCGGCGGCGCTCGGCTTCCCGACCGACCCCGCCGTCGAGGCGATGCCCCACGTCGACGGCGTGTCGCTCTCGGGCACCGGCCCGAGCGTCGTCGCCGTCGGCGACCGGGACGGACTGGAGCGCGTACGCGACCACTGGACCCAACGTGATGGAGAAACATGGCTAACGACGACACGAACGGACGGCGCACGGGTGATCGAATGAGCGAGAGCGACGCGACCGAGGACATGTCGCTCTCCGAACTCCGCGAGGAGATAGAAGAGATCGACCGCGAACTCGTCGAACTCATCGCCCGCCGCACCTACGTCGCGGGCACCGTCGCACAGGTGAAAGAAGAGCGCGACCTGCCGACCACCGACGAGTCACAGGAAGCCCGCGTGATGGAACGGGCAGGGAGCAACGCGGAGAAATTCGACGTCGACGCGAACTTGGTGAAGGCGATTTTCCGGCTGTTGATCGAGTTGAACAAGGTGGAGCAAAGGGAGTCCCGCTGAGAAGTCCACATTTCCGGCATTTCAGGGGCCTGAAAGGGCGTTTTCCGGCTGTTATTCGACTGCGGGTGAGGGTTTATATCCTCGATTCCGAGTTTCGTACAGTCAGGTCCGACAGTCGTTCGAGGCGAGGAGCGAGACATCGGTCGCCGGTTGCTCGTCGCGCTCGACGTGTGCCCGAACCATGTGACATCCACTCCCTTGTTCGTGGAGTGCGAGGGTGTTCCACGAGGACTGGTCGTCGAGTCTCGCGTGGATGACGATTCGTCCCGGCTCGTCGGGCCACTCATTTTCGATAGTTGCACCGCTTGCTTCATCGACTCCACCTTCGCGTGTGGTTGTGGCGGGCAGGTCGAGTGCCGCCCAGTACGCAATCTCGCCGTCGTGTTCAACAATCAGGTGAACTGTGTGACGTTCCTCGCGCTCGTTCACTACTCTGATAACTTGGAGAGTGGCTCCTGACTGCCCAACGATGGAGGTACAACCCGCAAGGCCCGTGGCGAGAGCTGCACCACCGATTTGGAGGACTGTTCGCCGAGGAAGGAGGGATATTCTGTTGGCAGAGAAGAACAAAGTCAGTATAGCCTGTCCGTTCAGGCGTCTCGATCAGGTATTGCGGATGTTCACTCCTCGTCGGTCGGCTCCAGTGGCACTCTCGATACCTCGATGTCCTCGTAATCTTTCTCCGAGGAAAGGACATCCATACCTCGTGTCTCCGCAGTTGCCGCGTGAAATGCGTCGAACGGCGTCATCCTCTCATCGTAGTAGTTGACGGCCTTCAGAACCACCTGTTTCTCTTCTTCGTCCCGCACGGGGACGAGTTCAAGCAGGTTCGCCACCAGCGGCACGTAGTCGAACTCGTAGCGTTCTCGGGCGAGGACGAGTTCGAGATACGAGAACGCCGACGTTTCGACCTCGTACTCGTCGAGTGCTTCCTCCGCCGACCCCTGTAACCAGTCGGAATCCTTGGCGAGCGCGAGCAAGAAGTCGGTCTCGACGTACACCGTCATCTATCGGCGTCCTTCTCTCGGGCGTCGGCTTTGGCTTCCGCTTCAATGCCCTCACGAATCTCCTCGATAGACGTATCACGGAGACCGCCTGCCGCCTCACGGACTGCGGCGAGTGGGTCGTCCGCAACCGGGATGAGTTCGATCCTGTCCTCGTAGGTCACGATGTGATACCTGTCACCGTACTTTTCCCGTATCTCCTTGGGGATGTAGAGCCGACCCTGCCGGTCCGTCTCTGCTGACATAGGGTAGCCTACGGTGGAATGAAAAAAGAATCTTACCACCGATATTGTTTCTGTGGTACGGAGCAGATGGTTTCGCAGCAATCCATGGTGGATTTTGTCGAGTTGAACAAGGTGGAGCAACGCGAGAGTCGCTAGCGCACGAGACGACGACCCAGCGACCGAAAGCGGCAGGTACGTCAGAAAAGGCGGGGGTTAAACCGCTCGCCGCCGTTCACCGACCGATGCCTGAAGACGCGACGAACGACGACACACCGCCACTGCTCGGTCGACTCCTCTTCGCGAGTGGCCTCGCGGTACTCGCACTCCGAAACCTGACGAACCTCGACGGACGCATCGACTACGCGGCGTACAAGGGCGTCCCGTTCCCCGAAAAACTGGTCCCGGCGTCGAGCGGCCTCCTCCTCGGCGGCAGTCTCGGCATCGGTCTCTGGAAACTCCCCAAACTCTCCGCCGCCAGCGTCGCGACGTTCTTCCTCGGCGTCACCCCCGTCATGCACGACTTCTGGGCCGTCGACGACGACTCGCGCGACGAGGAACTCACCTCCTTCCTCCAGAACGTGACGCTTCTCGGGGCGGCGCTCGTCTTCCTCAAGCGCGCCACGACGAAGTAACGACGCGCCAGCGTGGCCGCGGCGGTCCTTCTCAGTACTCCCACAGCCGGTCGATCCGATCCGCTATCTCCGGATACGCCGCCTGCAGGTCGTCGACCCATCGCTCGCCGTCCACGTTGATCACGTGCACCTCGCCCCGAGCGCCGTCGTAGACGTCCTGAAAGTCGTAGACGGCGCCGACGACTTCGACTCCGGGCGGCACGTCGTCGCTCTCGACGAGGAACTCGACCTGCCGGTCGACGTTGTACTCGACGAGGTGGTTGATCGCGTCCGGGCGGCTCAGATCCTCGGAGAGCGCCTCGACGCCGGGGTCGAGGTGGGGTTTCAGCAGGTCGAGACAGTGTTCGATCCCCGGTGGTTCGCTGACGCCCTCGGTCAGGGCGTCGTACGTCGCGGTGACGGCGCCACACCCCGTGTGCCCGACGACGACGGCCGTCTCCGTCCCCGTGTGCGCCAGCGGGTAGAGGACGTCGCCCGAGACGACCTCACCGTCGTCGGTTCGCTGGACGACGCGGTTACCGATGTTGCCACAGGTGAAGATCCGGCCGGGCTGGTCGTTCCCCCACATGTGATCCTGCAGAACCCGCGAGTCGGAACAGCAGACTGTGACGGTGTGTGGATGCTGGCCGTCTTGTACGTCGTCGAACCGAGCGTCGAAGGCGGCGGCGTGTTCCAGATTTCCCGCCAGAAGCTCGACGAACGTCTCGTGCATTGCCGATGGATAGCTCACCGGCGTGCATAATCCTTGATGCTCGGGGGTGTGGATTCGTCGTCCGCGTCCTCCGAGCGCCGTCAGTTCAGATACGTCTCCGCCAGCGCGTCCAGTGCCTCGTGGTGCTGGGTGGTGTGGGGGGCCGTGAGCGGCGAGACGCTGACCCGGCCCTCGACGATGGCTCGGCGGTCGGTGCCCTGCGGGTCGGGGATGTCGTCGTCGCGCATCCGCGCCCAGACGTTGTCGGTGAGGCTGATCCGCCCGCCGTCGCGTTCGGCGCGCATGTCGTACAGCGTCGACGGCTCGGTGATTTCGATTGGCGCGGGGTCGTCACCCTCGTGGTGGATGGGGGCGTTGACGTTCAGATACTCGGCCTGCTCGAACACGCCGGCGCCGAGGGCGTGTTTGACGAGGTACGTCGTCACCGCGCTCGCGTTGCGGTAGTCGCGGACGTCTTTCGCTCGTTCCTGCCACTCGCCGTCGGCCCCGGGGACGTACAGCGAGACGGCGAGAGCGGGCACGTCGAAGAAGGCGGCCTCGACGGCGGCGCTGACGGTACCCGAGCGGCCGAGGACGTACGCGCCCAGATTCGCCCCCCGGTTACAGCCCGCGACCACCATGTCCACGTCGGGACACAGGGCTTCGAGGCCGACGACGACGCAGTCCGCGGGCGTCCCGTGGATGGCGTAGCCGAGGTCGTGGGTTTCGACCTGCACTTCGCGGGACATCGCCCGCCCGACCGCACTCTTGTCGCCGTTCGGCGCGACGGCGGTCACCTCGGCGAACTCGGAGAGCGCCTCGTAGAGCGCCCGGAACCCGACGGCGTCGATGCCGTCGTCGTTCGTCAGGAGAACGTGTGGCTCGTCCATGCCCGTCCTCGGCACGCCGGCGAGAAAGGCGCACCGCTTCCGACCGTCAGCCGACCACGTCGACGACGGCCTCGGCGTCGACGACGAGGTTGTACGCGCCCTCGTCGTCGTTCCAGAGCGCGAGGACGTTCTCGAACTGGCAGACAGCGCCGTAGTCCGCCGTCAGGAGGGCGCGGTTCAGCCCCGACTCGCGGGTCAACACCGCGTAGTGTTCGAGGCGCTCGCTCCCGTCACCGATCTTGAACAGCGGGTTGCCGCCCTCGCCGTCCGCGAGGTTCCGGCTCAGCTTCACCGCCAGAAGGTCGATCCGGTCCGTGACGTGATCCTCCATGTCGGCCATCCGGGCGTGTCGCGACCGGTCGGCGCGCACGCCGACTCGCCGCTCGCCGTCGGTGCGCAGGAGCGAGTAGGAGAACTTCACCGTCTCGTTGCGGAAGGTACCGGGTTCGCCGCCAGCGTCGTCGAGGCGGCGCTGGAAGCCCGGTGCCTCGATCCGTGGGCGTTCGTCGAACGACCAGCCGCGGTCCTCGGGGTCCATCCCGGGCCACAGGCGGAGGGTCGGGGCGTAGACGGTCACGTCCCGCCCGTCCGCGACCGTTCGTTCGACGGCCCGGAGCCCCGTGCTGGTTTCGAGGTCCGCGGGCGCGATGGCGGCGAGCGTTCCGTCGTCGGCGAGGGCGTCGAGGGCGTCCTCCACGACGGCAACGGGGTCGTCGAGTTCGCTCAGCACGTTCGCACAGCAGACGAGGTCGTACGGGCCGTCGAAGTCGAACGCTTCGACGCGCTCGCGGTGGATCGTCGGCCGGAAGTTCCGCCGCGTCTCGTCGAGGAGGGCGTCGAGTACGTCCGCGGCGGCGCTCGGTTCGACCGCGTGGTAGTCGACCACGGCGTCGTCGGGGAGGTAGTCGTGGAGGCCGAGGGCGGGGCCGCCGACGCCGGCGCCGACGTCGAGGACGCGAAGGCGACGGGACAGGAGCGACCGCTCGGTCAGGTCGTCGAGGACGTAGCCGACGGCGGCGTAGTAGTCGGGGAGGTGGTAGACGGCGTAGCCGAGGGCGACGTCCGCGTCGTACTCGACGGGGTTCTTGTGGTAGTAGTCCTCCTTCAGCCGCCGGATCACCTCGCGAAGGCGGTCGCCCGACTCGTCACGGTGCCAGTTCACGCCGTCGCGCTCGACCAACAGGTCTTCGAGCGCGTGCGCGTAGCGGTCGGGGAACGCCTCGGGGCCCCATCCCGGTGCCGACACGGGCGCTTCCTCGACCGGCACGAAGGTTCCGTCGTCTCGCTCGAACAGGCCGAGGTCGTACGCCTCCTCGCGGAGGACGCGCCGGACGACCGCCGGATGCGGGTTCCCCGCGACGTACTCGGCGATTTCGTCGGGGTCGATGGGCCGGACCCGTCGGAGGTACTTCGCGTTCGACCGGACGGACTCGCGGTCGATCATTCGCCGGCCCCAGCCTCGCGGTAGAGGTCCTCGAACGCCTCGCCCTCGGCCTCGGCAATCCGCCGGGCGGCCTCGGCGACCCGATCCGCGCCCGGGAACGTCTCCTGAATCTCGCGGTACACCTGCGGCGTCCCACCGGTCACCGTCTCCACGAGGTCGTCCATCGCGGCCGAGACGGGCGTGGCGAACTCCTCGCGCACGTCGGCGGCCGCGAGCGCGTAGGCGAGCACGGCGGTGTGGGCGCCGGCCTGCACCGTCTCCATGGCCGTATCGTGTTCCGCGGCGGTCGTCTCGAAGGGGTGGTTACCCGCGGCGGTCAGATCCGCTCGAAGCGCGTCCGTCGCCGGCCCCGGCGCGTCGGCGACGACGGCGACGTTACCCGGTGCGTTCGCCGCGGCGAACAGTGGGTGGAAGGAGACCCGTTCGCGGTCCGGGAGCGCCGCCCGCATCGCCGCTATCGGCCCTCGCATCACGCCCGATACGTCACACATCGCCCGGTCGGCGTTCGGCGCGTAGCGTTCGACTGCGTCGGCGACGACCGACATCGGCACCGCGAGACAGACGATGTCGAACGTCTCCGCCGTGTCCGCGGGCACCGCACGAACCCCGTCGAGGGCCGCGGCGGCGGCTTCGGCGACTGCGGGGTCCACGTCGGCGACGGCGACCGGTCGGTCGGCAGTGCGGGCGATCCACCGCCCCATCTCGCCCGCTCCGACCACCAGCATATCCATGCGCGTGGCTTCCGCCTCACCTCTCAAAAGGGGTTCGGTGCGGGCGGTTCGCGGCGCAAGCCTTACCCTCGCGTAGTCCTCGATATGTTAGTTATGACATATCGGTGCCGGGTGGGCCGGTGGCCGGGGGTGACTCGTTCATGGACGGCAAGCGTGTGACCCGCAGACGGGCGTTGCGCGCCCTCGGCGTCGCCGTCGCGGTCGGGGTGGCTGGGTGTGGGGGCGAGAGCGGGAGCGGACGTGGGAGCGAGGGCGACGACGGCGACGCGCCGACACGGACGGCGACAGCCACGGCGACGGGGACCGTCACGACGTCCGCGACCGACGAGGTCTGTATGGAACCCGTCGGCTGTCTCTCGTTCGACGAGCCACCCGGGCGGTGGGTCGCCAACGCGGGCATCTACTGCGACGTGGGCGTCGCCCTCGGCCTCGCGGACCGCCTCGTCGCCATCGGTTCTCCGCGGCGCTACTACACCGGCTACTACGACCAGTTGCCGGGCGTCTCGCTCGATAAGTCGTCCCGCCCGGCGCTCTCGGCGGGGGCACGGTTGAGCAAGGAGGCGTTCTACGCCGCCGACGCCGACGTACATATCATGGACCCCGTGTGGATCAGGAACACCTTCGGCTGGACCGAGGCCGACGTGACCGAAATCGCGGCGAACGTCGGGCCCTTCTTCGGCAACTACATCCGCGAGCGACAGGACGCGTGGCACGACTACCGCTACTACTCCCTCTCCGAGGCGTTCCGCAAGGTCGCCCAGTTGTTCGACCGCGTCGACCGCTACGAACGGTTGGAGACGGTTCGCCGGGAGATGGAGTCCCGCATCGAGTCGAACCTTCCCGAGGAGCGCGCCGAAATCCTCCTGCTCCGCCCACAGGGCATCCCGCCGCGTTCGTTCTATCCGCAGTATCTCGACGACTCCGTCTCGGATTACCAGTGGGGGGTCGTCGCCGTCGACGACGTCCTCACGGGCAGTGACGTTCCGCGGTGGGGCGCGACGGTCGATTACGAGACCATCGCCCGCCTCGACCCCGAGGTGATCGTCATGGAGACGCAGTTCGCCGACGACTTCGTCCTCGACCGCGAGTCGTTCCGGACGTTCGCGCTGGACATCATGCGCGACCATCCGGTCGCGCGGGACGTACAGGCGGTACGGGACGGCCGGGTGTACTCCGGCGGCATCAACTACCAGGGGCCGCTCATCTCGCTGTTCCAGACCGAACACGCCGCGCGGAGCGTCTACCCCGACGCCTTCGACGGGGAACTGTTCGACCGGGAGCGCGTCGCCCGGATCGTGGCCGGCGAGGCCTGACCATGTCCCGACCCGACGGCGGTACCGAGGACGCGTACGAACCCTCGACCGCAACCCGACGGTTCGTCTGGGTGGATCGCAATCTCGCCGGTGTCGTCGTCGGCGGCACCGCCGTCGTCCTCGTCGCCACCACCCTCCAACTGAGCTTCGGAAGTTACGACATCTCCCCCGCCGACGCGTGGCGGACGCTCCTCGACCCGGCTGTCCTCCTCGACGCCGCCGCGTGGCGCGCCTTCCTCCTCGGCGCCACCGTCCCCGACTTCGCCACCGGCACGCTCGTCGTGTGGACGATCCGGCTCCCGCGCGTCGTTCTGGCCGTCCTCGTCGGCGCCAACCTCGCGGTGTCGGGGGCGATCCTGCAGGCCATCACGCGCAACGAACTCGCCAGCCCGTTCGTCCTCGGCGTCTCCTCCGGCGCGGGGCTGGCCGTTCTCCTGACTATCGTCGTCTTTTCCGGGCTCCTCCCCTTTCTCCCGCTCTTCGCCGCCGTCGGCGGCGGCGTCGCCTTCCTCCTCGTCTACGCCATCGCGTGGCAGGGCGGCACCAGTCCCGTCCGTCTCGTCCTCGCGGGGGTCATCGTCAGTAGCGTCTTCGGCTCCGTCCAGACCGGGCTCTTCCTCCTCATCGAGGATATCGGTCTCGTGCGGAGCGTGATCGCGTGGACCACGGGGTCGCTCGTCGGCGGCGACTGGGCCGCGGTGCGGATGATCCTCCCGTGGACCGTCTGCTCGCTCTCGCTCGCCCTCCTCGGCGCCCGCGAACTCGACGTGCTCACGCTCGGGGAGCGCACCGCGTCCTCGCTCGGGATGCGCGTCGAGACGGTCCGGTTCGCGCTCTCGGGCGTCGCCGTCCTCGCCGCGGCCGCGAGCGTCGCCGCCGCGGGCATCGTCGGCTTCGTCGGCCTCGTCGTCCCCCACATCGTCCGCCGGATCGTCGGGAGCGATCACCGCCGACTGCTCGTCGGCTGTCTGTTCACCGGCCCGGCGCTGATGGCCGCCGCCGACGCCGGCGCCCGCCTCGCGCTCAGTCCCGCACAGCTCCCCGTCGGCATCGTCACCGGCCTCGTCGGCGGCCCCTACTTCCTCTATCTGATGCGCAAGCACGGCGAGTTCGGAGGGCTCTGATGGACCCGAAACTCGACGCGACCGATCTGGTGCTCGAATACCCCGGCGGCGAGCGCCCGGTGATCGACGGCGAGTCAGTCGCCATCGCGCCCGGCCGCGTGACGGCGCTCGTCGGCCCCAACGGGAGCGGGAAGAGCACGCTCCTCAGGGGACTCGCCGACCAGCTATCCCCCACGGCCGGCGAGGTGCTTCTCGACGGTCGGGCGATCCACCGCCTCGGCGACAAGGAACTCGCGCGGGAACTCGGCCTGCTCGAACAGGAGCCGACCGCCCCCGACGGCCTGACCGTCGAGCGTCTCGCGTACCACGGTCGCTATCCCCACCGCGGCCGGTTCGATCCGGTCGACGACGACGACGTGCGCGCGGTCGAACGCGCCCTCTCGCTCGCGGGCGTGTCCCACCTCCGGGACCGCCCGCTCGGCGACCTCAGCGGCGGCCAGCGCCGACTCGCGTGGCTCGCGATGGCGCTCGCTCAGGACCCCGACGTGCTCCTCCTCGACGAGCCGACGACGTTTCTCGACCTCCGGCACCAGCTCGCCGTGATGGCGGCTATCGAGCGCCGTCGCGACGAGGCGGCGACGACGGTGGTGCTCGTCCTCCACGACGTGGAGCAGGCCGCCCGCTACGCCGACGAGATGGTCGTTCTCTCGGACGGTGCGGTCCACGCCCACGGCGACCCGGAAGCGGTGCTCACGGCCGAGACGCTCGCCGAGGTGTTCGGCGTCGAGGCGCGGATCGAGTCGGGCGAGCACGGCCCCCGCGTGGTGCCGCTTCGACCGGTCGACTAGAGGCCGAGGTGGAGCGTGCGGTTGCCCAGCAACGCCGCGAGCGCCAGTCCCATCACGCCGATCAGGAGGCCGTAGGCGGCCGTCCACCCCGCCACGTCGGCGAGGACGCCGACGACGACGCTCCCAGTCGCCCCGAGCACCATGTACGCGGTGCGGACGAGGCCGAAGGCGGCGCCGCGTTCGTCGGCCTCGAAGCAGTCGAAAAACCGCGACTGGAGGGGCGCGCCCCACGTCATCGCGGCGCCGACGCAGACGACGGCCGGGAGCAGGGCGACCTGCGGCCCGGCGACGAGCAGTGCGTAGCCGACGACGCCGAGGGCCATCGTCGCCGTCGCGGCGCCGTCGCGGCCGACCCGATCGGACACCCATCCCGTCGTCGGCTGGGCGAGGCCATTGACGACGAAATAGGCCGAGAAGAGCAGGCCGGCGCTCGTCTCGGGCAGGCCGCGGAAGGCGACGAGGAAGGTGGGCAGAAACGAGGCCGTCGCTTGCCAGCAGAAGGCGCCGAGGAAGGCCACGCCGGTCGTGAACG
>Ga0207797_1002475_pt1 | contig 12789 bp, 9 predicted proteins | sample PRCRCaboRojoPR_6_FD_187275 | JGI IMG/M metagenome (GOLD analysis project Ga0207797, IMG submission 187275) | Marine sediment microbial community from Cabo Rojo, Puerto Rico - PR CR 10% Liquid 1 (SPAdes) | ecosystem: Environmental > Aquatic > Marine > Coastal > Sediment | place: Cabo Rojo, Puerto... | reverse complement strand
GTCCGATCTCCTTTGGGTGGTGGTGCCGCTAGCGCTGCTCGTCGGACTCGCGGTGGAAGAGTTGGCCCGTGATCATTGGCCCGCCGATGGCCCGCTGCCGCTCGCCTATGCGTGCATCCTGTTGGTTGTATGGGCTCACTGCTATCTTATGCTCGCTCGCTATGCTCAGTTTGGCGACCCAGCCGATCTGGCACTAGCCCTGATCTCCGTGGTGCTGCAAGGTCTGTTGGGTTTGAGCTTCGGTCTGGTGCTGGGCGCCGACCGGACGCTGCGCACAGCAGCGCTGGGCACGGGGATCGCGCTGCTGGCGCTGACGTTGTCCGCCGGGTGGGGGGTGGCGTATAGACGTCCTACGGATCCTCGGGAGGCGCTGTTGCGTGAGCCAACGGCTGTCAACGTGCGCGACCTGGTGCGAACGCTGAGGGAGCTATCGTCGCGAGAGACAGGTATGCCGACGACCATGCCGTTCGTGGTCGATGCGCCTCAGGACTCGGTTCTAGCGTGGTACCTGCGTGACTTCGAGACGGTCCAGGCTGTCAAGCAGCTGCCTAGTGGGATAGAGGCGGACGCGTGGATGGTTGCGGTGACATCCGGTCGAGACGAACCGCTGGCAGAATTGTTTGACAAAGCGTACGCGGGGCAGGACTTCCCCTTGAGCCGCCAGTGGAGGCCAAAGAGCCTGGACGGCCGTTTCTGGAGACCAGGTGGTCATGCCGCTCTTGAGTGGTTCCTGTTTCGGGATGGCGTGCCGTTGCCAGAGGTCAACCGGTGGGCAACCCTGTGGCGGGCCGACGAGTTTCCGCGCGGTGAGTAGGAGGAGAAGGTGAGAACATCATTCGACAACCTGCTGGGTCGGCCGATTGGCCGCGGGATCCGGCTGGATTGGGAGAAGGCGCTCTATCTGACGCTGGTTGTGTTGGCCCTTGCCACCAGGCTCTGGGGATTGGGCATACGGGTTCAGAGTCACGATGAGAGCTTGCACACCAAGTACTCGTGGAACCTATATGACGGGCAGGGCTTCCAGCACACGCCGCTGATGCACGGGCCTCTTCTTTTCCACGCCACAGCGCTTTCCTATTTCCTCTTCGGTGACAATGATTTCACAGCTCGTCTGTTTGTGGCGTTGATCGGTGTGGCTGTGGTAGCCTTCCCGTATCTGCTGCGACGCTGGTTGGGGCGCGTGGGTGCGCTTCTCGCGTCCATCTTTCTTCTGATCTCACCTTCGATCGCCTACTACTCCCGATACATCCGCCACGATCTGCCGGCTATCCTGTGGGCCCTGGTTGTGATCTTCGCGATCTTCTCCTATCTGGAGGATGGTCGCCAGCGGTGGATCTACGTAATGGCCGCGGGCATCTCACTCTCTTTCGCCACCAAAGAGGTGGCCTTCATCTATAACGCGATCGCAGGTTTCTTCCTGATCGGTGTGTTTGCCCGTCGAGGTCTCCTGCGGGACTGGGGGGAGAAGGAGAAGCTCAAGTCCTTCCTGGGGGTGGGGCTAGTGGTCGTGGCCATCGGGTTGTTGATCCTGATGCTGGGCGTGCTCTCTGGCGGTGTTGTCGGCGAGGAGAACGGGGGGGTGCCCTGGTGGGGGCTGGTCGGGGGAGCGCTGGCAGGTGGTGCTCTGCTAGCTGGGCTGGGCATCTTGCTGGTCGGCACATGGGAGGATCTGCGGCACTATCGGTCGTTCGACCTGATCATCGTGCTAGGGACGCTTTGTCTCCCTTTCTTGTCTCCCATTCTTATCGAGCTGGCGGGGCTGGATCCGGTGGACTACACGGCGCCGACGATCTATTACTCCGGGGCCATCGCCGGGTCTGTTTTGGCGGTATCGGCCGCCATCGGACTGGCTTGGAATTGGCGGCAATGGGGCATCGCGGCGGCGATTCACTACGCTATCTTCCTGGTTCTGTTCACCACAGTCTTCACCAACGGCGGTGGGATTGCCAGCGGGATGGTGGGCTCGATGGGGTATTGGCTGGCACAGCAAGGGGTGAAGCGAGGCGATCAGCCCTGGTACTACTACGGCATTGTTGTGCCACTGTATGACTACCTGCCGTTGCTGCTTTCGCTGATCACCGGAGGCTACTTGGCCGTGCGCTCCATCCTTAGCCGATCGAGCTCATCGGAGGCGGACGAGATGGCCCGAGGTAGGCTGAAGGTGCGGCAACTGTTTCTAGCCTTTCTCGTATGGTGGGTTGTTGTGGCGTGGATCTTCTACTCCTATGCGGGGGAGAAGATGCCCTGGCTGGCCGTTCACTTGGCCTTGCCGATGATTCTGTTAGGAGCTTGGGGGGTGGGGCGCTTCGTCCGGACGATAGACTGGCACGGGGTGGTCCGCCAGCGGGCCTGGATGGTCGCGCTGCTGGCGCCGCCCTTTGGGATGGCCCTGGGATCGCTGATCTATGCCATGGCCCCTGGCGCGGCGTCGGGGCCCTTTAGCGGAGACGATCTGTCTTCGTTGCTGGTGACGGGGCAATTCTTGGGCAGTCTGCTCGCGGTGCTGGGGTTTGGGGCCGCGTTGATCTACGTCCTGCGTCGGTCCGGCTGGCGCCTGTCGTTGCGCCTGTTGGTGTTGGTTGCTCTGGCAGTGCCGGTGGCCCTAACGATCCGCCACGCGTGGCGCTTCTGCTACATCAACTACGGCTATCCGATCGAGCACCTGGTGTATGCTCATTCTGCGCCGGCGGTCAAGGAGACGATGCGTCAGATCGACGAGCTTTCGCGGCGGGTGGTCGGTGCGCCCAAGGCGATCAAGGTGGCCTACGGCGCCGATGGCTCCTGGCCCTTCCACTGGTATCTGCGCAACTATGAGAACGCGGTCTTCTACGGCGAGAATCCCTCCAGAGATCAGCTCGATGCTCCGGTGGTGATCGCGGGCAGAGAGCAGTGGGACGCTGTGGCGCGCTACGTGACCAATGATTACATCGCCAACACCTACAGCTACCTATGGTGGCCGATGGAGGACTACAAGAATCTGACCTGGGAGCGGATTCGGGAGGCGCTAACGAACCCCAGGATGCGCACGGCTTTGTGGAGGATCTGGTATGATCGGGATTATGACCTGTATGACGAGGTGACGGGGAAGACCCATACATTGGACGAATGGCCGTTGCGCAGCGACTACCGTCTCTACGTGCGGCGGGACGTGGTGGCCAAGATGTGGGATCTAGGCACGCTGGGGCCCGAGGCCTGGACGGACGTCGCGCCCTACGCTGACCATCAGTTGACTCTGACGGCCCGAAGAGTCGTGGGGCAGCAGGGAGCGGGGCGCGGGGAGTTTCAGAGCCCGCGAGGCATCGCGGTTGACGATAATGGGACGATGTACGTGGCTGACTCAGGCAATCATCGGATCCAGGTCTTGTCGGCCGATGGCGCGTTCGTGGACAGCTGGGGTGCTCGCTCGCTGGCTGAGGAGGAATCGGTCGGCACTCGGGGCTTCAATGAACCGTGGGACATTGCCTTGGGACCTGACGGGAGAGCCTATGTGGCCGACACGTGGAATCACCGTATCCAGCGGCTTGATGGGGAGGGACGACCTATCACAGCCTGGGGGACCTTCGGTGAGTCGAGCCCAGACCAGAATGATGGAGGGCAAGGGCTGTTCTACGGACCCCGCGGCATCGCGGTGGGTCCGCCTGGGGCGGAAGCACAAAGCGTGTTTGTGACGGACACAGGCAACAAGCGGGTCCAGGTGTTCGAGATGAATGGGAGATTCGCCTTCCAATGGGGAGGGGGCGGGGCAGCGGAGGGGTACCTGGATGAGCCTGTGGGCATCACGTTTGGACCGGGAGGTGACGTGTATGTGGCCGACACGTGGAATCAGCGCATCCAAGTCTTTGACAGGAGCGGGGCCTTCTTGCGTCAATGGCAGATCCAAGGCTGGGACTCGGGCATCCCAGAGGAGAAGCCATACCTGGCGGTCGATGACCAGGGACGCGTCTACGTCACTGACCCGGGATACTACCGGGTGTTGGTCTTCGATAGGGAGGGCAACTACTTGCTCTCCTTTGGGGACTATGGCACGGACAGTCAATCCTTTGCGCTTCCTCAAGGGATCGCCGTGGCGCCCGACGGCTCGATCTATGTGACGGATGCTCACGCGCATCGGGTGCTGGTCTTCGACCCGATCGATTTTGAACAACTTGGCGACTAGATGAGGAGGCGTATGGAAGCTGCCGCACGACGAGGAGCAGCCTTACTGGATGGCTCGCGGCTGATCACCGAGAGCTTCGTAAGGGCTGGCGCGGACGTCTTCATTGGCTATCCAATCACACCGGCGAGCCTGATCTATGCCTATGCGAGTCATCGCTTTCCAGCGACCCTTCCGGCACCGGACGAGATCACGGCACTGCAGTGGATGGCAGGGCTCTCTGCAACGGGCAAACTGCCGGTGAGCGCAACGTCCTTCCCGGGCCTGGCGCTGATGGTAGAGTCGATCAACATGGCGATGATGATGGAGCTGCCTATGGTGATCGTGCTGGTACAGCGTCTCGGACCGTCGACCGGCACGGCGACTGCGGGAGCCCAGGACGACCTGCGCTTCCTGCACGGTATGATCTCGGGCGGCTATCCGGTGCCAGTCTTCTGCATCGCGGATATGGGGGACTGCTGGAGCCTTCCCCCAGTGGCCCTACAGACAGCAGTTGACCTGCGCACGCCGGTGGTGCTGCTGACGTCGAAGGAGATGGTTGTGACCGAGCGGAGCGTGGATCTGAATCGGTTGGGAGAGGTGATGGCCATCAGACGTGGTTTCTACGACGATGCGGAGCCTTTCCGCCCGTATGAGGCCGATGAAGCGGGCATACCGTCGTTTCTGCCCGTCGGCGATGGTCGTCACCAAGTCCGAATGACCGCATCGACGCACGATCAAGACGGCCTTCTTCGGCACTCCAGCGATGAGGCTCTGGGCAACACACGGCGTCTACCTGCCAAGGTGGAGGCGGGCACCCCACCTCTCTACCACCTGGAGGAGCCGGAGGATGCTTCTCATACCGAGGCGCTGATCGTGACCTATGGCATCACCACAGGCGCAGCCCGGGAGGCGGTGGAGATCCTCGACGCGGAGGGCGTGGCCGTGTCGCTGCTAGTCGCTCGGACGCTCCTGCCCGTTGCGGATGCCTACTACAGCATCCTGGATCGCTATCTGGAGGCGAACACGCCGATCATCTTCGCTGAGGAGAACCTACAAGGTCAGTTCGCATCGATACTTCTCGGGGAACGACTTCCGGAGAGCGTACGTGTGGTGGGAGATATCGGTCATATGGTCCGACCTGACGAGATCGTGCGGGCGGTTCGACAGGGCTCACCACGGGGGGGGTGCTGATGCGTGAGTTTCTCACCGGCTCGGATCTTCCGTATTGCAAGGGGTGTGGTCATCACCTGATCGCCAGGAACACCGTCCGGGCCTTGGAGAGCCTGGAACGGGATCCCCTGGATGTAATCTTGGTGACGGATATCGGCTGTCACGGCATCGTGGACCGGAACTTCGCCACACACACGGTCCACGGGCTGCACGGACGCTCTGGCGCACTGGGCAGCGGGCTGGCCATAGGGGCACCCGCCGACAAGGAGGTTATCGTCTTCATCGGCGACGGCGGGGCCACGATTGGGCTGCAGCACCTTCTGGAGGCCGCACGCTTGAACGTGGACCTGACGGTGGTGGTTCACAACAACATGCTCTACGGGATGACGGGGGGCCAGCCGAGCGGTTTGACGCCGTCTGGTTTTCGGACGGTGATCACCGAAGCGGGTAGCCCGTATCCCCACCACGACATCTGTCAGCTGGTGCACGACGCCGGTGCTCCCTACGCTCGGCGGATCCTGGGTCTAGGGGACTTCTCCGGAGAGCTGGCCGAGGCCTTCCAGGTGGAGGGGTTTGCGCTGGTAGAGGTGCTGGGTCTCTGCACAAGTCACGCGTTGAAGATGAATCCGGGGTTGCGGCTGCGGGAGCTGGCCGAGGAGGCCGACTACGAACCGGGCGTCTGGCGGAACGAGGAACGGGACGCCTTCCGTCTTGACAGAGAGGGCGCACGTCCTTCCTTGCTGGGTGCGGAACAGGTCAGGGAGACGGAGGTCCGCTTCCGCTCGTCGTTGGAGAGCCGGTTGAGTCTGGTGCTGGGCGGTTCGGCCGGGGAGGGGGCGCAGAGAGCAACCGAGCTGTTCGCTGAGGCAGCGATGGCATCGGGTCTGCACGCGACGAAGAAGGGCAGCTACCCCGTGACCGTGGGCGTGGGCTTCTCCACCGCCGAGGTGATTGTCTCCCGCGACCCGATTCTCTATCACGGGATCTCTCAGCCCGACGTGGCGATCATCACGTCGTCGGACGGTTTGGCGCACAACAGGGAGCGCATTGAGGAGATGAGCGGGGGGGCGGTCTGGATTGACGCCAGCCTTGAGCGTCCTCAGACCGGGGCCGAGGTGCGTGTGCGCGACTTCCGGGAGCGAGCGGGGGCTCGGAATGCAGCTCTTTACAGCCTGCTGACGTTCGTGGATGAGACGGGCGTCATCCAGAAGGAGGCCCTGGTGGAGGTCGTCAAGTCGAGCTCCATACGGGAGTACGTGCCAGACGAGCTTCTGGGGATCTAATGACGATTGATGAGGCCATTGAGCGGTACCTGGACTACTTGAGGGCATCGCGTTCGGTAGCCACGGCTGACACCTATGCCACTGGATTGAACCACTTACGGGCCTATCTGGATGACCAGGGTCTGCCAGCAGACGAGACGGATGTCGGAGCATTGGCCCCGGGGCTGGTGACCGACTTCATCACCTGGCTCTATGATTACCTGGTGGAGGAGGTGGCAGCTGGTGACGAACGGCGCGTCTCTGAGTCGACGAAGGCGACCTACTTCGCGGCGGTCTCCGGTTTCCTCGACTACTTGGTGGTGGAGACAGAGCAGCTTCCGATCGAGGGGACGGCCTACGACGCGTTGCGGCGAGCTCTAGCCCGCGCCAGTCGGCCAAGGGATCGCGACAGGCTGTCTCCGGACAAGCTGCCTTCGCATCAGGTCGTGCGGATGCTGTTGGAGGCGGTTCATGCCCCCCTGGATCTACCGGAGGGTATGGCGGAGGGGGCGAAGCGGCGGAAGCGGCTGATCCGGCTGCGCAACATCGCCATTGTCGAAGCGCTGCTGAGCTCGGGATTGAGAGTGGGGGAGTTGGTGCGGTTAGAGCGGGGTCATCTGCTCTATGACGTCAAGGGCGCTCTGGTGAAGTACGGAAAGGGGAAGAAGGACCGCGAGGTGCTCTTCTCCGATCGGGCTTGGTCGGCAATTCGGGCTTACTTGCGGGCGCGAGTAGATGGTGACGAGGGGCGTCCACTGTCGAGCTTGCCGGTGTTCTCGCGTCACGATCGGGGGGCTGGTGGAAGAGCACTGCCGCTTTCGACGCGGAGCGTGCAGCACGTGTTCGTGGATCTGGCCTCGCGGGCCGGCATTGCGGAGCGTTTCCATCTGACTCCCCATACGCTGCGACACTACTTCGCCACCGAGTTTCTCAGCGAAACGGGTGACCTGGCACTAACGCAGTACGCGCTGGGGCATGCGTCACCAGCGACGACGCGGATCTATGCCAAGACAAAGTGGGAGGACTACCGCCGGGCCCATGGGCGCGTCTTCGCGTCCGATTCCGATGAAGATCAAACCCCGTAGGACAGCGGGTTGAGGCAGTTGGGCCGTGTGACGGCCTGGGGAGTGCGAACGCCCAGGTAGAAGGCTCATAGCCGTTCATCCCCCTGGAAGCAATCTTGGATCTACTGAGACTCTGTTCGACCGACCGCGGCTGAAGTCTCCTGCGGGCGGCTGACGAGGATGCGTTAGACGGAGAGGAGGACGAGTATGCCGTACGGATACCAGGGTCAAATCCTGCACGTCGATCTGACGAGAGAGGAGCTGACCGTCGAGCAGCCTGATGAGAGATTCTACCGCAAGTACCTAGGTGGGAGCGCGATGGGAGCCTACTACCTCCTCAAGCAGACGCCTCCCAACGCTGATGCGCTTGGCCCAGAGAACACCCTGTGTCTGATGACGGGGGTCGTGGTTGGGGCGTCGGTGTCCGGGCAGTGTCGCGTGGTTGCCACGGCTAAGTCGCCTGAGACGGGGCTCGTCGGCGACGCTCAGGCAGGTGGATTCTGGCCGGCAGAACTCAAGTTCGCGGGCTTTGATGGGATCGTGATCCGAGGAAAGGCCGAGCGGCCTGTCTATCTGTGGATCGAGGATGGGGAGGCGGAGCTGCGAAATGCGGAGCATCTATGGGGAGCGTTCACGGCCGAGGTGGAGGATATGGTGCGCGAGGAGCTCGAGGACGATCGCGTGCAGGTCCTGCAATGTGGCCCAGCGGCCGAGAGGGGGGTACGCTTCAGCGCTTTGATCAACTACGCCAACCGAGCGAACGGCCGCACGGGCATGGGACTGGTGATGGCCTCGAAGAACCTTAAGGCGGTCGCCGTTCGAGGACGTAGCCGCCCGGCGTTGGCAAATCCGGAGGGTGTGAGGGAGCTGGCGAAGTGGGGTGCTGAGCAGTTCGAGACCTCGGACGTCTACGGTCTGGGCTTGCTAGGGACCGCTCAGACCGTGACCGCGCAACAGCGGGTGGGTGGGCTGCCGACGCGCAACTGGTCCAGCGGCGTGTTCGAAGGCGCTGAGGCGATCAGTGGACAGCGCATGGCAGAGACAATCCTCAAGGAGCGAGATACCTGCTATGGATGTGTCGTCCGCTGCAAGCGGGTGGTCGAATCCCGAGAGGGGCGTTACGATCTCGATCCGCGCTATGGAGGCCCGGAGTACGAGACACTGGCCACTATGGGGTCCTATTGTGGCGTCTCCGATCTGGAAGCGATCGCCTACGCGAATCAGCTATGCAACATGTATGGGATGGACACCATCTCGTGCGGCGCGACGATTGCCTGGGCGATGGACTGTTTTGAGGAAGGTCTGATTGGACCGGAGGAGACCGACGGGATCGAGCTTCGCTTCGGCAACGCCGAGGCGCTGGTGGAGATGGTGAGGCGGATCGGGGAGCGTCAGGGTTTCGGCGAGTTGCTGGGTGAAGGATCGACGCGAGCGGCGGAGGCACTGGGCGTCGGCGAAGAGCTGGTCGTCGCCGTGAAGAAGCACGAGTACCCGGCCCATATGCCAGAACTGAAGCGGAGTTTGGCCTTGATCTACGGGGTCAACCCCTTCGGCGCTGATCATCAGTCTCACCAGCATGATCCCACCTACGGTGGCTATCCCGATCGAATGGCTCAGCTGGATCTGCAAGATCCCCAGCCGTTGAAGGCGTTGAATGCCGAGAAGGTACGTTTCGCTGTCTACACGCAGCGGTGGAACAGCCTCGTGGATAGCGTGACGGTGTGTCAATTCGTCTGGGGGCCGTCGTTTCAGCTCTACGACGCCAACCAGCTGGTAGAGCTGGTGCGGGCGGTCACCGGCTGGGACGTGAGCCTCTGGGAATTGATGAAAGTGGGTGAGCGACGCTTGAGTATGCTGCGAGCGTTCAATGCCCGGGAGGGCGCCGGGGCGGACGAAGACACTCTGCCTGCCAAGATGGCGGCTCCGCTAGAGGGTGGGCCGAGCGACGGCGTTGCGATCGAGGCGGCGGACTTCGAGACTGCGAAGACGCTCTACTATCACATGGTGGGGTGGGACGAACGGGGGTGCCCGACGCGCGCCAAGCTCCACGAGCTGGGGCTCGGTTGGTTGGCCGAGTCTTTGGAGCGGAGTGGTGTGTGATGAGGGGATCTATGCTCATCGGCCTGATCAAGACCATGCGGCCCAAGCAATGGTTCAAGAACGTGTTCGTCTTTGCGCCCCTGGTTTTCGATGAGAAGCTGTTTGAGCCCCGGTACCTGGTCCGGACTGCTGCAGGATTCGTGCTGCTTTGTCTGACGTCGGGAACAGTCTACATCATCAACGATCTGGCCGATATCGAAAAGGACCGGAACCATCCGCGGAAGCGTCATCGCCCCCTAGCCTCTGGGATGCTCGGGGGTGGCACGGCGAGGGTCGCAGCCATAGTCATTCCGTTGATCGCTTTGCCTTTGGGGTTCGTGCTCGATGTTTGGCTGGGCGCGATCCTGGCTGGTTACCTATTGGTACAGGTCGCCTATTCGTTTTGGCTTAAGGACCTGGTTATCATCGACGTGATGCTGGTGGCCAGTGGTTTCTTACTGCGTGTCGCGGCAGGGGTGCCGCTGGTGGAGGCGGAGCGGTTCTCCCCCTGGCTCTACGTCTGCATGACGCTCTTGGCGCTCTTGATCGGTTTTGGCAAACGGCGTCACGAACTGGTTCTTCTGAGGGAGAATGCAGCGGGGCATCGTCAGGCCCTGGGGCAGTATAACCTGTCGCTGCTGGATCACATCATCAGCGTCGTCACGGCGTCTACGCTGGTGGCTTATGCGCTCTACACGTTTTCCGCGCCGAACTTGCCGCAGAATCACACGATGATGCTGACGATCCCGTTTGTGCTGTACGGTATCTTCCGCTATCTGTATCTGATTCACGTCAAAGAGCTTGGAGGTGCCCCGGAGGAGATCGTGCTCTCTGACCGGGCGTTGCAGGTAGACATCCTGTTCTGGGGCATCAGCGTTGTAATCGTGATGTACATTCTTGGGTAAGGTCTATCCAAACTGATGAAAGGAGATCGCTCTATGTCCCACCCGCCGGTCGAGCATCAGATAACGTTTCTCTACACGCGCGATTTAGCATCGACGGCCCATTTCTATGAGGATGTGCTGGGTCTTCAACTGGCGCTGGATCAGGGAGATTGCCGCATCTACCGAGTTGCGAGGCGCGGGTTTCTTGGTTTCTGTGAGCGGGAAGATGCCCCCGATCATCCGCGTGGCGTCATTCTGACCATCGTCAGCCAGGAGGTGGACCGTTGGTATCTCTACCTTCGCGACCAGGGGGTGTCGTTTGAGAAGGAGCCGACGCTCAATCCTGACTATGGGATCTATCATTGCTTGTTACGAGATCCGAATGGATACCTGCTTGAGATCCAGCGGTTCGATGATGCGGCTTGGGATGGTGGGGAGCAGCGATCAGCGGTGGTGTAGGTGATGAGCGGTCGGCTTGGGACGAAGGGAAGCAGAGAAAGGGCTGGGTAAAGGGTGACTTCAGATAGGACGACTTCAGAAGAGTGGGCGGTTCCCAAGGGGCGGGCCTCAGAGCTATCAGATGCTAGGGGTACGGCGAGGGACGCCGTCATTGAGGCGATGGAGCACGGCGTGATCATCCTGGACGACAAGAGGCGTGTCCTGGACGTCAATCCGGCGGCTGAGAGGATTGTGGGCCTAAGAGGTAGGGATGCGGTCGGTCAGCATGTCTCGGAGCTACTTGGTGAGCGATCGGACCTGATCGATCTTCTAGAGGGTGCGGAAGAAGGATCCAGGGAGATCGTGGTCGGCGAGGTTGGGATGGAGCAGGTCTTTGAGGTGCAACTCTCTGTGTGGTGTGATCGGGCAGGGGAGTCGATGGGCGGCTTCTTGTTCTTCCAGGATGTGACTGAACGGGAGCGCATGGAGGATGCCTTGCGCGAGGCGAAGGAGGCGGCGGAGGCATCGGATCGAGCGAAGAGCGAGTTCATGTCGGTGGCCTCACACGAGATGCGAACGCCCATCACGTCCATCAAGGGGTATACGGACCTACTCTCGAGGGAGACTGTGGGCCCGATAAACGAAGCGCAAGCTGAGTTCCTGGATACGATTCGTTCCAACGCGGATCGAATCGCCCTCCTGATCTCTGACCTCTCTGACATCGCGCGGATTGAATCGGGGCGGCTGCGTCTGGATCTCGGCAGGGTGGACGTTCCGACTGTCGTCAGGGAGGCGGCTGAGAGCTTGCGAAACCAGGTCGAGGCGAGGGATCAGACGTTGGGGATCGACGTTCCTCAGGGGCTGCCGTCGGTCTGGGCTGATCACGAGCGGTCGGTACAGGTACTCTCGAATCTGGTCAGCAATGCGAGTAAGTTCACCCCTCCAGGGGGGCGGATCGACATTCGAGCTGAGCTGCGGGATGAGGGGCGCGGGGTCCTGATCGCCGTGGAGGACAATGGGATTGGCATCCGGCACGAGGAGCAAGAGAGGGTGTTTGAGAAATTCTACCGCTCAGAGGACCGAGAGGCGAGCGATATGCCCGGCAGCGGTCTGGGACTGTGCATTGCCTCCAGCCTGGTGAGGATGCAGGGAGGGCAGATCTGGCTGAAGAGTGCGTTTAGAGAGGGCACCCGGGTCTGCTTCACGCTGCCGGTGTCAGCATCCTCCTAAGAGGGTGCAACTTTCTGCTGTCGAGGACGTAGAGTAGGGCGATAGGCGACTGAGAGACAAAGGAGGCAGAAGCATGAAGCTACTGGTTCGTTGGGTGATCACCGGCCTGGCCTTGTTTGCGGCGGCGTGGTTGGTGCCTGGCATCGTGGTTGAAGGGGATGGCTGGACAGTTTACGCTGTGATGGCCATCATCTTGGCCTTGATCAACGCGGTTGTGCGACCGATCCTCAAGCTGTTGACCTGTCCGCTGATCATCCTCACGTTGGGCATCTTCGTCTTGGTGATCAACGGCTTCACGCTCTGGCTGGCGTCGCGGATCGCCCAGAGTTGGTTCAACGTGGGTTATTCGGTGGACGGCTTTGGGGCTGCCTTTCTCGGCGGTTTGATCGTCAGCGTGGTCTCGGTGATCCTGTCGGCCTTGGTCAGGGAAGAGGAGGAGAAGGAGCTGGCGTAGGCAGTTGGGGGGAATGGGCTGGATTGCGAATCCAGCCCGAGCGTCGTAGGGGGGCCGGAGCGTCGTAGGGGGG
>Ga0207797_1002474_pt1 | contig 12789 bp, 10 predicted proteins | sample PRCRCaboRojoPR_6_FD_187275 | JGI IMG/M metagenome (GOLD analysis project Ga0207797, IMG submission 187275) | Marine sediment microbial community from Cabo Rojo, Puerto Rico - PR CR 10% Liquid 1 (SPAdes) | ecosystem: Environmental > Aquatic > Marine > Coastal > Sediment | place: Cabo Rojo, Puerto... | reverse complement strand
AGCACCGGTGAGAGTGAGATGTCCAGTACCACTGAATCGGAGGAAGCGATCACTACCTGCTCGTTGACATACTGGGTATACCCATCGGCCGACGCAGAGACAGTCTGTACTCCGGAGGCTGATTGATCGATAAACCACACCGAGAGCGGAGCCGGCCCGGAGGTCTGTGTCCCGAAGAACTCGGCATCCAGGGATCCCAGCGGAACATTGGTAATTGCATAATTACCCAGATAATCAGTAACCCCGGACAACCCGGCCACAGTGATAATTGCCCCATCGATCGGCATGCCGTTGGTGGCATCGGTAACCTGTCCATACAGTGTTGCAACATCGTCGGTCACCCCGGCCGGCGATGCAGTTTGCAGAACCCTGGCATCGGATGAATTGGAGATCACATATCGATCGGAAACAGTAGGAGAAACAGACCAGCGTGTCTCGGACACTTCCTGCCCCGATACCTGACCACTGATAACAAACAGCAACAATATGAATACAGCATTGAAGATCCTTCTCAACATACAACACTCCTTTCGTATCTCAGGCATCAACTGCAGAGACTTTGTGATTGAGGTTTCAGGCTCCGGCGTGAACGTGTTTATCTGACAGTGTCAGTACACCCGAATTGTGTATTATCCGGAGAGGTAATATTAGAGGTGAATTACAGGCGGATCACGGGATGTGGGATACTCTTGACATACCTGCTCCATGCTCCGGTGATCGGAACCGGAAAGGTGAGGAAAACCGATGGAACTTCCGCCCCATGACACCGGCGACAACCATTGCCGTTCAGCAATCCTGATCACAATAGACCGACCTCCTGAGAGAATCGCAACAGAAGCATCATTCTGTGTGGTAACAAACTCCAACCGCTCCGTCTTCTTCAACTATTCCGCCCGGACCACATTCGGGAGCAGGAATGGATCAGGTAAGAACCGATGATTTACAGGCATTTGTGCCCGAAGTCACCGGGAGATAAGAATATATTCACTCATATCGGAAAACAAGAAAATTCCTGCACCGGTTCAATGAATGTGACGCGAAACACTTTTATTTTTTAACCGTCTAAGTCCGAATCATGTTGAAGTGAAACCTCTCCTGTATCACTTTTCACCTCCTGAACGCTGATTTTCAGATGTCAGCTCTGTTGGATATATTGGTCCGATAGATTGTGCGGTTCGTGAAGAAATACTGTTATTTCCTCTGCTGTCTTCTTACCATTGGTGCGTTCGTTCAACATCCTGTCGCACAGCCGGGAAATACTTCTCAGCAGCTAAACCGGATAACCGGTAGTTCTTCCGTCGAAGAGCCACCGATTGAACTGGATCTGTCATACATTTTGTGGGGATCTGCGCTTTACCATGGGGTCCGGGTGGCGGGTAATTCCCCTTCCGCTTCTGCATTCCTTCAAGGATTTAACCGTGTACTATTAGCCGACGGTACCGGGGATCTTCTTGGAGAATTCACGTATTCCCAGGCCGATTTCCTTACCGTTAAAATGGCGGTAAGTACCACCACCAGTTCCATCATCAGATCGGGAATGGGAACGGATCAGCCATTGCGGACGAGAGCCGGCCCATTCCAATACAACTGGAGAAACGGAGATCTTCGGGTAGTAGACCCGATTGATATGGATCAGACATTTCTCAGCAACGTTTTCAGTCTGTTCAGCTGGTTTGCACTGGTACGTGATATCCAAAGAACCGCATACTACATTCAGACCACACGGAAGGAACGAAAGAATTATCGGATAATTACCCGGGAAATTGAACGCGGTGTATTTGAACCGTATTCGGAGCGGCATCTGATCACCGAAGAAGATCCGCTTCCGCCAACGAAACGGTTGAATCCGCTCCAGCAGTATATCTCAACAACTGGCTCCCCGGTACATCTGGTCAGCAGGAGATATCTAGGCGGATTACATTACGGGCTGGATCTCGTGGACGGTGAGCTGGTCGGACGATACCATTACGATGCCATCGATGCCCTGTCCTTCGGAGGACTCGGATTCATTCCACACAGCCTGATTGAGGTCGTTCCGCAACGACTGGGATTATCGCCATATGTCCGGCCTGTGGCAAAAGGCACGTATTATATATTCCATAATCAACATGCGCTTTCAACGATTCCTGAATAACCGAAACGGGAGGCAGGATAGCCGGATGAAAACTCAATTTGGTGCCTCGTTCCTGTACGCAGCCATCGGAAGCCTGGTAATTCTCGGATGTGCCACGCACATTAATTACGGGTTTTACGGTGATAACTCCCCGTTGTCACTGGATGGCTGGAATATTATCCCCCATATCGAGCACACTTCTCAGGTGGTGTTTGACACGCTGGATATCATGGACGAAAACACGTATGCAGTTTCCGTGTTTGCCCAGCGGAATGACTCCCTGCAACCAAAGCTGGACATACCGAAGGTTACCCTGTCTTATCCCGGTATGGCCACACCCCATACATTATCTCAGCAGAAGAAAATCCTCCTGGCGGAGTATCCGAAAATCAGTCGGGACGACCAGGAACTGGGTTTTCTTGATGAACTCCCCGAGACAGTGATGCGGACGTATCATTTTTATTTTGATACCCTGGCTATACCTGAAAACATAAATACCGTACATTTCACCGTTCACATCCGGATCGATACCCTCCGAAAGCCGGTGAATATGGACCTGCTGCGACAGCAGCGGAAGTCGTATCAGCTGCTGCTGGATTAGTGATATGAGGATACTCTCACCCGTAGGACAGCCAGTTCACGGCATATTCACAAGTAAGTCTGATTTACCTTTATGCAACGGAGATAGAGGGTTTTCTCCGGTAAAATGTGACGAGTCATTGCAATCAACTGCAGAGATGATCAATTAATCGCAATATATCAAATGCATTAGAAAGGGGAATACAAGATCGATGACTGAGAGTTTCCGGCATCTTTGGACACAGTTCGCTTCTATGCTCCCTGAACTTTCTCTGGCGATTGTGGTGCTGGCCGTCAGCATTTTCGCAGGGAATCGCCTGGGGAAACTGGTCACCAAATACATGCCCGTCAGACGAGGTTCTCAGATACCGCTGGTCTTTTTCGGGCGGCTGATATCCTGGTTGCTGACATTTGTCGGGATAATCCTGGCACTGCAAATCGTACATCTCGAGCGGATTGCCTATTCCCTGCTCGCCGGTGGAGGGGTTACTGCTATCGTCCTTGGATTCGCATTCCGTGAGATCGGCGAAAACATGCTTGCGGGACTGTTCCTGTCGTTCAGTCGTCCGTTTGAGGTAGGTGATACCATCCGGTCTGAGGACCTGGAAGGCACAGTGAAGGGTGTGGAGTTAAGAAACACTCATATCCGCACTGCAGACGGAAGGGATATCTATATTCCCAGCGCCCAGATCTTTAACCGGCCACTGGTTAATTTTACCAGAGATGGATTACGGCGACTTTCATTCACGGTTGGAATTGACTACGCAGATGATGCGAAAACAGCCTGTGCATTGCTGACGGAAATTCTGGAGAACACTGACGATATATTGACAACTCCCAATCCCAGGGTAAGCATCAGCGCATTACTCCCCGGTTACATAGAACTGGAAGCGCAATACTGGATCGATGTATTCCGGAGAGAGGTGGATTACGCCACTTTGCGTACCGATCTGTTGGATAGGTTCCGACGAACGCTGTTAGAAGAAGGATATACCGTTAGCGCTTCCACCGTATCAAATGTGGCGGTTACCCAGTCCGAGTCTCCGGGAAACCGAATGGATCGGGTGTCCGAAGACCAATCGTGAAGCGGAGCAATCTACACTGCAGCATTATACCATATCTGTTGAAATCTTCACTCGTCAAACGAAATCCGGAGGACCTGACCGTCAGTAATCGCTGTGTTCTCCTGATACAGACGCCGAATTTCGCCGGATGACAGTGCCCGGCGATAGATTCTCAGTTCATCGACACTACCGGTGAATCCGTTATTCGGTGAACCGTAATTATCCCGGGAAGCACCCAATCGTGGTTGACCGGTCCGGCCATGGTTATTCAATTGCATGGTGCGGGATGCCACTTGCTCACCATTAATGTACACGAGATGCGGTCCCATATCTGAAAACCGGCCGATGGCAGTTATGTGGTACCAGGTATCAACGCCGAAATCATATCCGGTTGTCACATCCATGTCCGAATCATCAGCGGGCTCAAAGTGCAGACCGACAGTGGAATCTGTGGCGGAAATGTAGAAATAGAACGGATTCCTGGTGGCGTCGAACAGTGTTGCCGGCCCCCATTTTTCCAGAGATGGGTTGAACCAGAATGATATTGTAAATGCGCCATTCTCCGGAAAGAACGAGGATTCATATCCGTCAGTTACTTCACCGATTTTATCGATCAACTGAATAAACTCATTCCGCTCAAGAACAATCCCGTTTCCAAACCTGCCTTCCCTGAATTCAACCGACGGCTCCGGAGGGTGATACCCGGCCAGATCCGAGAGCTGCTCCCACACGACAACCGGCCTCGAGGAGAGATTACCAACTCCCACTCTGTGTGTGCCTGCTTCGTGGAACCGGTGTCGAAACGTCACACTGTCCACTCCACCCCCATGTCCGGGCTCCACTGTCACTTCCTGTGATGCTATCAGCAAATCGTCCACATAGAGATTGGCCCGCGCTGATCCGACAGTACTTCCAAGGTTCATCAACCGGGCGGTGATATCAAAGCGATCCCCCACTTTTACATTCGATGGAATGCTCACGCTGTTGAATTGATAGGCCGGTTCCCGGGAGAGAACGGTCACTGTCTGTGGTGCGAGATTTGCGAATTTCACCTGATGTGTCCCCGGATCAAACAGCTGGAGCCGGACTTCAACAGTCTGTTCTTTCCCCGGACCGATTCCCAGCTTCTTTGAAGCGAACTTTTCGCCATCCACAAAGACCGGCTGCTCATCCCAGCCGGTGATATCACCATCGTTTCCGAGGGTGGCCTGAACAAACAGTGGCTGGTTCGCCTGTACTGTATCTCTGGAGAGCGAGGGATTACTATACTTGAGTTCAGGACCGCGTTTCAACAGTGAATCTTCGGTAACTGAGAATGTGCCTTCGAGACGGATATCCTGTGAGGAGGCACCAATCATAACCTGAAATTCTCCGGCCTCTCTCAACCGGTTTAACTCCGGATCAAGCAGCGACATCATCTCCGGAGTGATTTCGAATTCTACCCGCCGGCGTTCACCGGGATCAAGTGACACCCGGTGAAATCCCTTTAATTCCTTCACCGGCGTTTCCACACTACCTTCCAAATCACGCAGGTACAGCTGGATTACCTCGTCCCCGGCCCGGTCACCGGTGTTCTCCACCTCGGCAGTCACCGTAACCTCTCCATGGCGGGATTTTTCAGGTTCTATCCGCATATTCCGGTAAGTGAATTCCGAGTAACTGAGACCGTGGCCAAACGGCCAGAGATAGGTGCTTTCGTCGTAGGTCAGCTCTCCCTTGTGATTATAGTACAGTGGTTCTTCTCCCGGACGCGGGAACGTCACCGGCAGTTTGCCCCCCGGATTGTATGCTCCGAACACGGCTTCGGCAATAGCAGTGCCGCCTTCCATTCCCGGATACCATGCTTCCAGGATCGCCGGGATATTTGCCTTCACCCACTCCCCCGCCATCGGACTCCCGTTTATGAGCACAGCCACTACCGGAGTACCCGTGTTATGAGCCGCCTTCAGCAGATCCAGATGTTCCGGGGGCACAGCGAGGTCCGGCCGGCTTGATCCCTCACCTTCTTCAGGTGGGCCAAGCACGACGATGGCCACCTCGCTCTTCTGTGCCGCCTCTGTGGCATTTTTCATTCCCGACGGACCGGTCGCCTGTACAACATCTATCCGTGTAGCCCCGGAAACCATTTCCTGAATTCCTTCAAGTAGTGTAACCGCATATGGCGGCTGGCCGCTGTACCCTCCAAAATGTACTTCGTTTGCAGAGGGTCCGATGACGGCAAGTGATTCTACAGAATCGTCCAGCGGCAGGAGATTCTTGTCATTTTTCAGTAACACCAGCGATTCACGTGCCGCCTGCAGTGCCACATCGATATGACTCTGCGCGCCGATAGTATCTGCGGATATCGCCGCATATGGAACCATATTGGGTGGATCGAACACCCCGAGATTGAAACGGGAAGCGAACAGCCTCACCAGAGCGCTGTCTATCTTCGATTCTTCGACCATCCCAAGTTTCACCGCCTGGATGAGCGCACCGGATCCGTATAAACTCCCGCAGTTCAGGTCAATTCCGGCTAATACGGAAGCGGCCGCCGCCCCGGGTTCATCTTCCGTAATCAGGGGAGCATTAAACAACCCCATTGATCCTGTCAGGGCTCCGCAATCGGAGGTAATATGCCCCTGGAATCCCCATTCTCCCCGAAGAACTCCGGTCAGCAGCGGTTCACTATAACTCGGGGGTACCATCGCCGGAGAGAGCCCGGTGGGCCTGCGACTGTATGCCGCCATGACCTCTCCCACATTCCCTTCCTGAATTGCCGCCTGATATGGCGGAAAACTGATTTCACGCATTAGTCGTGTGGTTGTCGGCCCCTGCAAATTCGCGTAGGGATGATCCCGGCCATACGGTCCCCGGTTTGACACAAAATGCTTTGCCGTCGCTACCGCCTTGCGATAGGGCATACCTTCATCTTCGCCCTGAAACGCCCGGTACGCGGCCACACCCAAACGGGAGACCAGGTACGGATCTTCCCCGAAGGATTCTTCAGTTCTCTGCCACCGGGTATCCCTCATGACACCGAGAACCGCCGGTGAATAGTAATTCAGCCCCTGACTTCCCTCATGATGAAATTTTGCTCTGGCTTCACTGCTGACGGCGGTGTAGATATCCGAGAGCAGTCCGGTATTAAAGGTTGCCGCCAGTCCGATATTCTGCGGGTAGACCGTACCCTTTCCCGGCATATTCCACCCGCCACCGGTCACCCCATGCAGTGCTTCAAGCCACCAGGTATATGCAGGAACACCCAGACGCGATATCTCAGGGGCGGATGTCTGCATCTGGGCCGTTTTCTCCTCCAGCATCAACCGGGATACAACATCCTCCGCCCGCTCCCGCGGTGAATTCTCCGGATTTTCATACGGCTCCATGGATCCGTTCCCGTTCAGGTCTATCCATGTCTCATGGAACTGATCCGCACTATAGTAATCATAATGCGCATCCAGTCCAGGCTCCTGAGCAATGAGAGTTGTGGCAAACGTAAACACACTGATGCACAATACGAATAACAGAGAAGTCTTGTGGGAAATCATAGCTTGCTCCCTGGTGTTTGAAGTGAGTACCGGCGGGTATTAAGCTTGAAATATATTAACCACTCACCTTGAGGTTATCAACGTCAAGACTGAGATTGGCCGGAAACATAGGGCGAGAACCGGACGAAGGCCGGATGACCGCTTCTGCGGCAGTCATCCGCTCATGAATGGACACTGAGTCAACTTCATAGCCATATTCATGAATTAATCAGGGTAAGGGAAATTACACTAACGTGTGGATGGAATGCTTATGTTGGTTACCAAAAGCTTGTAGAATTCATTCATGCGCTCAGACAGCGTACTGTTTGTTTGCCATAACTACAAACGGACCGAAAAAACCGGTCAAAGTGCCGGCGCTGATAAATGTTACAGATCTGTGATACAATTGATAGTCTGAATTCATAGGTTTGGACTAATGACAATGGAAAACCACAAACACTGTATACGAGCGCTCATCGTTGCACTCGCGATGATCGTACTAGCGGCAGGAGCACACGGGCAATCGTTACCCCGGCTGCAGCTGGAGACTCTCGATGGGGAAACCGTCCGGATTTACGACTATCTGGAAGACGGTCCGATCATGATAAACTTCTGGTCACTCTCCTGCGCTCCCTGCCGACGGGAGATGAAACACCTGGATGAGTTCGCTAGAACCTATGCCGACAGCGGATTTCAGGTGATCAGTATTAACATTGACACCCCGAAGAGTATGTCAAGGGTCCGGGCAAGGGTTCGCTCCAACGCGTATGCGTTTCCGGTTTTCAGTGATCCAAGAAATCAGATATTCCGGAAGCTGGGCGGTCGGAGAATGCCCTACAGTATCTTTGTAACCGCAGACGGCTCTATTGATTCCAGACACATCGGATATTCGCCCGGTGACGAGAAATCCTACCGGCGTACGATCGAATCAATGCTGAATGAACCGGAATGATTCGCTATATCCTGCTTGCAGTATTCCTGGTGATCTCCATAGTGAATGCTCAGCCGTCTTTTACCGTCAATAATCTGGTGAAGTATGCTGAAGGTGACCGGTATCTCCTCAGAGAAAACGTGCTGGATGTTAACATGTTCTATGAAAACTGGACATTCTATACCCAGATTGAAGCTGGTAATCCGCCGGAATTCGGACAATCCGGATACGGGATTCACACAATCCGGCTGGACTATCAGTCAGATCAGCTCTCGGCGGAACTGGGAGACGTCTATCCGCTCTGGAATCACGGGTTATCGCTCAATCTCCGGTATGAACGATCGCTGGGATATGATTCAGGCATCAGGGGATTCAATACCAGAATAAATCTTGCCGAAGCATTCAGGGTATTCGCGGTGGCAGGTCGCGGAGATTTTCGTTTGAGTTCACCACTTCATAATGATGTGCGTACTCATGATTGGGAGACAACCAACACCGTGGCCGGTACAGGCATTCAAATACGGCCTGGATCAGCGGTGGGCCGCTTCGGCCTTTCCGGACTCTACGTCAGATCGGAGCGTCCCTACTTCAGACTGGATGAAAACTTCGAACCGGAGACAAATTACTACACTGTGAATACGCAATTATATGAAGGCGCCTGGGAAAATACGCTGCTCGGCTGGAAATTCGCCGCAAATCACGTCATTCAGGTTGCCAATCCACAGGATCCCTGGTTTCCCGCACGCTCCGGTACCCAGACGGACACGGTGGACCGATCACTGGGACAGGCCACCTATGCAACCGTCTCGGGACTAATCGGCGGAGTCGGCGTCACTCTGGAGTATAAAAATTACGCATACGATATCCGGTCGCCCGCCGTACGCAACGATACACACAGGGACTGGCCAACCAGAATGACTTCGGTTTCCCGCCCGCCGATCGTGTACCGGGAAACCTCCGCTACCCTGACTTCACGCCAAACCCATGTGGTGAACTACAATGACGAGATCGGACTGCAGCTCGAGCTCACCTACACTGACCTGCTGGGCATAAGCGTGATGGCCAACTATGCACTCTCCAGCAGACATCGCCACTACAGGCTTGAACGCGGTACATATCATGTTGCGGATACACGAACGCTCTTCCCTTCTCCGGAGGATGCTTTTGCCCCGTTCCGGCAGGCACATCTGGAACTGGACCGGTACTTCCTCTCCGGAAACCTCTATCTGGAACAGGCACTGAATCATCTGTACGCGGTAGAAGAATATTCAAGTCAGATCTCGTACACGGACGATAATGCAATAAAGCGCACCATTAATATCACCAACGGCAGGCGGGCATTTACCTCGCTGACCAAGGTTGATTACACTTTTACAAACGGCAACTCAGTTTCCCTCGCTCATGAGAACCAGTGGCTGGACCGGATAACCGATATCGGGAGGTCCGTCGATACCCTGGGTGTCAGTCATGCATGGCGGGATCTCGGCTCGACAAATATCCGACAGGCATATAACAGATATATCACATTTTCGTTCAGACACCATGAGGGAATCACGATGTCGCTGATCTATGATTATGCCTCCGAAACCGAACAGGGGGAAGAATTCAATACTGAGCCAGGCAATGATAATCCCATAGAATCGGCACTGCGTGAGTTCGGGGTTGATTTACGCAATAAGTGGATCGGAATCCAGCTGACTCTCGATTTCCTCCGAAATCACCAGATTACGGTATTTTACGGATCGGAACAGGGGGGACTGCAGTGTGTAAGCGGCGTTTGCCGGCAGGTGGCACCGTTTGAAGACGGGTTTAAGCTCACGATTCAGTCGTTTTATTAATGTGATTGACGGAATAGTGTGACACGGTACGGGGATATTCCGTATTGCACGTTTCGTATTACAAAATCAAGGTGGATTTATATGAATCATGTCCCTGATACATGTTTCGGATTACGCAATACGGAACACGCAACAACATAATAACCACAAGAAATGCCCTGGAAGATGTCCCATTTAAAAATGTACGGAAATGACAAGGAGTAAGCGAACATGATACAAACCATAAAAACACTGCTTTGTTCAGGAATTATCATCGTTGGTGCCGTTCTATTCGGTCAGCAATACTCCGTGGGTGATACGGTTTCCAATTTCACTGTCCCGGTATGCGCTAACGGAGAGGGAACCTGGGAACTATACGACTACTACTACAAGGAAAACGGCGGTGATTATCACGTGGTTTATATCGATGTGTACAAATCCTGGTGACCATTCTGTCAGCAGGCGGCGCCTGCTTCGGAGGAAATATACCAGGATTACAGTGACCAGGGACTCGTCGCGATTGCAGCCGGTTCCGATCACAGTTCCTATTCATGTCAGGAGTGGGCGTCAAATTTCGGATTAACCTTCCCGATAGTTGATGATGTAGCCGCCTCAAGTGGCCCCTGGGAGTTGTTCGCGTCTTACCAACCCCATTATGTCGTTATCGGCCATGATATGGAGGTGGTCTATAGTCAGCAGGGACATAACGACGACGCCATCCGAACGGCTGTTGAATCCGCTATCGCGGAAATGCAGCAGGTCACAGGAATTGACACCGCATCCGATAACCGTCTGTCTTCGGGGTGGCAATTATCCAATGCCTATCCGAATCCTTTTAACGCACAGACTCGTTTTACATATACTGTTCCTGAAAGATCCGGGATACACCTGTCGATCCTTGATGTGAGAGGACGCACAGTGCGTACACTGGTCAGCGGTACGAAAAAGGAAGCCAGATACACAATCACGTGGGATGGAACTGATAATCGAGGATACGGGGTGAGCAGCGGCATATATTTCCTTCGCTTGAAATCTTCATCAACGGCAATGACCAGGAAGGTAATGGTGGTACGATGATATTATCGTACCACCGTGTAATACCGAACCCTCTCATAAACCGGTTGCTACCGGATTTGCACACCGGGGGAACGCCCCGCTTTTTCAATGCAGTATGCCGCTTTATCGCCCCTGATAAATTGACCGCGCATTCCGGGTGATCTGGTCCGCGATCCGCTGCAGTGTGTACTGCTGCTCATCGGGGTCCGTCACGGCTGTCCCGGCCAGTCTTTTTCCCACACCTGTATCTGTTGTGATATCCCAGCTCAGGAGTGCGGCGGATAAGGTAAAGGACCCATCGGAGTTGAACAGCTCGTCCGATAATCGCCCGGTGTCTCCCGGTCCGAAGATATTATCTTCTTCCCAGACATCGGTACCGGATCCCTGCTTGAATGAAGTTGTATATCCCCAGAGGTACTTCTGACCGGCATCGTTTTCATATACAAATCGGCTGAAATCCACATCAACCGTTTCGTCACCGGCATTTCGAATATCCTGATTCCACGTATAGGTGGAACTGCCGTCGGACCGGTACGGTGTTCCGACCACGGCAATAGTTCCCCTGGGTTCCGCATAGCTGAATTCATTACCGTCCAGCCGGAGCTCGACCGATGCCAGCTCACTGAATTCCACCCCGTAATCCTCCAGGTCCACAATGATAAAACAGTAGCTTTCATTCATGGATGCCGTGACAAAGGTGTTGGTATTTACCGAACCGGTGAACGTAACGTGCGGCTGTCGGAGATAGGTGTCATCATCGAAAAGGAGATCACCGTTTTTACCGAGATAGGAGACTTCCGCCTCAATATAGACAAGATCCTGCGTCCCGGTATAGACGATGGGGATAACCCCGTAAATAAAGGTACTGGTTTCGGATCTTCGGCCGATAAAAGCATCATCGGCAGTGAATTCCGTCGTCTGCAGAATCCTGACATCCGGCTGGATCAATGTTGCGGTACCGGTGTCATCTTTCTCGGATTTACTGGGCGATGAACAAGCGGTCAAGAAGAAACAACTCATGAACAAGAGCAAAATTCTCCTGGCTTTGAATAACATAATAAACCTCCGTTCGGGTAATCCGTATTCTGATCCGAACATGGTTCACGCGACGGGCCTCTCATTCTGAATGATGGTACACCGGTTGTCAAAATGAAGCCCGTCACACAGCGGATCATTGCGCATAGTGAATTGATGTATTAGAAAGCATTATGGTATGTCCGAACAGACTTCTCCGGCCGGTACAGACAAATATGGCCGGATTGTGAATACGGTTATTCAGGAAAGCCAGAAAAAACTGATCGCCACCTCCCGCGATCATGTCGCCTCTCCATTGACAAAAACCAATCTATCGATTTTTTCAGAGAAGGCAAGAAAAATTGTCGGGGAATACTATAATTTTACATTAATTCCCGGATGATTGCAGGGCTTTATTCAGTATCGGTATCAGTGGAACGGAAGCAGCCGGCCATTGGACTACATCATGGAATCCATCCTTGGATGCCTGAATCTGGAGAGATTCCGAGGGATATTCCGGGGTTACCAGATAGTAATAGGCCTGAATACCCCAGATGACATCTTTGCATCGTGACCTCACAGAGACGGCGGTACGATCGCGACCATGATCCCCAATGAGCACCGCAGCAGGGGATTCCCGCACAATCCGTCCGACCAGTTCATCCTCATCCTCCGCAAATCCACATTGGTAGGGGGCTTCAAGTGC
>Ga0207797_1002473_pt1 | contig 12793 bp, 5 predicted proteins | sample PRCRCaboRojoPR_6_FD_187275 | JGI IMG/M metagenome (GOLD analysis project Ga0207797, IMG submission 187275) | Marine sediment microbial community from Cabo Rojo, Puerto Rico - PR CR 10% Liquid 1 (SPAdes) | ecosystem: Environmental > Aquatic > Marine > Coastal > Sediment | place: Cabo Rojo, Puerto... | reverse complement strand
AAAGACCTTTATTCCCATGGGTCAACAGAACCGGAAAGGCGAGAGAAAAACCCGGCCATGATCCACTAAATTTATGTTGAACAGGCATGAATGGACCTGCGCTATTCCGTAGGGAGAACCAGTACCGCCCACTGACCTTTTCCCGGAGTTTCCAGTGTAAGCGTTTTCCCTCCATTTAAGGCTTCAGGCTCATGCCATTCAGAATTTGATATATCCATCCACCGCATCTCCCACTCACCGGTAGAATAGTTAATATCAAGATCAACATTGCCCCCGTCGGGAAAGTAAACGGCGTATTGTTCATCTTCTTCAGCAATACAATAGGCTTCGTTAAGTCCACGATTGTTCAGAAGGTGATTTGCAGGTTCACATGAAAATATATCAAAGCTATCTGTAAACCTCCTCATGCTTTTGATATGCGTTCGAGCCAAATCACTCAATCCAAGACCAAAATATTGTTTAGATGGTCCCGGACGGTGAAAGCGGGCAGAAGCACATCCTCCAAATATATTTCTCCAGAAACGATGCGTACCTTCTTCCACACTCGTGGTCCAACTTCCAATGGTGCCCCCGTAAATCTTAACGTTGTTTAGAGGATTTGGATCCTCCCTGATCCGGTTACGCACCGACATGATCAAATCATAATGGTTCTGGCCATCATTGGCATTGTTCTGAGAGATTTCAAAAAAGTCGTAATGCTTGTCATCCATTAACAAACTCACTTGTTCCTTAGAAGTAAAATCACTATTCCGTCGCATATCCGTCAGAAATACTTCTTCATCCCTTTCGTTGGCTTTCTGCCTGATAAATCGCGCCCAGTATCTGCCCCATTCAGGCGGTTCGCCAATTTCATTGTTCATGCAATACAAAACATTGGGATAGTCAAGGCTAATTGAGAGTATCTTTTCAACAAACTTTTCCTGGTACTTACGAATTACCTGAATATCCTTCAGTTTGGGAACAGTATGAAAAAATACATGATCGGTAGGCTCGTCTTTGGAATAATATTCAATCTGGATATCCAGTCCGGATTCTTCTGCCGTGTAATTGACATTCAGCCTGGGATTATAGGGATTGCTTTCCCATCCTCTATTATGAGGTCCGTATCCCAGGGGTGCCTCGGTTTTAAAATAATCCCACGGATCCCAAATTTCAATTTGCACTATGATATCCCGTTCTGCAGTAAGTTCAAGAAGATTTTTGAAACGATTCCAGTATTCCTGATCCCACTGGTCAAGATCGTAAAGGCCATTTTCAAGTTTTTTGAATGGCCACCTGTTGCCCGGGTTGCGGCTGCTCATGGTATTCCGGATATAATTTCCACCGGCCGATTTTAAAGCATCCAGATGGTCTTCCAGCCCTTCAGGGTGGTTAAAAAGATTATCCTGTTTTGATCCCCCGAGAAGCAATACAGGTTCACCATCATATTCCCAGTAGAAGGGGTTTTCCTCAAGGATCCGGATTGCCTTTTCGGGACCCTCGTCAGTAGCAGGTCCTCCACAAGAAAAAAGGACTAACAATGCTACTACACTGAATAAAAAATGAATGGGCTTTTTCATGGTTTTTTGTTTTTATGAAATGATTTTTTAACCAGAGCAATGATACAATAGTCTGTCATTTTGGATGTTTATTACCTTTACATTCATTTACAAACCTTTAAATTGAGTTAAGCATACAACTTAATGACAAAAAATTTATCCGGCTTCGACGCCTGTCTGAGGGCAGTCAGGGATAATCATTAAATTCCTCCACAAACTCCAGACTTCATGGTTTGCCAACTGCTCCCTGCCAACTGCCAACTAATTCTCAATCCGCTCCCACAATCAGCACCCACGGCTCATTACCCGGAGCCCGGAAAGTCTGCTTCTGTGAAGAAACCTTACCGCTTTCCCTGAATTGACCTGCTTTTGGATCAAACCACCGGTAGGGCAGGTCTTCTTTCAGCTTCTCAAGGGTTATGGAACCTCCATCGTTCAAATAAGATATATATACCTCGCCCGGTTTGGCCAGGCAGGGTTTGCCGCCTGCAAGACCGGGGCGTTTTTCGATATCGGTAATATCCAAGCCTTCCAGGGCTTTGCTTACATAGCCCACATAGCGGCTTCCTTCCAGTTGGAGGGCTTCCTTCCACGAAACTTTTGAATTCGCCCATTCTGGCCAGCCTTTCTCATCGGGCGTGATCTTCCATTGCCATAGTCCTCCTGCACCATAGACCACGCCCATGGTACCGCCGTGCATTAGCTGCCCCCAGGCTTCACGGCCCTGCCACCATCCGGAAGCATTGGAAGGTTCACGTATACCCTCATAGGTAGGTTCACCGTTGGCCACGGCCTTGACGGGCTTGTTGTCGTACATCTTAATCACCTTATCAAACTGGTGGTCCCCTCCATGCCCTGTCTGGCACCACTGAAAATCGAGCCACTCCTTGCCCTGGTGCATCTTGTTGCGGTGCGGATAGCGATCGGGGTGATCCTCCGAAGGTTCGTCAAAGGGGTTGTAGTGAATCCCGGTTGGCTGACTGTAGGCATCCCACTCTTCAGTTACCTGGCCGGCTTCCTCGAGACCGGCGGCGCGGCCGTCGCCATCCCCTCCTACCAGCCAGAAAGCCGGTTTGGCACCGTAGCGAGCAATCAGGTATTTCATATACCTTTCATATTCGGAAGGCACGGTATTCCAGCCAAGAACACCCTTCCCTTTCCAGCCGAAGCCATGGAATATGGGCTGATACACCGGGACGATCTCGTGATTCACCAGTATCGTCATCAGGGAATCCATATACTGAAAATATGAAATAACAGGTTTGTTGATATGACCCGTTTCAATATCTTTAAAAGCCCGTGCGAATCCTTGCTTTGTTGCCCGGGCATCAGGCCCTTCAGCTTTTGTATCGGGGCAAAAGCTCATCAGCAGGGCGGCATTGAAACCCTTCTTTTGGCGATCGTCGGCATACGTATGAGCCATTTCATAGGTGGCCCGCCAGGGAAGCGCCCAGGGGGTATCTCCCACCACCGGGAACGGTTTGCCATCTGCATGCACCACATTCCTGTGGCCTTCCGACATTCCAGGTAGCCCATGCCTGATCAGGTCATTGCTGCCTGTATATTCCGTGGCCTCAACTTTGCCTTCCCGGCCATGAAGCCCCTTATCATCTGTATTGCTGCAGACGGTCTCCCAGGTCCATGTACCATCGGAAACAGGTGAAGCAAACCGAATCTTCCAGGATTGACCCCCATCCCAGAAGGCCGGTCTTCTGAGTTTTCCATATTCCGGATGGTTAAACACAGCGTAAACCTCCACATCGGTGTAGGGATTTTCATATTCATCTTCTGCCTGCAATGAAATGGTAATCTCTTTCCATTGGGCGGCCTTTTTTATTTCTCCCTTGTTTTGACAGGAGTAAAATCCAGACAGGACCATAAAAACAATGAAGAGAAAGATTGAAGTACGCATAAATCAAAAGTTTTAGATCAGTAGATTAATTTAAGTTATATCAATGAGTTAAAAGTAAGCACCAAAATGATTAAAAACCAAATCACAAGCATCAAATATCAAACAATATTCAAATTTTACAATTACCAAAATTCAAAACATTCCATAATAAAGATTAGTGGGCATCAGCCTGGGGTGTTTTGATCATTGAATCATTTGAATATTGGTGCTTATTTGTTATTTGGGGTTTGGGGTTTGGGGTTTGGGATTTGTAATTTGCCTACCTAAAGTACAGACAGACGAGGCACTTAATATGTTCTCATGAAATTTACTGTTTAACTGATATTAATCACCACCTGATCCAATGCAAACCCGATAAACATGGGATACGACCAGCTGCTGTATCCCCAGCCCTTGTCACCCTTATATCTTTGCAGTTCGGATTTTATGACGGATTCCAGCGGCCGTGCTTTTTCTCCAATTCTTCTAAGAGAAATCGCAGCCTGCAGCACTAACCAGGGCCTATTTCTGGTCTTCAAATGCTTTTCAAGCACAGGTAAGGCCTTTTCACTTTGGTTCCATTTGCACAACAATTCAGCCGCTTTGATCTGCACAATCGGGGAAGTATCGTCCAACAATTGTTCAACTTTCGGCTGGGCAGAGCGGGCTTGTTCATGACGGGCAATTAGTCCTGTCAAACCCCAAAACCTAACGCCGCTGTCCTCATGGGATAAATTTTCAACAAGCGCATTTGTTTCCACATCAGCTTTACCCACCATTTGCGCAGCATTCCATATTTCTCTCAGTTTATAGTCTGATGACCGGGCATATTCATAAGGTGTGCTTTCCCGGGCCCTGCTCATCATTTCCGCCTCATTCAGGAAACCAACATCCCGGCTAGACAGTATTTTGTTTTCCAGTTTCTTTCTCATCTTCTTCAGCTGATCGCTGTATCCGGGAGAACCGGCAAGGTTGTTGAGTTCATGGGGATCTTCTTCCAGATCATACAATTCTTCCACCGGCCGGGGCTGAAAGAACTTCCTGGCATATCCGGTCAGTTCTCCTGCTTTCCTGAGCCGGTGCAATTCCTTTAAACTTTCTTTCCTTTCACTAAAGATTAAAGCATCCGGTATATAGGGTCTGTGGGGCAAATAATGACGGATGTAGATGAAATCATCACTCAGAATGGCCCTGGATATATCGTAAACATCATCAGCGCGACTTCTAGAGGCGTACATGTATTGCCGCTCTTTTTGTAAGTTTTTCCCAAGAAAGGCTTTTCCCTGCATGTGGTCGGGAACATCAACATCAGCCAGGTTGAGCACTGTTGGAGCAAGGTCTATAAAACTGATCATGCGATCCGATTGGGTGCCCGCCTTTTCCTTGATCAGGTGCCGGTATTTTTCAGGAACCCTGACGATCATGGGAACGTGCAGGCCTGACTTATAAAGCCATCTCTTATACCGGGGAAAACCATAACCATGATCGGCATAAAAGAATATGATCGTCTCCTCGTACAATCCGTCTTCTTTCAACTGGTCAATCAGATCACCCACTCTTTTATCCAGTACGGTGATCAGGTCGTACTGGCGGGCCCATAATTCACGCATTTTGGGTGTGTCCGGGAAATAGGGAGGCACTTCTATTTGATCAGGATCATGGCGTTTCTTCAGGTTTTTGTAATCATCAGGCTGATAGGAGTTGACATGTCCTTCGTGGGTCACCCCGTAATTAAAAACACTGAAAAAAGGTTCATCATCCGGACGATATTGCCAGTGGGCGCTGTCGGTACCATTGTGATCCCAGATGCCGGCCGGGGAAAAGTTATAATCGGTCTTGCCGCTGTTGGTGCAGAAATAGCCGGCCTGATCCAGGTATTCAGGAATGCCTTTGACCTTATCCGGAATGGGGATCTCAGAGCGCAGATGCTGGGTGCCCAGCGATGTAGCGTGCATACCGGTAATGATGCTTGACCTGGCCGGGGCGCAGATGGGTGCATTGGCATAAGCATTGTTATAAACCACGCCATCGCTGGCCAGCTCATCCAGGTTGGGCGTCCGGGCTTGTGGATCGCCGTAGCAACCCAAAGCGGGTCCAATATCTTCTGCGGTGATCCAAAGAACATTGGGTTTGGATGCTTCAGATTCTTCCGAAGACTGCTGATTGCATCCGGCCAGTAATAAAGCCGGAATAAAAACGAGTAATTCTTTCCTGTTCGTGGTTATCATAGAATAAATTTTGTATAATATAACTATGGTTTCGTTTGCTTTTCTTTATCACTTTCTTTCTTTTGCCGGTTCATGCGCTCAAAACGCTTAACTGATCGAATAATTGACCCGATATGCGCCTTGTGAAATTTACGATGGCTCTGTATGCGCTGCAGGATCGTTTGCATGTTGTATTCGGCGTCATCGGCATTCACCAACATTTCCCTGTAATCGGGATTTGCCTGTCTGATGGTATTTAATACCGGTACACTGGGAGCAATATTGATAATCTTGCTAAACTCAACAATTGGGTGATTGTCGGTATTCACAGGCGCATTTTTGGTATATTCCTTCAAATCCTCTGCATCAAAGATAAACTGGGATAGCAACATAAAGGGATCCGGAATCCCAAAGCCGGCCATTTCTTTTCTTAGTTTATCATTGTTCGCCATCTTATCCCGGATCAATCCATAATTCAGCTCCATGGGCTGTTTTTGTCCCACCAGCAGGGTACTGTATTCATTGATGTACCACATTTGTGAATGTGGAAATGCATCCACAAAGGCGTTAATCAGTGATTTGTACTGTCTCTCCGTAATCCAGTTCGGCGGGATCCACTGACAGATGATCCCGTCATCGGCCAGTTTCTTTTTACAAATCTGATAAAAATCCCGGGTATAGATGTTGTTGCTCAGTCGCGGATGGATGGCATTGGAAGTAATGATGTCGTATTTCTTGTCCCTGCTCATGTATATCATGCTTCGGCCATCCTCAATCTGCACATCAACCCTGGGTTCATCCAACACATTGTGGTTCCATTGGGAAAATAAGGGTGAAGCTTCAAGCACTCCGGGAACGATTTCCGCTATATCAATATGTTTTATATCGGGCTGGACAAGGGAATGTGCAGTAACACCCATTCCATAGCCAATAACAATGGCATTGTTGGGATCGGGATGAAGGATGTATGGGAGGTAACCCAGCAAACCGTTTACCCGGCGATCTTTTTCAGTAGAATAAGCGGTATTGTGCCCATCCACGTTAAGTGCCAGATAACTGTCACCGAAAGGATATTCCCTTACGGTAACTGTTGAGCCTACCCCTTCATCATAAAAAAGCAGCCGTGTATAATGCTGACCAAAAAATGTCTGCTTATAATCGAGCTGGTCCCACCAGGTAAAATAGCGCCGATCGGGAACCTGAATCGATAAAACAAACAAGATGATAAGAGCTCCACCTGTAATTACATATTTTAGTTTTTTCCGCATGGTGGGATGCGAGAGGATAACCAACAGCCCAATAAATACATTAATGAACACGATTACAAGTAAAGAAATCACTACACCGAAAAATGGAACCAGGACAAAGCCTGCCACGAAAGAGCCGAAAATAGAACCTATGGTATCCAGGAAACCAATGGTACCCATACGATTACCAAGATTCCTAATGTTTTGGGTATACAATTTACTGACAACAGGATAGGTGAATCCCATCAGGGTAGTGGGAATACTGAGCAAAATAAAAAAAATGAAGTATTCTTTACCTGCTACCTGCATCCAGGTATCCGTTAGTTCACGCTGTTCGGCAAGAAAGGAAGCCATCCTGGAGAAAAATAAAAGCAATATAAAGGATATAATACCAATGCCAATTTCGATGTACCCAAGGAACGAGAGAAGGTGTTTACCACGGTCTATCCATTTTCTCAATAAAAAGCTACCCAATGAAAGGCCGAATATGAAGCTTACAAGAATGGTAGTTGAAAAGTATACGGTTTTATCAAAAGAGAAACTGATGAGAATACGGCCCCATATCACCTCATAAGCAAGTGTGGTAAATCCTTCAATGGCAAAAACCCATAATACCAATCTTAATAAAGGTTTAGGAAGTTGATACACCACCTTTTCGTCCTGTGTAGTCTTAATAAGCGAATCCTCTCGTACATATTGCTCTTCTGTGCGGTAGGAAATTTTCCTGATGATATGTGCAATAAACAAGGCTATCAGCGCATTGATAAGGTTTAATCCTGCAGCAATAAACAGGGATGCCTGGATACCCAGGGCCTTTATAAGTACAAAGCCTGCCAGAAAACCTCCTATTACTGCCCCCAGGTTATTGATTGCGTATAGCTTGCTGACGCCGCCTCCCAGAGTACCCAGCCGCCTCACAAAATACTTGATGATTACAGGAAGCGTACCCCCCATCAAAGTTGTTGGTATCAGCAGAAAAAGGAAAGCAATGGCAAAACGAACAAGCTGCTGTCCATAATCCGGGAGGGTAATATTCTGAGCCAGCAGACCATAACCCCGGGAAAGGGCATCAAAAAGAAAGGGAAAAAGCAAGGCAAAAAAACCTATGCCCAATTCGAGCAGGAAAAATACCCGAAGGGGATTATCCTTTTTATCTACAATCCTGCCAAAAATCAGGCTACCCAGAGCAAGGCCGGCCATAAATGCCGTAAGCACAGTAGTCATGGAATATACATGAACACCAAAAACCTGCCCGAACTCACGGATCCAGATGATTTGATAGATTAATGCTGTAATACCTGAAAAGAAAAGGACCAGGAATGCAAGATATTGCTGAGTGGTTTTATTACCGATTAGATCATTAAAGGTTTTTTTGGCAGACATTTCAAAAAATAGTTAATAATAACCTTTACAGACTAAAAATTCAGTTAAAGATATATACAAAGTATATATTTTCAAAAACTATAACTGACAAACATTAACATTAAAACAGGTTATGCTGATTTCCATTTGTCTTAAATGATTAAAAACCAATATAAAATAAAAGAAGCAGCCTCAACTAAAAAATGTTGTAAGCTGCTTCTTATTATATCTGATTTTTTCAGCAATTAATAGCCCGGATTTTGTTTTACATTTGGATTCATGTCCAATTCAGAAGTAGGAATTGGATAACGTAAATCCTTTGGATAATCAAATACCAGGCTTTCATTAAATTTCGTACCAAAATCTGAAGGAGTCCAATCTTTCAGATTAATATAACCAGCTGCATCCCAACGCTTCATGTCAGCCCATCGGTGACCTTCAGCGGCCAGTTCACGGAAACGTTCATCCATAATATCCTGCATATTTACAGAACTCAGATCTGCGGGATCAGAAGAAACAGGTTCTACCGAACTCCTTGCTCTTTCACGAATTCGGTTAACCAAGGCAAGTGCTTCTGCACTGTTACCGGTTTGTAATTGAGCTTCTGCTTCAAGAAGAAGAATGTCTCCCATCCGTAATAAACGATAATTATTTGTAGATGCGAAAGATTTAAAATCCCCTGCATTTTGATCCCGCTTAACATATTTAACCACTTTATAACCATTGAATGGGGCGTTGGTATCAGCTTCAATCACCTCTTTATACCGGGGATCTCGTTCACCTGTAGTATCAAAGGCGCTTACCAGCTTTTCCGTTGGAAGAAGAATACCGGATACCCATCCATCGTAGTTCCAGGTATTGTCAAAATATTGATAAGCTGCACTCATACGACCTATCTGAAGATCAAAATCATTGGACAACCAGATATTTTCATTACTGGGTGCATTACTGGCCTGATATTCAAAGAGAGATTCCTTGTTGTTCTCTTCATCCACGTTAAAATTGTCTGCATAATCATCTACCAATGAATGATTTTCAATCTGGTCAAAAGCTTGGATGGCATTGTTGTAATCTTCATTTCTGCCGTCATTATAACATGCCCTAAAGACATATACCTTTCCAAGCAATCCATTGGCCGCGTCATTTGTTACTCTGCCCTCGTATTTATCAGGCCATGATTCAGGCAACAAATCCCTTGCCTTTTTTAGGTCCCTGATACAAGTATCGAGGACAGCATTGTTGCTTCCGGCGCTGGGGACTCTCATATCAGCAAGGGTTACGTCCGGGCTGAGCACTTTCCTGCTGGTCCATACGGGAATGTTCTTTCCTAAATGCTGCCAAACCTTAAAGTGAGCAAAAGCCCTCAAAAAATATGCTTCACCTTTCGCCTGGTTGACAACTTCTTTTTCTTCGCCCTCAAACATATCTATGTTTTGATTGGCTTTATTAATAATCAGATTTGAACGATTAATCATCTGATAAAAATATTCGAAAAAATCGTTAATTCTTCCATCCGATGCGCTTACCCCCTCAAATATCTCATATGACCATGGACCCGTAGAAGTGATAGCATCACCAGGGACAAGCCATAAATAATGTAAAACATTGTTGTTGTTATGTGAATATATATCACACATCTTGGCATATGCTCCGAAAATACCCCTTTCAAAGCTTGAAGCTTCTTCAAAATAACCAGATTCTGAAGGAGCATGCGGCTGTAAATTTAGATTCTCTTTATCACAGGCATTGATACTAAACAATGCAGCAATGATAACAGTCACTATGATATATTTCAATCTTTTCATATTATCCTGATTTTAATGTTTTCAAAAATTCCTGAATTTACTGTTGAAACTATGGAAGACAGTAAACATCATTCAATTAAAATGTTGCATTCAATCCTACTCTAAATACCCGCGGAGTTGGGATACCATCGGTTGAAGGATCCAATCCGCTCCAATTGGTAATGGTAAACAGGTTAGATGCACCAATCCAGACATTAATTCGTTTTCCTGCGCCCATTTCTGAATAAATCCAATCCGGAAGGGTATAGTTTAAACGCACCGATTGAAGTCGAAAATAGGAGGCATCTTCAACAAAGCGTGAAGAAAACCGGTTATTGCCAGCCGGATCACCAGCAACAGCTCTTGGCATATCTGAATCAGGATTTTCCTCAGTCCATCGGTCCAGTACATCAGTGGACTGATTCCAACCTTTAGAATCCATTGCAACAAGTCCTTGGTATGTTCCATTGTAAGCTTGCACGTCTCCTTCTCCATAGAAGTTAGCACTCAAGCTTAAATTTTTATAACCTACACTGAAATTAAACCCATAACTGAAGCCGGGAATGGTTTTACCCAGATAATGACGGTCATACTGGTTGACTGTACTATCCGGAGTAGGTGAATAAAAACGATGCTCATCATCCGGATTCCCGCGGACATCTTTAAACCAAAGGTCACCGGGTGATACTTTGCCCTCTTCGGCATCTACATCATTATAATATTGCTGATATTCTTCTATATCATCTTCATTTTGGAACATACCTCCTACTTCATAACCATAGATATAATAAAGCGGTTTGCCTTCAGCAACTCTTCCAGAACCGCTTCCGAATGGCGCATCATCCTTAAGTTTAACCACCTCATTATTAACGAAACTGATGTTGCCGTTTATCGAATAATTCCAGTTGCCGGTTCTCTCCCTATAGCCCAACTGAACATCCAGACCTTTATTCACTACTGCACCGAAGTTATCAGGAGGATTGGAAGAAAATCCCGCACTTGCCGGTATTTCAATAGTTGAAAGCAAATTGGATGTCTTTTTATAGTATGCTTCAACAGTGGCACTAAAATTTTGCATGATGATGGCATCAAAGCCAACGTTTGTGTTATAGGTAGTTTCCCATTGCAATGATTTATTGGGGCTTTGGTTAAATGCCGCACCCCAGTATGCAGTTCCCATACCCACATGTCTTGCATTGGGATTATTTCCCAAACTATAGGTTACACTTTCATTGGCAAGTGATACATAGGCATAGTTTGCTATTTCATGATTACCAAGCTTACCCCAGCCACCGCGTAATTTAAGGTCGGTAAGCCAATCCATTCCAGACATAAATGATTCATCACTAATTCTCCATGCCAGGGAGAAAGATGGGAACCAGTCCCAGCGGTTGCCTTTGGCAAATTTGGAAGAACCGTCATAACGTAATGTAAAATCGGCATAATACCTGTTGTTCCAGTTATATGAAGCTCGTCCCATATAACCCTGAAGGGCATTTTCCCATTGATCTGTAAAGGCACTGATATATTCCTTTTGCCCACCTACACTCCAATATAATTCATTTTCATAATGTAATTCCTCTGTACTGGCATTTACTGCTTCAAAACCATACCATTGATCCTGGGCATTGAACAGTAAATCCAGGTTATGGTTACCAAAAGAATTGTTATAATTCACAATTACTTCTTTAACCAGGTTCTTATTCCTGGTATGACGCTCTGCGTAGGAACCTTCTGTGTCATCTTCCCCTGGCCTGGCTAAATCAAGAGGATTACTGGGTGTAGTATTGAACATGAAAGCATCTACATCTTCAAACTGATTTCTTCTATTGTTATAATAATCTGTACTTACCCGGCCTTTTACAGACAGGCCTTCAAAAGGCTTAACTTCCATAAATGCTTTTCCGAGTATCCTAAAAAGACGATAAGATGTACTGTTTAAGTTCATAAGACCGTACCAGTTTTTATCGGTCTCAGGCCCCCATTTTTTGGTACCATCTAATCCCCCACCACGGGTATTATCCATAATTGAAGGTGCAAAGCCTGCGGCTCCATCACCATAAATGGGTTGCCAGGGTGGAGTAACAGCCATATTCTGTATGCTTCCCTGATTATTTGCTTCATTAGTTTCCCATGTACCTTTCATATTGAATCCAGCGGTGAGATAATCGGTTATATCTGTTTCAGTATTGGCTGTAAAAGTATACCGTTCAAGCTCATCTTTAATTACCGGGCTTTCCTCGTTAGTATATCCAGTAGAAAAATAATAAGTTGTTTTTTTATTACCACCTGAAACCTTCAGATTGTAATTCTGGCTGAGTGCATTATCATTCAGATAAGGACTTTGCCAGTCTACAGTTGACCGATCACCCAGATATTGGTCAGATTCAGAGTCAAAAACGGGAGGCAAATCCCTATCGGGATTATTGGCATAAGATTCCTGATATAAATTAACATACTGATTTACATTCAACATGTCATAAGTATGGGGTATGTTTTTCACACCATAACGAGCACTGAAATCAACCTGCGTTCTTCCGGCTTCCCCCTGTTTCGTTTCTATCAAGACGACACCATTAGATGCCCTCATTCCATATATAGCAGCAGCAGATGCATCTTTTAATACAGAAATTGACTCTATATCGCTGGGGTTTATCATTGACATGACACTTACCGGACTCCTAAGGTCTTGGTTTCTGGCGTTCTGACCTTCAGCGCCAGAGCCGAATTCAGTAATGGGTACGCCATCAATAACAATTAAAGG
>Ga0207797_1002472_pt1 | contig 12803 bp, 14 predicted proteins | sample PRCRCaboRojoPR_6_FD_187275 | JGI IMG/M metagenome (GOLD analysis project Ga0207797, IMG submission 187275) | Marine sediment microbial community from Cabo Rojo, Puerto Rico - PR CR 10% Liquid 1 (SPAdes) | ecosystem: Environmental > Aquatic > Marine > Coastal > Sediment | place: Cabo Rojo, Puerto... | reverse complement strand
GGAGGGCATCGTCGCCGCGGAGACCATCGCGGGCGAACCCGCGGCGTTCGACACGCGGGCCATCCCCGCCGCCGTCTTCACCGACCCCGAAATCGCGACGGTAGGGTTGACGGAGGCCGAGGCCGAGGACGAGGGCTTCGACCCCGTCGTCGGCGAGATGCCCTTCAACGCCAGCGGACGGGCGCTGACGGTCGGCGAGACGGACGGCTTCGTCCGGATCGTCGCCAGCGAGGACGGCTTCGTCCTCGGTGCCCAGATCGTCGGCCCCGAGGCCTCGGAACTGATCGCGGAGCCGACCCTCGCGGTCGAGATGGGGGCGACGCTGGAGGACGTGGCGGCGACGATCCACACCCATCCGACGCTCTCGGAGGCGGTGATGGAGGCCGCCGAAAACGCGCTCGGGCAGGCGATTCACACGCTCAACCGGTAGTCGTTACGGTGCCGTCCACCGCTCACCCCCCGTTCGGAGCGACCGGCGACGCCGTTCAACCGGTAGTCGTTACGTGCCGGCGCGTCCCGTTCGAACGCCTCCGACGAACTGTCACATACCGAAGTTGTCACGACGGTCGTCGAGGTCGGCGCAGTCCCCGAAATCGAACACGTTCGTCGCCAGTGACGGTGGCGAGGCTTTGCCGAACAGCAAAGTCTAATGGGGTGGCCGCGTAACACTCGGTCGATGCCCACGGTAGAATACCTCAATTACGAAGTACTGGACGATCACGGCTGGGACATGGACGACGACGACCTCTTCGAGAAGGCCGCCGACGCGGGCCTCGACGACGCGGACTACGGCTCGCTGGAGGTCAACGAGGGCGAGTACGTCCTCGAAGCCGCCGAGGCGCAGGGCTACGACTGGCCCTTCTCGTGCCGTGCCGGCGCCTGTGCGAACTGTGCGGCCATCGTCACGGAGGGCGACCTCGACATGGACATGCAGCAGATCCTCTCCGACGAGGAAGTCGAGGAGAAGAACGTCCGGCTCACCTGCATCGGTAGCCCGACGACCGACGAGGTCCAGCTCGTCTACAACGCGAAGCACCTCGACTACCTGCAGAACCGCGTCATCTAGGCCGCACCCGGCAGTCCCGATTTTTTTGCACTCACACCCGTAGCCGTCGCTCCGTGAGCCGGAAACCCTAATTCACTGCCGCGTTCGTAGACGACAATGCTCGCGGCGACGACGGATCTGTTGCGACTGCTCGCAGTGCCGGCGCTCGGGTGGGCGGCGTGGCGCGACGTGCGCACCCGCCGCCTCCCCAACCGACTGTGGACGCCGCTGGTCGCTATCGGCCTGCTCACCCTCGCGCTCGACGCCAGTTCCCACCTCCCCCTCACGACCGTCGACGACCGCCTCTTTTTCGTCCGCGTCGGCGTCAGCGTCCTGATCCTCGTCCCGCTCGCGTACGGCCTCTGGTGGCTCGGTGGCTTCGGCGGCGCCGACGCCAAGGCGCTGATGACCCTCGCCGTCCTCTTTCCCACCTACCCCGTCTTCTACCTCCCGACCGACGCCTATCCGCTCGTGGCGACCACGCTCGGCGTGTTCTCGATGACCATCCTGACGAACGCCGTCCTCGTCGGCCTCGCCTATCCGCTCTATCTCGGCGGCCGCAACGCCCTCCGTGGCGACCGCTCGATCCTCATGTTCGTCGGCCGGCGAACCGACGTGGCGGCGCTCTCCAACGAACACGGCCGCCTGTTCGAGACGACCGAGGGGGTCACGCGGGACGGCCTCGATATCGACGCGCTCCGGATGTACCTCCGCTGGCGCGGGACGACGCTCTCGGCCCTCCGGGCCGACCCCGACCGACACCGCGACCCCGCGAGCGTCGGCGAGACGTACGACCCGACGGACGGCGCGGTCGACGCCGATGTCGACGGGCCGGCGACCGATCCGCCGACGGCCGACTCCGTCTCCGACGTCGACGCCGGCGCCGACGACCCCTGGGCCGCCGAGCGCTTCCTCGACGAAATCGAGGGGAGCGCCTACGGTACGACGCCCGAGAAACTCCGTGAGGGACTGCGCGTCGTGACGACCCGCGAGACGGTGTGGCTCTCGCCGGGCGTCCCGTTCATCGTTCCCGTCTTCCTCGGCCTCGTCGTCGCACTGACATACGGGGACCTCCTCTTCGGCCTGTTGCGGGCGCTCGGCATGGTGTGACGCGTCGCGTGAGTCGCCAGTCGACCTATTTAAAATTTGACCATAGGGACTTAATAGCAACCGCCGTTACTAAGTTGATAGCCCGATGGTGGAGACGCAAGCGTACGATCACGTTCGGCCCATCGACGACGACGAACTCGTCAGCGAGGCCGTTCTGCGGACCGTCGCGGCCGTCTCCGGTCGACCTCCGCTCGACCTTCCGCCGCTTCAGGAGTTCGTCGACGTCGACGCCGTGCACTTGTTCTTCACCTCGTCGCCGACGGCCGAGAGCCTGCGCTTCACGTACGCCGAGCACGACGTGCTAGTGGAGCCACCTCGCGTCTACGTCCGCCGCCCCGAACGCCGCGACGTACGGTGATCCGTCGCCGGCTACCCGGCCTCGATCCCGAGTTGGTCGAGACACGTCGACAGACGGTCGGTCCGGCGCACGCTCTTTCTGCCCGGGTCGTACTCGATCACTCCCGTGGCCGCCAGTTTCGGCAGGTCGACGTGGTGTAAGGCGAGGGTGAGCGGCTCGTCGCCGTCGGTTCGCGTCGCCTGCCGCTCCTGCAGTTCGACCGCGAGGTCCGTGACGGAGAGGCGGTCGTCGTGGGTGGCGACGACCGACAGGACGTCCCGTCGGTACGGCCGCGCGAGGAGCGCGCTGACGACGTTCCACGCGCGGTCGCTGGATGCCGTCAGTTCCGGGGGCGAGAGGCCGACCGTCTCGACGAAGCGGGCTTCGTCGACGCGGATTCCCTCCGGTTGCCGGTCGATCCACCCGACGGCTTCCAGATTTGGCAGACACCGGTGGCGGAGGTCGATCCGGATCGACGCGAGGGCCCTCTCGGTCACCGTCTCGGCGTCGTCGCGGTCCGTCGTGGCGAGTCGGCGGCCGAGTTCGTCGACCGTCGTCGGCTTCGACCGGGACCGGAGGATCGAGAGGATCCGTCTGTGCCGCGGGTCGGCGAGTATCGACGACCGTTTGAGTCCGTCCCTCCGCTTCGGGAGCGGTCTCGGTCCACCGTCCATGCCTGTAGCCACGTTCGGGAACACCGATAGTTTCGGTACCCAAAATCTGTGATCGCTACAGTTCGGCGAACACCACGTCGAGGAGCTTTCGCTCGGCCTTCCGGACGTGCTGGTGGTACGTCGAGGCGCCGATGCCGAGCGATTCGGCGATTTCCTCGCCGGAGCGATGCCGCGGCCACTCGAAGAAGCCGCCGAAGTACCCCGCTTCGAGCGCCATCCGCTGGCGCTCGGTCAGGCCCTCCGTGAGCGTGCTCAGTACCTGCTGTGACGACGGGCGCTCCCGGGTCACCTGTTGCTGGCTGACGACCCGGACGTTCAGATACGTCTCCTGAATCCGGTCGACGACCTGTCGAACGTTCGTCCCCGGCGGGAACTGGATGGTCGTGTTGTACTCCCCGTTCTCTATCGTCCCCTGCTTGAAGTTCCCGCCGTGGTCCGCGACGATAGAGGTCATCGGCGGATCCGCGAGACGCTGTTCGAACCGAACCTCGTCCTCGCGCTCGTCGAACGTCCGCAGGTCCTTCCAGCCCGGCCGGTCGTCACGGAGCGTGCGTATCGCTTTCATCGCGTCACGGGTCGCCGTGCCGTACACGAGATACTCGTCGCCACCCACGGGCGTTACGCGGTCTATCGTGACCCGTCCGTCGCTCGTGAGCGAGCGGTCCACCAGTTGCGGCAGTCGAATCCCCAGTTCGACCACTTCGTCGCTCATGAGCGCCCGCTTGCGGTCGACGGCGGCGATGGCGTGGCCGACCACGTCGCCCAGTTGCCCGAGCACTTCCCGTTCTTTCTCCGCGAACGCGTCGGGACGCTTCGAGCAGACGCCGAGTAGGTCGTAGACCATGCCCTGATGAACGACCGGAATCACCGCGGCCGCCCGATACCCGGTCGCTTGCGCGTCCTCGTGCAACCCCGTCTCCTCGGTGCGCGCGTTCCGCACGAGTTGCATCTCCGCGTCCTGAACGGCGTCCCCGAGCAACCCCTCGGTCGGCACCTCCCCGTCGGCGGCGAACGGGAGGGTGTCGAGGTAGCCCTCGACGCCGGCTTCCACCCGTGGCTCCATCCCCCGCCCCGAATCGACCGCGGCGATCCAGGCGCCGCGGTACGAGTCGGAATCCGCCAGCCGATCACACACCACGCGTTCGATCTCCTCGCGGGTGGACTGCTCGATAACGGCCTCGGTGATCCCCCGCACCACGTCGTTGAGTTCGTCGAGCGCGGCGAGTTGCTCCCGCTGTCGCTCCAGTTCCCGTTCGTACTGCCGGCGCTCGGAGATGTCGGTCGCCATCAGGATCGCGCCGTCGAACTCCCCGTCGCGATACAGCGGGACGGCGCGCCCCGTGAAGTACGCCTCCTTCCCGTAGATGGATTCGAAGGGGAACTCGAACTCGATGGTCTCGCCGTCCTGCAGACGCGTGAAGAGATCCGACTGCCCCGTTTCGACGATGGACGGTAGTTCACTGATGTCGGTACCGATGGCGTCCGAGCGCTCCTTCTCCTCGGGGAGGCCGATGATCTCCTCGGCACGGGGGTTCTCGTACGTGATCCGGAGGTCCTCGTCGAGGTGGAACATCCCGAACGGGGCGTTCTCGACCAGTTTCCCGTTGAACTGGCGCGTGTCACGGAGGCGGCGTTCTCGCGCGGTTCGGTCGGGCGTTCCGCCGCTCTCACCGTCGTCGGGGCGTCGCCACCAGACCCGCGCGTTCGACCCCACCGCCTTCGTCTCGAGCGTCCCGCGGTCTGCGAGGGTTCGCAACCGCTTGTAGACGGTCCGGCGGTTCGCGTCCAGTTCGGCCGCCACTTCGGGCGTCGTGAGCGGTTCGTACCGATCCCCCTGATCGAAGACGGCGAGGGTCTCCGCGTAGATGTCCCGTGCCCGACCTGCGTCCATGTCTGCCCCTTGCCACCGTGACACATAGTTCCGTCGACGGAACCGACGGGTCGACCCCCGCCGTCCCCGGACGGCATCGATACGAGTGACACAAGACCTATCGGTGGAGCCACCCTGTCTCGCCCATGACCGTCGACGTGGACTTCGGATCGGACGGCCTCGTCCCCGCCGTCGCACAGGACGCCGACTCCGGCGAGGTGTTGATGCTGGCGTACGTCTCCCCGGAGGCGCTCGAACGCACCCGCGAGACGGGGCGTGCCCACTACTACTCCCGAAGTCGGGACGAACTGTGGGCGAAGGGGGCGACGAGCGGTCACGTCCAGCGGATCCGGGAGGTACGGGTGGACTGCGACGGCGACGCCCTCCTCTATCTCGTCGAGCAGGAGGGCGGCGCCTGTCACACCGGCTACCGCTCCTGTTTCTACCGGACCGTCGAGGGAGAAACCGTCGGCGAACGCGTCTTCGACCCCGACGAGGTGTACGCCGACGAATGAGCGACCCGGAGGATCACGTCGACCGACTCCGGGACGCCCGCGAGGAACTGGCCGACGCCCGCGCGGCCGTCGCGGACGCGGGCGAGAACCGACTCGAAGCGGTCCGCGACGCCCACCGCGAGGCGACGGACCTCCTCGACCGTTACGAGGGGCGGGCGACCGGTACCGGCGACTTCCGTGCCTACGTCGAGTTCCAAGAGGCCTTCGTCGAACTCGTCGAGGGCCTCCCCGAGGACCTGCCGGCCCGGGAGGCGTTCGAGGAGGCGAACGACCTGCTCGACCAGCGCCGCCTCGGCGAGGACGACTTCGAGCGCGCGCGGGAGTTGCTGGCCTCGGCGGCCGACCGGGCCGCCCTGCTCGAAGCGCGCGCGACTGCCGAGGAGCGCTACCAGACGGCCCGCCGCGATGCCCGCACCCGACTCAGGGACCTCGACGACCGAATCGAGGAGCTAGAACACCTCCAGCGACTCGGGGAGGCCGACCTCGACGCCCCCGTCGAGCGCCTGCGCGACCCCGTCGAGTCCTACGACGCGTCGGTGCGCGAGGCGTGGACGGACTTCCGGCGCGAGGCGAGCGCCCGCGAGGTGTTTCGCGTCGTCGAGGCGAGCGCGGCCTACCCGCTGGCGGCGTTCCCCCAGCCCCCCACCGACCTGCGGGAGTACGTGGAGACGGCACCGGCGGGCGAGGAGCCGATTCCGACGCTCTTGGAGTACGCCGACTACTCGACCTCGAAGCTCTCGCACTACGTCGACGACCCCGACACGCTCCGGACGCGCGTGGCGACGAGTCGGACCTACCTCGAACGGCTAGACGCCGATCCGCTGACGGTGTCGTGGCCGCCGCCGTCTGCCGACCGGCTTCGGTATCTGGCGGCCGAACTCGTCTCGGTCGTCGCCCGCTTCGCGCCCGAAGCCGTCGTCGCCGAGGCGCGTCGGCTCCGTCGCCTGCCAGACGAGGTGGACTACGAGCGTCTGCGGGAGACGGCGCTCGCCCGCGACGAACTGGACGCGACGGAACGGGACCGACTGGAACGCGGGGCGGTCGAGGCGGAACTGACCGCCGCCCGCGACGAACGGGACCGGATCGAGACGGCGCTGTCGGAGACGGCCGACGCCTAGCGCACCGAGTCGAGGTGGTCGCGCAGGTCGGTCGCGAGGCGCATCGCTCGTGCCTCGTCCCGCGCCTCGGCGTACACTCTGATTTTGGGTTCGGTGCCGCTGGGTCGGACGAGTACCCACGCGTCGCCGTAGTCGAGGCGATACCCGTCGGTCGTATCGAGGTCGGCGTCGGCGTCGCGGGCGTACGACGCCGCGGCGTCGAGGAGGCGGGCGCGTTCGTCGTCGTCGGCGTACACGAGGTTCTCGCGGACGAAGTGGTAGTCGGTGTAGGGGGCGACGAGTTCGCTGGCCGGCGTCCCTGTTCGCGCGAGCAGTTCGAGGAACTTCGCGCCGACGTAGGCGCCGTCGCGGGTCAGGCGGTACTCGGGGAAGAACACCCCGCCGTTGCCCTCGCCGGCGATGGGCACCCGGTCGCCCGCCCGGCGGCGGTCCCGAACCCGAGTGACGATGTACGTCGAGCCGATGGGCGTGAGGTCGAGTTCGGCGTCCGCCGCGGCGACGGCGTCGACCAGTCGCTGGGAGACGTTGACCGCGGTGACGACGACGTCGTCGGCGTCGAGTTCGGCCGCCGCGAGCGCCGCGAAGGAGGTGTCGCCGTCGACCGTCTCGCCGCGTTCGTCGACGAAGACGGCGCGGTCGGCGTCGCCGTCGTGGGCGACCCCCACGTCGGCGTCCGTCGAGCGGACGAGACGCCGGAGGGCGGCCAGATTCTCGGGGATCGGTTCGGGGTCGCGGCCGGGGAAGTGGCCGTCCGGATCCGCGTTGACCGTGTGGACCGTACAGCCGAGTTCGCGGAAGAAGGCGGGGGAGACGACCGATCCGGCGCCGTGGCCGGGGTCGACGGCGACGGTCAGGTCGGCGGCCGCGATGGCCTCGCGGTCGACTCCCGCCAGCAAGTCGGCGCGGTAGTCGTCGCCGGCGCCGTCGATCCGGCGGGTCGATCCCACGCCGTCCCACGGGGCGGCGGGCGTGGCACCCTCGACCACCTGCCGTTCGACCGCCTCGTAGGCGTCCACGGAGAGTTCGGTCCCGTCGGTCCCGAGGAGTTTGATGCCGTTGTACTCGGGCGGGTTGTGGGAGGCGGTGAGGTGGACGGCTGGGACGCCCTCGGTCGCGCAGTAGTACGCGACGCCGGGGGTGGGGAGCACGCCCAGTCGGTCCACGTCGGCGCCGGCGGCGGCGAGGGTTCCGGCGGCCACGTCGGTGAAGGGGCCCCCCGAGAGCCGGGTGTCGCGGGCGACGACGATCCGATCCGCGTCCCAGACCGCCGCGGCGGCCGCGGCGACCGACCGGACGCGTTCGGGTGTGAACTCCTCGCCGACGACGCCGCGCGTACCGCTCGAACCGAACAGTTCCATCGGGAGAGGGTCGTCGCGCGGGGCACAAATCCGTTGCGTCTGTGTCACCGCCGGACCGGTCGGTCTTTAGGCCGCCACGTCCACCCTCCGGGCATGACGCAGTTCCCGACCTTCGAGGTGATCCCCGCCGTCGACATGCAGGACGGCGAGGTGGTGCAACTGGTGCAAGGGGAGCGAGGAACGGAGACACGCTACGGCGACCCCGTCGAGGCGGCGCGGCGGTGGGTCGACGCCGGCGCCCGAACCCTCCACCTCGTCGACCTCGACGGCGCCTTCGAGGGCGAACGCGCCAACGCGCCCGCCGTCGAGGCCATCGTCGACGCGGTGGACGTGCCGATCCAACTCGGCGGCGGCATCCGAACCGCCGAGGACGCCCTCGCCCTCCTGGACCGCGGCGTCGACCGCGTGATCCTCGGCACGGCGGCCGTCGAGAACCCCGACATCGTTCGCGAGATCAGCGACGAACGACCGGGGAGCGTCGTCGTCAGCCTCGACGCGAAAGGCGACGAGGTGGTCGTCTCGGGGTGGACCGAGGGAACTGGCCTCGACCCCGTCGAAGCCGCCGAGCGGTACGAAGACCTCGGCGCGGGCGCGATTCTCTTCACCGACGTGGACGTGGAGGGGAAGCTGGAGGGCGTGCGCACCGACCGGATCGAACGTCTCGCATCGGCGGTCGACGTCCCGATCATCGCCAGCGGTGGCGTCGCGACGCTCGACGACGTGCGGGCGTGCCGCGAGGCGGGCGCCGCGGCGGTGGTCGTCGGCACCGCGCTGTACGAGGGGGCCTTCACCCTCGAAGACGCGATGGACGCCTGAACGGGCGCCGCTCCCGCCCAAAACCGACTTACGCGCGCCCCGCGAGACTCGCGTATGGACCGCACTGCCGCCCGAACCCGCGAAACTTCGGAGACGACCATCGATCTGACGCTCGACGTGGACGGCGAGGGCGACGCCCGCGTCGACACCGGCATCGGCTTCTTCGATCACATGCTCGAATCCTTCGCCAAACACGGCCTGTTCGACCTGACGGTCGACTGCGACGGCGATTTGGAGATAGACGACCACCACACCGTCGAGGACGTGGCGCTCGTCCTCGGCGCGGCGTTCGACGAGGCCCTCGGCGACAAGCGGGGCATCCAGCGGTTCGCCGACCGGCGCGTCCCCCTCGACGAGGCCGTCGCGAGCGTGGTGGTGGACGTGAGCGGCCGCCCGCTCTTCCGGTTCGACGGTTCGTTCTCCGAGGAACGGATCGGGGACTTTACCAGCGTCATGGCGCGCCACTTCGCGCGCTCGCTGGCGATGCAGGCGGGCCTCACCCTCCACGTCGACGTGAGCGGGGAGAACGCCCACCACGAGGTGGAGGCGCTGTTCAAGGCGCTCGCGCGCACCCTCGACGACGCCACGCGGATCGACGAGCGCCGCTCGGACACGCCGAGCACGAAGGGCGAACTCTGAAATTCAACTACTGTCGTACTCTATTTCGACACCCGTCGTTACTTATTTGATCGTCGCCGTCGAGGGAGCGGGTATGCAGGCGTTCGACAGGCTCGACAGCGACACCTCGAAGCTCGTGGTGCTGTACCTCCAGCGCGTCGGCGACGCGACGCCGGACCGGATCGCCGACCGGCTCCGACTGCCGTTGCTGACGGTTCTCGCGACCGTTCGCTATCTGGCCGAGGAGGGACTGGTTCGTCGGCTGGACGGCTCGGATCGGGTCGTGTTGGCCGAGGACGCGCGGGTGCGGCGTGACCGCCCGCGTCCAGCCTAGTCCAGTACGCCCTCGTTCACGACGTACGGCGGCACCTCGCCCGCGAGCGTCGCGGCGACGTTCCGGGCCGCCTTCTCCCGGAGTTCGACGACGCTCTCCGCGGAGTTGTAGGCCGCGTGGGGGGTGAGGATCACGTCGTCGAGGTCGAGGAGCGGCGAGTCCTCGGACGGCGGTTCCTCCGCGAGGACGTCGAGGCCGGCGCCCGCGATGTCGCCCGCTCGAATCGCCGCGGCCAGCGCGTCTTCGTCGACGATGCCGCCGCGGGCGGTGTTGAGCAGGAACGCCGTCTCCTTCATTCGGTCCAACTCGTCGGCGCCGATCATCCCCTCCGTCTGTGGCGTGAGGGGGGCGTGAACCGAGACGGCGTCCGCCTCGGCGAGCAGGGCCGACAGGTCGTCGACGAGGGTCACGCTCGTGTCCGCCACGTCGTCCTCGTCGAGATACGGGTCGTGGGCGAGCACGTCCATCCCGAACGCGGTGGCCTTCTCGGCGACGGCGTGGGCGATGTCGCCGAAGGCGATCAGGCCGAGGGTTCCCCCCTCGATGCGACGCATCGTTCGCCCGGCGCTCACGTCCCACTCGCCCGCCTTCACGCGGTCGTTGTAGGCGACGATCTTTCGCTCCAGCGCGAGGAGGAGCGCGAGGGTGTGATCCGAGACTTCCGGGATGCAGTAGTCGGGGACGTTCGTGACGTAGACGTCGCGCTCCGTGGCGGCGTCGAGGTCGACGGTGTCGAAGCCGATACCGGTGCGGGAGACGACCCGGCAGTCGGGAATCAGATCGAGGAACTCGGCGTCCACGTCCGCGTACATCACGATGACGGCATCGGGGTCGGCGTCGGCGAGGACGGTCTCCAGTGGGTCGTCGCTGGCCTCGGCGTCGATCAGGTCGGCATCCACTTCGTCGAGAATCGCGCGCTCGATGTCGAGGTCGTCGAACGTGTGGTCGGTGAAGACGACGGTGTGGCGCATGGTCGCGGCCACGGGCGAGCGGGTGGTAAATGGTGTGGGTGCGGCGGCCGCGCGGCAGAGGGTATATGAACCGTCCCGGTCAACCTCCGACGACGAATGTTCGACGAGATCATGGAGAAGTTCGAGGGGAGTCCGAGCCAGCAGGCGGTGATCCGACTCCTGCTCGAACGGGGCTTCTCCGTCAACGACGAGGGACGGGTCGTCTCCGGCGGCATCGAGATTCCCAACACGGGGATCGCCCGCGAAATCGGTGTGGACCGCCGGGTCGTCGACTCGACGACCGACGCCATCCTCGACGACCCCGAACTCCGTCGCATCTTCCAGAACATCACCGCCATCCCCAGCCTGATGGACCTCGCGCCAGTTCTCGACCTCTCGGTGCTCACCATCTGGGTGGACGACGAGACGGAGTCGGGCATCGTTGCCGACGTGACCGAGGCCATCGCGGAGCGCGACATCTCCATCCGACAGGTCATCAGCGAGGACCCCGAGTTCGTCGACGACCCCAAACTGTACGTCATCACCGACCGAACCCTCCCGGGCGACCTCCTGGTCGAGATTCGCGAGTTGCCGTACGTCCGCCGGGTCGAGTTCTGATGGCCGAGGCGTACCGCACCGTCGCTGGCGAGGGCGAGTGTCGGGTCGAGGTGAACGGCTCGACGTTTCTCGGGTTCGCCGCGCCGGCGCGCTCCGTCGCCGACGCGGAGGCGTTCGTCGCAAGGGTGAACGAGGAGTACCCCGACGCGCGCCACGTCGTCCCCGCGTATCGCGTCCCCGAAGACGAGGCCGACGCGAACGGCATGGTACGGGAGTGGTCCAGCGACGACGGCGAACCGTCCGGCTCCTCGGGCCCGCCGGCGCTGAACGTCCTCGTCCAGCGTGACCTCCGGAACGTCGTCGTCGCCGTCGTGCGCTACAAGAACGGCCCGAATCTGGGCGTCGGCGGTCTCGCCCGGTCGTACTCCCGGGCCGTCGCCGACGCCGTCGACGACGCGGGCGTGATCGAGGAACGCCCCCACGAGCGGTTCACGGCCACCGTCGACTACGACGACTCCGGCACCGTCCGCAGTATCCTCGAAAGTGCGGGCGTCGAGTTCGACGCTACCTACGAGGAACGGGTGACGGTCGAGGTGCGCGTCCCCGTCGACGACGCGGCCGACCTGCGTGACCGCCTCCGGAGCGCGACCGGCGGGCGGGTCGAGTTGGCGTGAGGTACGAACGTCTACAGTGCCACGTGCTACGCTATTGAGCCCTCGGTGGGTCCGTTTCGGTGGAGATTCGATCACTCCGTTTTGGCTGCCGTGTGCCGTTTTTCGACGTGAAATGGAGGGGTTTCGAGTCCGGATTCGTGTGCGCTACCGAGTCGTATAGAGCGTTTGGTGGGTCCGTTTCGGTAGCGATTTGACAGCCTAGAATCGAACGCTGTCGGCCGATTTTCGACGCGAAAGGAAGGGGTTACTGCGTGCGGAAGGCGCGGTCGCCCGCGTCGCCGAGGCCGGGGACGATGAAGCCGTTCTCGTCGAGGTGGTCGTCGATGGCGACGGTCAGGAGGTCCGCCTCGGGGACGGCGTCGCCGACGCGGAGGAGGCCGTCGGGGGCGCTCACCGCCGAGAGGACGAAGAGGTTCTCGGGGTCGGCGTCCTCGAGGACGTAGTCGAGGACGGCACACATCGTCGATCCGGTGGCGAGCATCGGGTCGGCGACGATGACGGTGTCCGTCTCCTTGATCTCGGGGAGTTTCACGTAGTCGACGGTGATGGGGAACTCGCCCTCGTCGTTCATGCCGGCCTCCTCGTCGCGGCCGGCGCTGATGACGCCCTGCTTGGCGCGGGGGAAGGCCTTGAGGAGGCCCTCGACGAACGGCGTCGCCGCGCGGAGGACGTTGATGATCACCACGTCGTCGAGGCCCTTCACCCGTTCACCGGTCGTCTCGGCCAGCGGCGTCTGGATCGAGACGTATTCGGTGTCCATCGCGCCGTCGATGATCTCGTAGCCACAGATGCGGCCGAGTTTCACCAACCCCTTCCGGAAGGCCAC
>Ga0207797_1002471_pt1 | contig 12807 bp, 13 predicted proteins | sample PRCRCaboRojoPR_6_FD_187275 | JGI IMG/M metagenome (GOLD analysis project Ga0207797, IMG submission 187275) | Marine sediment microbial community from Cabo Rojo, Puerto Rico - PR CR 10% Liquid 1 (SPAdes) | ecosystem: Environmental > Aquatic > Marine > Coastal > Sediment | place: Cabo Rojo, Puerto... | reverse complement strand
CGCGGCGACCGGCAGCGACGACCCCGTGCTCGACCGGGCGGCGCTCGCGGGCGCCGGCGAGACGCTGGTCGTCGACCTGGCACAGCCCCGGGACGTCGCCGCGGGCGCGGCCGACCTGGACGGTGTCGCCCTGCGGAACCTGGAGGACATCGAGTCGGTGACCAACGCCACCCGCGCCAGCCGCGCGGCCGCCGCCGAGGAGGTCGCGGGGATGGTGGAGACGGAGCTGGACCGGCTGCTCGCGCAGTTCAAGCGCAAGCGCGCCGACGAGGTGATCGCCGCGATGTACGAGAGCGCCGAGCGCGTCAAGGAGCGGGAGGTGGCGACCGCCGTCGCCCAGCTGGAGGCGAACGGCGACCTGCCGGCCGGCCAGCGCGAGGCCGTCGAGTCGCTGGCGGACGCGCTGGTGGGTCAGCTGCTCGCGGCGCCGACCCGGAGCCTCCGGGACGCCGCCGAGGAGGACGACTGGGACACCATCAACACGGCGCTGCAGCTGTTCGACCCGGAGTTCGACCGCGTCGAGGCCGACGCGCTCCCGGAGGACCTCTCGGAGCTCTCCGCCGAGGACATCCCCCCGGGAGCCCGCGAGCGCATCCCGGACGCGGTGCTGGACAGCATCGAGGACTGACCGGCCGCAACCGTTATTCTCGCACCGCCCCCAGCCACGCGCATGTCGGAGTCGTCACGGGGCGAGGCCGCGAACCCCTACCTCGTCGCGGTGCTCGTGCTGCTGCCGGCCGGGGGGGTCGTGACCGCGACGGCGTACCTGCTCGCGAGCCAGTTCGCCGCGTTCGTGCTCGGAGCCGGGTTCCTCGGCGCGCTGGTCTCGGTGCTGGGGTACGGCCTCCGCGAGCGCCTGACCGCCGAGCCGACCTGATTTAGGGCGCCCGCGCGTAGCCAGGATGTGACCGAGCACAACGTCCTCGGCGGCGAGCTGGCGCCGTGTAGCCGCGACCCCGAGACCGGCTTCCTGCGCGACGGCCACTGTCGCGCGCTCCGGCGCGACCCCGGCCGCCACGAGCTGTGTGCCGTGATGACCGAGGCGTTCCTGGAGTACAGCCGGGCACAGGGCAACGACCTCGTCACGCCGCGCCCGGAGCTCGACTTCCCCGGCCTGGAGCCGGGCGACCACTGGTGTGTCTGTCTCCCCCGGTGGACGGAGGCCGCCGAGGCCGGCGCCGCGCCGCCGGTGGTGCTGGCGGCGACCAACGAGTCGGTGACCGACGAGATACCGCTGGCGACCCTGCGCGAGCACAGCCACGGCGGGAGTTCGTAACGACTTTACTGCCCGTCGTCGTCGTTCGGAGTGCGCCGCCTTAGCTCAGACTGGGAGAGCACTCGACTGAAGATCGAGCTGTCCCCGGTTCAAATCCGGGAGGCGGCATCGGAGTTCGGGTTCAGATCCGTTCGTTCCATCTCTCCTACAGTCACTGGCGAGTGCGGGCTGTGCCGGGTGATCGGTGCTACACCGCCGCGAGCACAGAGAGGCAAAGCAGGTTCGACGAGCAGAAGCTCCGTCCTCTCGCGGCCGCGTACTGTACGATGGCTGCGGACGACAAGCCTCCGACACGGGACGAGCTTCCCGACCTCACGGACCTGCTGCACGAGCTGGAGGCCGAGCGCGCACATGACGGACTACGCCGAGCACCGGAAGCCGTACTGGTTGACGCTGCGGCATCCCCGGGACGGGCCGTGAACGGAGGCGGTGGTCGGTGCCGTGTGTTGTCGTACCGCGATGGGGTCGTCCCGACATCGGTACCGGGAGGTCGACGGAACGTCCCTCGGGAACGCTGTCGTGTCGGAGCTGGACGGCTCGGGGAGTCGCGCCACACCGGCTCGTCCGGGAGGTACTCGGCTTCGGCGGTGAAGCGAACCAGCGCCTCCCTGACGAACGACGCTTACCAGGCGATAAGGGCCGGTTTGTCCGGTCGGCTACGTCACTCCGACCTGCTACTGGCGGAACCGACCGCCCGGGGTCGTAATACTGTCCTATCCGTACCACGAATTATTAACACGGCTCATAACAAAGTGCGTCGACGACGAGGGGGCGCCATGCATCCCGACCTACGGAGGAAGATCACAGCAGTGGGGCTGCTCGTGGTGACGTTCACTGCGGGAACAGCTCTCGTCGTGGGAACCGTTCCGGGGTCGATCTCTGCTCACAGGATCAGCGGGATCGACTCGTGCACCACCATCTCGGAGCCGGGAACGTACGAACTGACGGACGATATCGAGAACAGTGGCGCGGACCGCTGTCTCCTCGTCGAGACGGGTGACGTCACACTCGAGGGGAACGGCCATCTCGTCGACGGCACCGACCGCGATAGCGCGTTCGGCGTCTACGTGGACGCGGACGGCGGTGGCGAGATCACCGTCCAGGACCTGACCGTGCGCGACTGGGAGGAGGGCGTTCGTATCGTCGACGGTGAGACCACCGTCGAAGGCGTCGAAGCGACCAGCAACATCGACGGGCTCAACGCCCGAAGGATCGCCGACGACGTCCGCTTCGAGAACATCGACGCGCACGACAACACCGACGACGGCGTCGAGGCGATCCACGTCACCGGACTCTTCGTCGTCGACAGTCGCAGTACGGACAACGACGGCGACGGGATCTACCTCGACGACGCCGACGACGGGGAGGTGCGGAACAACGTCGTCGAAGGCAACGACGAGCACGGCGTCCACGGCTTCGACCCGGACGATATGAGCATCAGCGACAACGAGATCCGGGACAACGCTGAGGACGGGGTACACGTGCACGCGAAGGGCGCTTCAGGAGCGCGGGCGGAGGACATGACCATCAGCAGTAACGAAATCACCGACAACGGGGACGAAGGAGTCCACCTCACGGACCTGAGACGGGTCGGCAGGATAACCGACAACACCGTCTGTAACAACGACGACAAGCAGTTCCTCATCGAGGACGTCCCGAACGTCGAGATGTCCGGGAACGACCTCTCCTGTTGAGGAGAGCCCCGGGTCGTCAGCGTCACAGGAGGACCGACGGGACGCCGAGCACGGTGGGGTACGGCGACGGGGAGTCGGGAGCTACGCGGCGTCGGCCGGGAGGGTGCCCCCCTGCTCGCCGAGCAGCGCCAACACCGGCTCGACCGCCCCGAACCGGGGACCGCGGGCGACGGTGCCGTCGTCGGGGTCCCACTCGACGTAGCCCGCGGCCGCCAACTTCGGGAGGTGGACGTGGTACAGCTGGAGCCGGGCTCGCTCCGGCTCCGGCCCGGCCGCCAGCGTCGCGAGGTCGGTCGCGTCGGCGCCAGCGAGCTCGCGGAGCACCCGCCGCCGGAGCGGGTGGCCGAGCTGGTGGAACAGGTCGTCGAAGCGAGTGGTGCCCTCGTCCGTGTGCATGGCCGACCACAGCAGGATCCAGGAAATAGGGGTTGAGGCTAGGCATCTAGCTCCTTGAGGAACCAGCCCACCAGCGTCGCCTCCGCGCGCCGGAGGTGGCGCAGCCACGTCGATGTGGCGACGCCCGTCGAGTCCGCGACCGCCTCGGCGCTGCTGGCCCGGGGCCACTCGAAGTAGCCCGACAGGTACGCCGCCCGGAGGGTCTCGGCCTGTCGCTCGGTGAGGCTGTCGGCGACCGACTCGCGGTACTGCCGGGTCGTGACGACCGGCCGGTCGAGGGTGCGCTTTGCGACCACCGTCGCGTCCGGGTGGGCGTCGGTGACCGCGTTGACCAGCCCCTGGAGGTCGGCGTCCGCGCCCACCTCGGCGACGGCTCTCGTCACGCCCCCCTCGCTGTGCATCGCGCGGGCGTTCGCGCCCGCCCCGGCGAGCGTCGCGACCGGCGAGTCCGGGGCATCCACCTCCACCAGCGTCGCGTCCCCGTCCTCGAACACGACCCGACAGCTTGCCACCGCCGGCAGGGCGGGGACCGCCCGCCGGACCGCGTCCCCCGGGGCACCGGTGACCGTGACGTACTGGAGCAGGCGGCCGTCGCGCGCGGTGGTCGCGCCCTCGAACTCACAGCGGCAGTCCAGCCGCTCGGAGAGCCCACCGAAGCCGCCGGCGTCGGGCAGTTCGAAGGAGAGCTCGATCACCGCGTCCGCGGCGAGGGTGCGCTGGTAGCGCTCGCTGCGCCGGCGCTCGCGCTCCAGAGCCGTCTCGGCCGCCCGGCGCTCGGTGACGTCACGGAGCACGGAGAGGTGTCGCCCGGGGAGGATGTCCCGGGTCGCGGCAAACTCGACGACGTGCTGCTCGCCGTCGGCGTCGACCAGCGGGAACAGCCCGCGGTCCAGCTCCGACGCCTGGAAGTCCCCCCACGCGCCCTCGGTGTCGTACCCCTCGGCGGCGAACTCCCCCACCGACCGGCCCAGCAGCTCCTCGCGCGCCAGGCCGAACAGCTCCGCCGCCGCCGGGTTGGCGTCCACGTAGCGCCCCTCGTCGTCGGCGACCAGTATCGCGTCGAACGCCCCCTCGAACACGGCCCGCAGCAGCCGCTCGCTGGCCAGCAGGTCCCCGTAGTCCTGCCCGTCGCCGGCCTCGTCGGCGTCGGGCGGCAGCCACCACACCCGGCCGCGCGCGCCGACCTTCTTCGTCCGGAGCCGGCCCGCGTCGGCGAGCCCCTGGAGCGCCTTGTACGCGGTCGTCCGGGCGCAGTCCAGCGCCTCGGCCACCTCCGGCGAGGTGAGCGGCTCCCCCGCTGCCGCCTCGAACACCGACAGCACCTCCCTCTCGTCCATGGGGTCCTCCGGCGGTCGGGCGGGATACCGTTGACGGTACCACCGCCCCTGCGGGAACTGACGGCCTCTTGAGCTCCCGGCCTCGCGCTCAGCAGGCGCAGTAGTACTCCCCGCCGCCGACCTCGTTCTGGACCAGGCGCCGTGCCGGCCCGGGGTCGGAGGGGCGGTACACCGCCGCGGTGAGGTCCGCCCGGCGCTCGAACGAGCCCGAGAGGAACGCCTGCCAGTCGGAGGCGTCCAGCAGGTCCGGCGCGCCGCCGGCCAGCCCGCGCAGGTAGTCCGGCAGCGACACCCACGTCGCCGCCCCCTGTTTCTCGCTCCCGTAGTCCTCGCCGACGGCGTCGGCGTAGGCGGCCATCGGGAGGTTCGCGCCCGCGGCGACCGGCAGGCCGATCCACTTCCACGGCCGGGTGTTGACGTCCAGCAGGACGTACTCCTCCCGGTCCGTGTCGTACACGAACTCCGCCTCGCTGATGCCGTGGTAGCCCGTCTCCGCCAGCACCGCGAGCGCGCGCTCCTCGACTGCGGGGAGGTCGGCGGTTTCGACGACACAGGAGGTGCCGAACCCCCGCGGCTGGCGGAGCCGGGCGTTGCCGACCACAGACAGCGCGTCGCCGACGCCGGACGGCGGGACGTAGGAGGCCAGCGAGGCGTCCTCGCCGGGCGCGACGGGCACCGTCTCCTGGGCGAGCACCTCGATGCCGGCCTCGCGGGCCGTCGCGACGACCTCCCGGAGCTCCTCGACGGTCGCGACCTCCAAGACGTTCGTGCCGACCGCCTCCTCGAACTCCCGCTTGAACGCGGGCTTTACGACCAGCGGCAGCCCCAGCTGCTCGGCGACAGCGGTGGGGTCGGTGTCGGCCAGCCACCGCGTCTCGGGGTACGGTATCCCCATCGCCTCGGCCAGCCGGTACAGCGCTGACTTGTCCAGCACGGCGTCGATGGCCTCCTTCCCCGCGGAGGCGAGCCGCACACCCTCGGGCTCGGTGTCCGCGAGCCCGTGGACCCACTCGTCCATGCAGCCCAAGGCCACCAGTTCGGAGCCGGCGGCGTCGGCCAGCGCTTCCAGGTCCGCCCGGAACCCCGCGGGGTCCGCGAGCGGGTAGGTGACCGCGCCGGCGAACTCGACCGCCGTCGAGGGGGGCGCGACCCCCGTGTCGGTGCGGTCGACGGCGATCACCGGGACGCCGTGGGCGTCGAGCGCGCGGGCGACCCCCAGCCCCGTGACGTGGGCGTTGGCGACCAGCGCCGGCGGGCGGTCGAACGACGCGCCCGCCAGCTGTTCGCGTAGCGTCTCGCGGGCGACGAACTCGGCCATAGGGCGGCTTCCGTCCCGGGGGTCTTAAACGGGGTCGTCCACGGTCGGCGCCCGCCCGACCCCGGCGTTACAAGAGGCAGGAGAATGGAGGGGCGGCATGACCGACGCCACCCTCGAGCGGCTCCTCGCGGGCAACACCCGCCACGCCGACTCGCTGCCCGAGGGGTACTTCGACGCCGTCGCGGGGGGGCAGCATCCCGCCGCCGTCTCCGTCTGCTGCTCGGACTCGCGGGTGCCACAGGAGGGGATGTGGGACGTCGACCGGCCGGGGTGGCTGTTCACGCCGAGCACCATCGGCAACCAGGCGTGGGACGTTTACGAGGGCGAGCGGGTCGTCGACGGGAGCGTGCTGTACCCGCTCGTGTACACCGGGACCGACGTCGTCGCGGTGGTCGGGCACACCGGCTGTGGCGCGGTGGCCGCGGCGCTGGCGGCGGCCAGGGGCGATGGCGACTACCCGCCGGGCGTGGCGAAGTGGGTGGAGCTGCTGGTGCCGGTCGTCGAGGAGGGGCTGGAGCGCGCCGACCCCGAGGACCCCGCGGGGCTGGTGAACCAGCTCGTCGAGCACAACGTCGACCGGCAGGTGGCGTTCCTGCTGGAGCGCCCGGAGGTGCCCGACGACGTCGCCGTGTACGGGTTCGTCTACGACTTCCAGGGAGTCTACGGCGACACGCCCGGGCGGGCGTACCTGGTGAACGCCGGCGGGGAGACCGACCCCGCGGCACTGAGCGACCGGGTGCCCGGGGAGTTCGCGGGGCACGTCCGCCGGCTGCTGTAGGCCGGCGGTCAGGCCCCGCCGGTCGGCTCGATGGTCGTCTCCACGACCGACAGCGCCCCGTCGAAGGTGACGTGACAGGCGTCGCCGCCGGCGGGGAACGTCACCCGGACCCGGGTCGGCTCCCGTGAGACGACCGTCAGGTGCTCGTCGGTGACACACTGCTCGATCTCCCAGTACGGCCGGCCGGCGACCGGCTCGCCGCGGCGCCTGAGGAACGACTCGACGGCGGGCAGCCGGGCGGCGAGCGCACCGAAGGAGGTGACGGCCCCCCGACCACACACCGTGCAGTCGAACCGCGCCCGGACCGTGAGGGCGAGTTCCCCGTCCCGTTCCGAGACGGACGGCTCGACCGGGCCGCCACAGTCCGGGCAGTAGCCGTCGGCGGCCTGCTGGACCTGCGTGCGCGACCAGCGGTCGAACGTCTCGACGAACTCCTCGGGGGTGCGCCCGCGGACCAGGCTCGGGGGGACACCGACCGCGATGACGGCCTCCCCGCAGTCCCGGCAGTCCACGGTGAACCGCTCGTCCTCGTAGGCACCCCGGAGGGCCTGCGCCCCGCAGGCGTAACACTGCCCCGACAGGTCGAACGGCGCCAGCCGGGCGGCACCGGTGTACGTGCCGGCCGCGACCGCCCGGGCGACCCGCCCGCCGGCGGCGGTGAGCGCGTAGCCGTCCTCGCCTTTCGACACGAAGTGGGGGGTGAGCCGGTCGAGATGGTAGTTGAACCCGCCGGAGTCCTCGGCGTCGACGCGGTCGTACAGCGCCGAGAACGACGCCGGGCCGTCCTCGTGGAGCGCGGTGACGATCTCCAGCCGGCGAGCGTCGCCCAGCAGCGAGAACGCCTCGGCGGGCTCCAGCCGCCTGTCTGCCCCATCGTCGGTCATACCGGGACCGGGCGGCCCGCGGGTATAAACGTGGGGCGGGTCAGCCCTCGACGCCGACCTTCCGGGTGACCCGGAACCCGTCGGGCGGGTGGAGGATGCCGAGCACGGTGCCCATCGAGTGGACCACCGTCACCACGGGCGCCAGCGGCAGCGCCAGCGCCCACTTCACCCCGCGTGAGCCGTAGCACGCCACCCCGCGGAGGAACCAGAACGCGGTGAACGCCGCCAGCAGCGCCGACGCGGCGAGGAACAGCCCGCCGTACACGACGGTGACCCCGACCAGCGCCAGCGGCACCGCCAGCAGCGACACCACCGGCGACAGCGCCCACGCGAGGTTGCGGACCCGGGTGAGCAGCCGGTAGCGCGCCGGCAACAGGGAGGCCGCCTCCAGGTTGCCGGCGGCCCACCGGCGGCGCTGCTGGGCGATCTCCCTGAGCGACGGCGGCGCCTCGTTGCGACAGGTCGCCCGCGCGAGGTCGAAGTCGATCTCCCGCTGGCGGGCGGCCGCCCACACGAAGGCGGTGTCCTCGACCAGCGTCTCGCGGTCCCAGGTGACCTCGTTCTCCAGGGCCGATCGGACGGCGATGCCGCCGCCCCAGGCGAACAGCGGGATGCTGAGCCGCGCGAACGCCCGCTGTTCCAGCTGGACGCCCATCCGGTACACGTCCGCCAGGTAGCTCAGCACCGACCCCGTCCGCCGGGGCTGCTCGCGGAGCTGGACGACGTCGGCGTCGGGCAGCCCCTCGAAGGAGGCGAGGTGGCTGTCCTCGTCGAGGTACAGCACGTACTCGCGGTCGGTGTCCAGCGCCCGCCGGGCCCACTCGATGGCACGGCCCTTGCGGACGGCCTCGCAGTCGAACCCCTCGGGAACGACGTGGACCTCGGCGCCGTCGACGTCGATCGGCTCCTCGGCGATGACGTGGCGGTCGTCGAGAGTCCCGGGGAGGGCGTCGACGGTCGCCTGGACGACCGACTCCGCGTCGATGGTGAGGATGCGCACCTGGACGTCCCCGGCGCCGTAGGCGGGCTCTGGTGGCTCGTACCCCGCGCCGACGACGTAGGTGAGGGCCGTCCACAGCACGGTGGTCGCCGCGAACAGCCCGGTCGCCGCCCACAGCACCAGTTCCAGCAGCCGGCGGGTGGACTCGCCGACCGGGAGCGCGACCCCGACGCCGGCCAGCACCAGCGCGCCGGCCACCGTCGCCAGCGCGGCTCGTTCGAGCTTCATCGTGGCCTAACGCGGGGGCCGACACCTCTTCAACCGGGAACTCCGTTCCCGGCCGTTCAAGCCGTTCAGAACCGTTCGGCGGGGCGTAGCTGGCGTCTAACGGCCGCTCCCCGTCGTCCGTAGTGACCGTTTACGGCCACCCGAACGACCCCACGGGGGCGGCTCGGACGGTCGGCGCGAGGGGTCGCCGCTACAGCAGCAGGAGGCTCCCCTGGAACAGGGCGGCACACACCAGCGCGAACACGGCGAGGTGGCGCTGCTGGGCGTGGCGGGACTCCATCACGTCGAGCTGTTCGGTGAACTGGTGCATCTCGGTGGCGTACTCGATGCGGTCGGCCAGCCCCGCCAGCGCGTCCGGGCCGCTGGCGGCGACGTCGGACTCCGTGACGAACTGCCGCACCTCGTCGCTGACGGCCGCGGTGGCGGCCTCGCTGGTGACGACGGGGTGGGCGATCAGCACCGCCTGCATCTGGTCGCTGATGGCGCGGGTGCTGCGCATCTGGAGGCCGATGAACGCGTAGAACGCCACCATCGCCACCAGCAGCAGCGTCGCGCCCACGTCGATGAGCGGGCTGGTGACGGGGCTGGCCGGCAGCGTCGTCAGGAAGCCGTTCGCGATGGCGGCGAGCCCGGCGACCCCGAGGACGGCGCCGGCGATCAGCGCGAACAGGCTGTACGCGTGGTAGCGCCGCACCGTGAGTTCGGCGTTGTAGAACGCACACAGCTGCTCGGTGACGACGTCGAGGACCTCCCGCTCGGGGCCGTTGAGGTCCTCCTCGGTCCGGTCCTCCGGGAGCACCCGGTCGCGGACGGTCGGCGGCTCGACCGGCTCGTCGTAGGTCGACTCCGGCGGGTCGAAGAGCTTGAGCAGGTTCACGGGGGTTGTTTGCGTTGTTTTATATATAAATTAAACGGCTGATTACCACAATTAACCCGACGTGAACGACCCGGCCGATTTGCTCGCGGTGGAGAAGGGGGTCGCTACCGGCGGTCGAGCTGGCGAGTGATCGCCTCGACGACGCTGTCCGGGTCGGCGGCGTTGCTGAACACGATCTCCGTGCCGGCGTGGCCCGCGGTGTCCAGGTGGACGTCGCCGTAGGACAGCGCCCGCCCCAGCGCCGACTGGGTGAACGAGGTGTTCTGTATCTGGTCGAGGCGGGCGTTGGTCACCGACCGGGAGAGCAGGCCGCTCTTGACGTACACCTCGTCGCTGGTGACGAGATAGCGCGTGCTCCACCAGCCCGTGAGGTTACCCGCGGCGCTCACCAGCCCCAGGACGACGACGGCGGCGCCGACGGCGCCGAGCGGCACCGCCGCGGGGACGGTCACCCCGACGGCGAGCGTTCCGGCGCCGACAAACACCAGCGCGACGCCGACGAGCACGACGACCAGCGGCCACAGCAGGCCCGTGAGATACGGCACCACCGACGGCCGCCGGTCCAGCACCACCTCCTCCCCCTCGGTGAGGGTCACCCACTCCGGCGCAGCTGACATGTGGACGCCCTGACCCGTCGGGAGGATATAGCTGGCGGCCTACAGGCCGATGAGGTCGTCCACCTCGACCTCGGCAAGCGCGCCCCCACAGGCGCCACACTGCTCGACGTCCGCGGGACCGGGGCTCCCCTCCATGTGCACGATGCCACACTCCGTACAGACCGCCGCCTCTGCGCTGAGCACGGTGTCGCTTCCGCCGGACGGGAGATGTGTCTTGGGGCCAGTCAGTCGGCGAACTTCCCGCCCTCCCGGGACCAGTCCCAGGAGCGGTAGCGCAGTTTCGGCTCCGCATCGGCCGGGACGACACCGTGCTCGCGGAGCATCCCGCGGACGCCCGCCGGTCCGCCGAAGTCACCCCGGTACCAGAGGAACAGCCGGGGGACCCGGGCGACGCCGCTCTCGGCGTCGTACTCGGTCTCGCCCTCCAGGTAGACCCGGGTCGCGAGGGCCAGCTGCTCGTTGATCGCGTCGGCCTCGTAGGCGCGGATCGCCGGACAGCTCGCGGCGCCGCAGTTCAGCGCGAAGTGGACCCGCGGGTCCGGCTCCGCCAACCGGTAGCGCCGCTCGAACGAGCCCGCCAGCAGCCGGGGGAGATAGCCCAGCCCGTACTTCGAGCGCGACCCCCGGAGGATGCCCTGCTCGATGTCGTCCAGGCTCAGCGCGGTCATGCCGACAGTGACACAGTCCGCGGAGAAGAACCGCAGCGAGCGCAGCGGGCTGTCGTACAGGTCGCCGCGCTCGGCGAGCAGCCGCTGGGTGCCGGCGTTGTACAGGTTCGTCCAGAACGCCAGCGCCGCGGCCCGGTCCTCCCGGAGGACGGCCAGGTCGGCGCCGTCGTAGCCGGCGAGCGCCTCCAGCGGCGGCTCCGGGTCCCCGCCGGTCCGGTAGGCCGCCAGCAGCTCCCGGGCGGCCGCGGTCGGCCTGAGGCTGCCGTCGCGGGTCCGCGCCGTGCCGGAGTCCATACCGTCGGGAGGGGCGCCCCCGGAAAAAGGGTTCCCCGGGGCGGCGAGGCCGCTACCCGGCCGTGGCTGTGCGCCCGGCGTGCCACACCGATGCAGAGTTAGGTCGGTCCGGCCGTAGCCATCGGTCGTGACCTCGTCCGACGTTCTCGCGGAGACGACTAGCCTCTGTTCGACCTGTCTGGAGCGGGTGCCCGGCCGCTACGAGGCCCGGGACGGCAGCGTCCACCTCGTCCGGAACTGCCCCAGCCACGGTACGACGAGCAGGCGGGTGTGGGAGTCCGTCGAGCACTGGGAGTGGGTCCACGACACCGCGGCCGGCCCGGCGCCGGACCCGGAGCCCGAGGGGGAGTTCGTCGTGGAGAACGACCACGCCTGTCTGGCGGTCGTCGAGGTGACAAGCGAGTGTAACCTCGCCTGCTCGTTCTGCTTTGCCAGCTCCGGGCCCGGGGGGAACCACCGCCCGTTCAAGGAGGTGCTGGAGCTGCTGGAGACGGTGGAGGCGGGCGGGGGCCCCCGGCCGATCCAGTTCTCCGGCGGCGAGCCCACGGTCAGGGACGACCTCCCCGAACTCGTGGCGGCAGCCGGGGAGATGGGGTTCGAGCACGTCCAGGTGAACACCAACGGCATCCGGCTGGCCCGCGAGGACGGGTACGCCGAGCGCCTGGCCGAGGCCGGCGTCACCGCCGTCTACCTCCAGTTCGACGGGCTCACCGCCGAGACCTACGAGGCTATCCGGGAGGTGGACCTGACCGACGAGAAACGGGCCGCCGTCCGGGCCTGCCGCGAGGCGGGGCTGTCGGTGGTGCTGGTGCCGACGGTGGTACCGGGCACCAACGACCACGAGATGGGCGACATCGTCCAGTTCGCGCTGGACAACCTGGACGTCGTGAAGTCGGTGAACTTCCAGCCGGTCGCCGGCTTCGGCCGCTACGAGGAGCACGGCGGCCGGTTCTCGCTGGACGAGGCCGCCCGCCGGCTGGCCGGGGGGTTCAACGGCATCGAGCCGCGGGACCTGCTGCCGATCCCCTGCTGTTCGGCGACCTGTCAGAGCGCCACCGCGCTGAAGCCCGACGGTGACGGCGGCGCGATGGCGCTCACCCAGTTCATCGACACCGGGCGCTTCGAGGCACTGTCGGGGCTGGTCGACGAGAGCGACTGGATGGAGCTGCTGGCCTCCACCCCCGCGGGGAAGGCCTCGGCGTGTTCGGCGTCGGGCTGCTGTGGCGGCGGGCTCGACATCGACTTCGGCGACCTGCTCGGGGAGGTGTTGCCGGTGTCGTTCACCGGGTTCATGGACGCCGACGCCGCCGACGCCGGCAAACTGTCGAACTGCTGTGTGTCCGTCCCGACGGAGACGGGGGAGCTGGTGCCGTTCTGCGCGTACAACATGACCACCGACGACGGCCGCTACGCGATCCGCAACCGGAACGGCTGGGGCGG
>Ga0207797_1002470_pt1 | contig 12808 bp, 19 predicted proteins | sample PRCRCaboRojoPR_6_FD_187275 | JGI IMG/M metagenome (GOLD analysis project Ga0207797, IMG submission 187275) | Marine sediment microbial community from Cabo Rojo, Puerto Rico - PR CR 10% Liquid 1 (SPAdes) | ecosystem: Environmental > Aquatic > Marine > Coastal > Sediment | place: Cabo Rojo, Puerto... | reverse complement strand
CGACGCAGGATCTGGAGGCAATCGGCGAGATCTGCCGCGAGCGGGGTGTCCTCTTCCACACGGACGCCACGCACAGCTTCACCCGTGTTCCCCTGGACGTCAGCCAGATCCCCGTCGATCTGGTGACGCTATCCGCCCACACCATCCACGGTCCCAAGGGGATTGGAGGGCTGTATGTGCGCGATGGAACGCCGATCCAGAAATGGATGGACGGCGGGTTCCAGGAGTTCAATCTGCGGCCTGGTGCCGAGAACATCCCCGGCGCGATCGGCTTCGCTAAAGCTGTCGAGTTGGTCACCCCGGAGGAGACGGCGCGGTTACAGGACCTACGCGATCAGCTCATCGACCGGCTACTCGAGATTCCCCACACGCGCCTCAATGGACATCCCGTGCATCGTCTTCCGCATAATGCGAACATCTCCTTCCGTTTTGTGGAGGGCGAGTCCTTGCTGCTCCATCTCGATCTGCACGGGTTTGCCGTCAGCACTGGGTCCGCTTGCTTCAGCCGGTCCCTGGAGGCGAGTCACGTCATCTTGGGCATTGGCGGGGACCACGAGCGAGCCCACGGGTCCGTTCGCTTCACCTTTGGGCGCTACAATGACGAGGAGGACGTAGACGCCGTGAGCGAGGCTGTTGCTGAGGTGGTGGCGGATCTAAGAAGGATTAGCCCGCTGGGAAAAGAGAGATCATAGCTTAAGGTTCTTGCTTACGGTTTTTATTGGCGATTGTTTGTAACGATAACGATGAGCATAAGGAGAACGATACGATGTTGAGCAAGATGATGCAGGACGCGATTAACGAGCAGATCAAGGATGAGCTTTACTCCGCTTATCTCTATCTCTCGATGGCAGCTTATTTCGAGGCGGAGAGCCTTCCCGGCTTCGCCACCTGGATGCGGGCGCAGAGCCAGGAGGAGGTGGAGCACGCGATGAAGTTTTTCGACTTCGTCAATGAGCGCGGGGGGCGGGTTGAGTTGCACGCGATTGAGCAGCCCACGGTGTCTTTTGAGTCCCCGCTGGCCGTCTTCCAGGCGACGTATGAGCACGAGCAGAAGGTGACGGGGCTGATACACGATCTGTACGAGCTCGCCCTGGAGGAGAGCGACTACGCGGCCCAGGTGATGTTGCACTGGTTCATCGACGAGCAGGTCGAGGAGGAGGGTAGCGTCTCTGAGATCCTGGATACGTTGGAGCGGATCGGCGACAAGGATCAGGGGCTGATGATGCTGGACAGGGAGTTGGGCCAGCGAGGGTCCGACTAGGTTGGGAGCCTGGGCCCGGCGTTGGGTCCAGGCTATACAGTCTGAAGGAGGTGGGAGCATGCCGCTTCCATACAATGAGATTGTGATGGAGCACTTTCGTAATCCCCACAATGTGGGGCAGTTGGCAGATCCGGATGCCGAGGCGACTGAGGGGAGCCCCGCCTGCGGCGACATGGTGGCCGTCTATCTGAAGGTGGACGAGGAGACGCAGGAGATCCAGGACATCAAATTCGAGTCGTACGGCTGTGCCTCCAACATCGCCACCGGGTCGATCATCACCGATCTGGCCAAGGGGAAGACGCTAGAGGAGGCGAAGCAGATCACGTGGCAGGAGGCCTCTGAGGCGCTGGGTGGTCTGCCATCTATCAAGACTCACTGCTCCGTGCTGGCCGTGGACGCACTGCGTGCGGCGATTCAGAATTACGAGGAGCGTCACGGTCTGGTCCAGGAGCGCGAACCGACGACGGTGAAGGTGGTGCGCAAGCGGCTCAAGCGGGTGATGAACCCCATGGTGGGCCTGGATCTGATTCGCACTGATCTGGTCAAGGAGATCGACGTCTCTGACGGTGTCGTGCGGGTAGCCATCGACCTCCCCGAGGACCATCAGTTCGCCAGCAACATTCGCCACGAGATCCTGGAGAAGCTGGAGCACCGCTGGGACGTGGAAGAGGTGGTGATCGACTTTGGGGCGACGGAGTAGCCTGGGTCGACGCGGTCGCCGGTTCGACGCAGCTAGCGGCTCGACAGAATAAGCCTAGGAGAGGACTATGGCCGAGATCACAGTAAACACGAACGACGCGGAGTGCCCGATAGGTGCCGACATGCGGGTCGATTGCCGGGGCGAGACCTGTCCTGTCCCCCTGGTGGAGGTGCGCAAGGCGCTCCGAAAGGCGGAACCGGGCGACGTGCTGGAGGTCCTGGGCACCCATCCGGCCTCGAGGGAGGAGATCCCCATGGCGGTCAAGGCGCTGGGGCTGGAGCTTCTGCGCGTTGAAGGCACCGAGGACGACTGGAAGATCTGTATTAGGCGCTAGGACGTTACCTAGCTAGAAGGTTGCTCAGCTGAAAGGGAGGAGCTGTGGAAAGCTACGACGTCGGTCATCACGCGCCTCACCCTCGCAAGGTGGCCGTGGTGGGCGCTGGCAGCGTCGGTGCGACGTTCGCCTATGCCCTGATGCTCAATGGTCTGGTGGGAGAGATCGTGCTGATCGACATCGATCGGAAGCGGGCCGAGGGGGAGGCGATGGACATCAACCACGCGGTGCCGCTCTCCAATCCTGTGCGCGTCTGGGCGGGCGATTACTCAGACTGTGCCGGTGCCGACGTGGTGGTGGTGACCGCCGGCACGGCGCAGCGTCCCGGAGAGACGCGGCTCGATCTGGTGCAGCGGAATGCGGAGATCTTCAAAGACGTCATTCCCAGCATCACCGAGCATAATGAGACCGGTATCCTGCTTATCGCTACCAATCCGGTGGACGTCTTGAGCTGCGTGGCGTGGAAGCTCTCCGGCTTTCCATCCAAGCGGGTGATTGGATCCGGCACCGTGCTCGACACAGCCCGTTTTCGGTATCTCTTGAGCGAGCATCTGGATCTCGATCCGCGCAACGTGCACGCCTACGTCGTCGGGGAGCACGGCGATAGCGAGGTTCCGGTTTGGAGCCTGGCGAACGTGGCAGGTATGCGGCTGCAGGAGTACTGCCGGCGGGCCCAATGCGATATCGGGGACGACGTTCGAGATCGCATCTCCCATCAAGTGCGCGATGCGGCCTATGAGGTGATCGATCGGAAGGGGGCGACGTACTACGCCGTCTCGGTAGCGCTGGTGCGCATCGTGGAGGCCATCCTGCGCGATCAGCACACCGTCCTCACGGTCTCCAATCTCGTGCGTGGCAGCTATGGCATTTCCGACGTTATGTTCAGTCTGCCGGCGGTGATTGGGCGGGAGGGGGTCGAGCGTGTGGTGGAACTGGCGCTGGATGATGAGGAAGTCGCTGCGTTGAAGAGATGTGCGAACGTGCTTCATGGCGTCTTGGATGAGCTAGCCTTAGCCGAGTGAGGAAAGGAGCCGAACGATGCCGTTGTACAGCGTCAAGACCGGAAAGAGCCCTGATGACGTCATCGAGCAGGCCAAGGCGTATTTCGGCGAGGACGGCCTCGGCCTCTCTATCAGTGGGGAGAACCCCTGCTGCGTCACCTTCGAGGGTGCGGGAGGACACGTCTCTGTGACCGCGTCGCAGGAGGAGGGTGAGACCGAGGTGGAGTTGGAGACGCGCGAGTGGGACTATCAGGTGCAGAAGTTCATGGGCCAAGTGTAAGTCTCCACCCGTTCGATGGCCAAACGAGCTAGATAGATCGGTAAGGAGGACCGCCGTGCTTTTTGAGCGCATCGAGTCTGCAGGATTGGCACACTATTCCTACCTGATCGGCGACGGCAACGAGGCCGCGGTGATCGATCCGCGGCGGGATGCTAACGTCTACGTCGAGAAAGCAAATCGATCGGGAATGCAGATCACGCACGTGCTGGAGACGCATCGCAACGAGGACTACGTGATCGGCTCCCTTGAGCTTGCCGAGGTCACGGGAGCGACGGTGCTCCACGGCGGAGCGAGCGACCTCGATTACTGCTACGGCGAGTCGATCGGCCACGGGGAGACGATCAACGTGGGACGGCTTAGGCTAAAGGCGCTGCACACGCCCGGTCACACTATGGGGCACATGAGCTATCTTCTTCACGACGCCGACGGGGAGCCCTGGATCGTCTTCACCGGTGACGCGCTCTTCGCCGGGGACGTAGGGCGTACGGATTTCTACGGGGCGGACCGACTGGATGAGATCACGGGCATTCTTTACGACACGTTGTTTCAGAAGTTGCTCCCCCTGGGAGACGAGGTGATCGTCTGTCCTGCTCACGGCGCTGGCTCGGTCTGCGGCAGCGGCATCGCTGAGCGGACGTGGACCACCATTGGGCTGGAGAGGAAGCATAACCCGCGGCTCCAGTTCACCGACAAGGAGGCCTTTGTCGAGAACGTGGGGAAGATGCTCGAGTACCCTCCCTACTTCCGCATGATGGAGGCGCTCAACCTGGAGGGCCCTCCACTGATGGGGCTGGGCGACTGCGCTGAACCTCCCGCTGTGCCTCCCCTGCCGCCCTACGCGTTTGCGGCCGAGGCCACCGATGCGCAGGTGGTCGACACGCGGGCCGAGGTGAGCTTCGGCGCCGCCCACGTGCCGGGTGCCCTTTCTATCTGGGAGACTGGCCTACCCAGCTTCGCTGGCTGGTTCCTCACCTACGATCGGCCGATTCTGCTGGTGACCGATGGCAACGACGTGGGGGATTCGGTGCGCTACCTGATGCGCATGGGCTATGACAAGATCGCTGGCTTCCTGGCGGGCGGGATGCTGGCCTGGCACAAGGCCGGGCTGACCAGCGAGAGCATCGAGACGATCACGGTCCAGGAGCTCTGCCACCGGTTGGATCGGAGCACGGACGACGAAGAGCCCTGGATCCTGGACGTTCGGAGTGCGGAGGAGGCCGAGGAGAAGGAGATTCCGACGGCTCATCGGATCCATCTGACCCAGCTCCCCGACCGGATGGACGACGCGCTGGAGGGCCAGCGCGTCTACATCTTCTGCGGCAGTGGCCTGCGCTCGATGCTGGCCGCCAGCCTGCTGCAGCGCGCTGGCTACGATAAGCTGACGGTCGTGCTGGGAGGATTGGCCGGCTGGTCGTCGGTCAGCTGTCCCTTGGAGTGACGCGACGAGTTAGTGTCTGACGAATCGATGCTAAAGGAGACGATGATGTTAGGGAAAGCTGATCTGTACTACTCTGGGCGCCTGAGCTGCGTGTCGACGGATTGGCTGGCGAATCACCTGGATGAGCCCAGACTGGTCATCCTCGACGCTCAACCGAACGTCCACGACTACATTCAGACGCACATACCCGGGGCCGTCTATTTCTGCCCAAGCACGCTGCGGGTACCCCTGGGGGGGACCCCCGGCAAGTGGATCCCGCCGGAGGCTGCTCAGGCCTTGTTCTCTCGGGTTGGGGTGGATACCGATCTGCCAATTGTGGTCTACACGGGCACGGGGCTCTATAAGGGCTGGGGCGACGGGTTGGAGCAGACAATGGTGGCTTACAGCCTGGTGCGCTTTGGACACGATGATGTCTACGTGCTCGACGGCGGGCTGGACAAATGGTTGGCCGAGGGGCGGCCGACCAGTCAGGCTTTCCCTAAGACCCAGTTTGGCGCCTTTGAGGCGACGGTTCGCTCGGACATATTCCTTGAGTATGAGGCGTTCAAGGCCGTCAAGGACGACGATGACGTGGTGTTGCTGGATGCGCGCCCTCCGAGGGTCTACGCCGGTCAGGGGCCCTGGATTCGGAACGGGCACATTCCCGGCGCAGTCAATCTGCCCTGGACGTCGCTTATGCATCCAGACAACGCCCGGCTGTTGAAGCCCGAGGACGAGGTCATGGAGATCGTGGAGAGCGTGGGCGCGACCAGGGACAAGATGATCATCTGCTCCTGCGGTACCGGACGGGAGGCGACGAACGAGTACGTGCTGTTTAAGCACTACCTGAACTACGCCCGCGTGAAGCTCTATGAGGGCTCTTTCACCGAGTGGAGCTCCTATTCCAGCAATCCGGTCGTGAGGGGGATGAAGCCCCGCTAGAGAGCACCGCCCGAGAGAGCCTGGGGCTCTTTCAGACGGCAGGCGTTGACATCTCTATCTGCTATCAGTCCCCGTCCGGGGAGCGGTACCAGGGAGGAGGGTCTGTTAGCGCCCACTGACCTTGAAGATGAGGAGAAGCTATGGAAGAAGATAAGATGGACGTGGAGCGAACGACCATCATCCTACACAGTGGCGACATGGACAAGGTGTACAGCGCGCTGATCATCGGCAACGGCGCCCTGGCTATGGGTATGGAGGCTTACATCTACTTCACTTTCTGGGGCCTGCAGAGGCTGAAGAAAGGGGCGCTGGAGGAGGGACCGCTCTCCAAGATGCATTTCCTGGGCTTGGGTAAGTGGATGATCAAGCGGCGGATGAAGAAGGCGAACGTGAGAACGCTGCGGAAGCTGCTCGAGGATTTCAGGGAGCTGGGGGGACACGTCATGGCCTGTGATATGACGATGGAGATCATGGGCATCGAGCCAGAGGAGCTTGAGCAGGCGTTCATCGACGACTACTGCGCTGTGGGCACCTACATTCAGGCAGCGCGGGACTCGACGGTGACGCTCTTCATCTAATATAGCGTCGGACAAGGAGGGAGCGTGAGATCGAGGAGAGTCGTGTGGGGTATGGTCGTCCTGCTGGTAGTAGCGGCGACAGTGGTGTCGGCTTGTGGCGGCGCCACGACGGAGCCGGAGGCGCCAGCGGAGGAGGTGGCCGTCGATGGGGAGACGCTGTTGGAGGAACGCTGTACGGAGTGTCACGGTCTGGAGCGGACGACGTCGGCTCAGAAGACCCGTGCTGAATGGGAGGATACGGTCACGCGCATGGTCGACAAGGGAGCGGAGCTGAACGAGGATGAGAAGACGGTCCTTGTTGACTATCTGGCGGAGACGTACGGACCTTAGGGCAGAAAGGAGCGGCGATGACGGAGACTAAGACGTGGTGGAAGTGTTCCAACTGCGGCTACACGTTTCAGGCGGAGGCCCCGCCAAACGCGTGTCCCAGCTGCAAGGAGCGATGTACCTTCACGAATGTGACGTGCTACCGACCGGATTGCGGCGGCGATGAGCAGATCGACCCCAAGTTGGCGCACAGCTAGTTGGATAGCACAGTGATGACCATTTGAGGACAAGCAAGGAGAGTTTCTGTATGGCAAAGGCAAGCGGCAGCGTATCGGGTTCTCACAACGAGAGACCGGTGAGGTTCTACGGTCTGTCCACCTGCGTGTGGTGCAAGCGGACGCGGCAGCTCTTAGAGGACAGCGACGTGGCGTTCGATTTCGTCTACGTGGATCTGTTGAAGGGAGAGGAGAGGAAGGAGGCGATCGAGCAGGTTCGCGAGTGGAACCGAGCCACCTCCTTCCCCACCGTCATCGTAGGCGACGAGCAATGCGTCGTGGGGTACAAGCCGGATGAGATCAAGGAGGCCTTGGGGTTGTGAACGAGAGTGGGACCAACGAGGAGATCACGGCTGAGGACATCAGCCAGGAGGCGGTCGACGCGCTCTACGAGCGGCTCGATCGCGAGGCGGAGGCGGCGGGCTATCATCTCAACCCCGACATCCCGTTCACCAAGGATCTGGTACGAGGTCTGCTGGTCAACGAGAAGCGGTATGGCTACTGGGCCTGCCCATGTCGGTTGGCGGAGGGGGAGAAGGAGAAGGACCTCGACATCATCTGCCCGTGTGACTACCGAGACCCGGATCTGTTGGATTGGGGAGCATGCTACTGCGCCCTGTATGTCTCCGAGGAGGTACTGAAGGGAGAGAAAGAACTCCAACCGATCCCAGAGCGCCGCCCGCCGGAGGGCGAGCGCCCACAGGAGTCCTCGACCCCGGCACCGCCCAAGCCTGGCGAGGCCGCCGATGAGGACGAGGAGACAATACCCGTCTGGCGCTGCCGCGTCTGCGGGTACCTGTGTGCTCGGGATCGAGCACCGGGGCGCTGCCCGATCTGCAAAGCCACCCAGGACCGTTTCGACCGCTTCTGGTAGACGGAGGGCGAGAGTAAGCGTGTCATCTGAGCTTAGCGGAATTCTGGTCGGAGGGTTGCTGGTCGCCGGTACGTAGAGAGATCAGCGGTAAGCGAGATCATCTCGGAGGTCCGCGTTGGGCTGAGAGAGGCTTACGGACCTCTGGTGGGAACGGCCTGTGAGGACGACGGTTGGGCGGGGATTGGATGGGCTTCCCAAGACGGTCGGTTCTATGAGCTAAGGGAGTGAGGTTTCAGCGTGGGTGAAGAAGAAGATCGAGCATTGGGCGCGGAAGAGGTCCAGGAACGGGAGGTCACGACGCTGGGAGGAGGCTGCTTCTGGTGTCTAGAGGCGGTCTTCGAGCAACTGCGAGGTGTGGAGAGCGTGGTCTCGGGCTATTCGGGAGGCGACGTACCCGATCCCTCCTACAAACAGGTCTGCAGGGGAACGACGGGACACGCAGAGGTGGTACAGGTGACGTTCGATCCGCAGCTGATCACGTTCCGGGAGATCCTTGAGGTCTTTTTCGACGTCCACGATCCCACGACGCTGAACCGTCAGGGCGCGGACGTTGGACCGCAGTACCGCTCGGTGATCCTCTATCACGATCCGCGACAGAAGAGGATCGCGGAGGAGGTGATTGAGGAGCTGGACGAGAAGGGACGCTGGGACAGGCCCATCGTGACGGAGGTAGTCCCGTTCGAGGTTTTCTACGAGGCTGAGGACTACCATCAGGAGTACTATCGGGACAACCCCAGCCAGCCGTATTGTCAGGCCATTATTGCTCCGAAGGTGGATAAGTTCCGCAAGCGGCACGACTACAGATTGAAATCGTAACTGAAGGCGTAAGGACTGAAGGCGCAAGAACTGAAGTACTAAACCCGAGGCGTAAGCGGTCTTTCCCCTCCATTGGGGAGGTAGGCAAAGGGGGAGCCATGGCGGATGGTGGAAACATCTATAGAAACGTGATCGAGCGCTTCAACAAGGCTGCCGATCTGGTGGATCTTGACCCAGACGTACGCAAGATTCTCCTGAAGACCATGAATGAGATCACGGTCAACTTCCCAGTCAAAATGGACGACGGACGGATCGAGATGTTTACTGGCTATCGGGTGCAGCACAACAACGCCCTGGGGCCCTACAAGGGAGGGCTGCGCTACCATCCGGCCGTCCACCTGGACGAGGTGCGAGCCCTGGCGGCCTGGATGACGTGGAAGACGGCCATAGCCAACATCCCCATGGGCGGTGCAAAGGGGGGCATCCAGTTCGACCCCTCGACGTACTCGGTAGGGGAGCTGGAGCGCATCACCCGCCGCTTCACCTTTGCCCTGGGGAGCAACATCGGCCCGGACTACGATATCCCCGCCCCCGACGTCAACACCAATCCCCAGATTATGGCATGGATCTTGGACACGTACGTTTCGACGCTGCGGCCTCAGGAACGGAACCAATCCATGCACGTGGTGACGGGCAAGCCTGTCGAGCTGGGCGGCAGCGTCGGACGGGACAAGGCGACCGGCCAGGGGATTGTCTTCTTGATCGAGCGATGGGCCGAGGACCAAGGCTTCGATCTGAGCGAGGCCACCTACTTCGTCCAGGGCTTCGGGAACGTGGGCGCCTGGACGGCGCGCCTCATGAAGCCCCTGGGCGCCAAGCTCGTCGCCGTGGAGGACGTCAGCGGGGCGATCGCGAACCCAGAGGGGATCGATCCGGACGACCTCGCCCAGCACGTGCTGGAGCAACGTACGATCTCCGGCTATCCGGATGCCGTATCGGTGGACCACAAAGCGTTCATGAGCACGGAGGCGGATCTTTTCGTCCCGGCTGCGCTGGAGAATCAGGTCACGGCGGAGACAGCCCCCCTCCTGAATGTGAAGTTGGTGGCGGAGGGCGCCAACGGGCCCACGGATCCTGCCGGCGGTGAGATCTTGCGGGAGAAGGGGACAGAGGTGCTGCCCGACATTCTCTGCAACGCCGGGGGTGTGATCGTCAGCTACTTCGAGTGGCTGCAGAACAAGCGGAGCGAGTTCTGGGACCTGGAGCAGGTCGATGCCAAGCTGCACAAGATCATGACGGATGCCTATGGGCGGGTCCATGGGGCGGCGGAACGGTTCGGCGTGGGTTGGCGCGCGGCGGCGTACATAGTGGCGTTGGAGCGTTTAGAGAAGGTCTATACGGGTCGGGGCATCTTCCCCTAGTTGATCAGGCCCGGCACAGGAAAGCAGGTAGTCGTTTCTTAAACGACGGTAACAAGGAGGCTTCACTATGTCTGACAAAGTATACAAGAAGATTGACGTTGTAGGCACGTCCTCGATGAATCTGGAGGACGCTATTCAGAGAGCTGTGGCCAAGTCCTCGGAGACCGTGCGCAATATGAGCTGGTTTGAGGTGAGCGAGATCCGAGGGCGGATCGAGGGAGGTGACGTGACACAGTGGCAGGTCACGGTCCGTATCGGGTTCGCCGTCGAGGAGTGACTGGAAGAGGACGGCGTACGGAGGAGACGACGGTTGAGCGTGCAACCTGAACAGATTGAGCCCGGCCAGGAGTCTGTCTGGGACTACCCGCGGCCGCCTCGGGTAGAGGAGACGTCGCGGCACTTGCGCGTGGTGTTCAACGGCGTGATCATCGCCGAAACGCGCCGAGCCAAACGTGTGCTGGAAACGAGCCATCCGCCGGTCTACTACATCCCCCCCGAGGATGTGGAGATGGGGTATCTGCGGGATGCGTCGGGCTCAAGTTGGTGCGAATGGAAGGGGCGGGCCAGCTATTACCACGTGGTGGTCGACGGTGAGAAGGCCGAGCGGGCTGCCTGGACCTATCACGACCCCAAAGAGGGGTTTGAGGCCCTCGAGGGGCACATCGCATTCTACCCCGCCTTGATGGACGGCTGTTACGTGGATGGCGAACGGGTCAGACCACAGCCTGGGGGATTCTACGGCGGTTGGATCACGGAAGACGTCGTCGGACCGTTCAAGGGCGGCCCTGGGACCTTGGGCTGGTGAGTGGTTCTGGTTTGCGGGATGGGGAGAGGACGCGTGAAGAGAGTATGACGAAGCCTAAGACAGTCTCGGAGTATATCGATGGGCTGGAGGACTGGCGAGGGAAGGTCGTCTCCATCCTACACGGTCTGGTCAAGGAAGTCGCCCCGGAAGCCAAGGAATCGATTAAGTGGGCTCGACCTGTCTACGAGTACAACGGCCCGTTGTGCGACATCAAGGCCTTCAAGAACCATGTGAATCTCGGCTTCTCGCGGGGCGTGGAATTGCCGGATGACGCGAGCGTCCTGGAGGGGTCAGGAAAGGCGATGCGGCACGTCAAGGTGAGGAGCTTGGAGGATATCCGTGAGGATGTCTTGAAGGATCTGATTCGAGCGGCGGTGGCATTGAACAGTCCCACGGGCCATAGCTTCGTGCGAAGCACGCGGAAAGAAACGTAGGTTTGTACCCTGGCGGTGGATGACCACGGTCGTGTGCTGGTCTGATGCCGCTGGGTCCTACTACGGCAATAGGTATGCAAGCATAGGAATAGAAGACGAGGAGGACAAAGATGGATTGGAATTCACCCAAGGGTATTTTGCGACGAGGTATGAGCATCGAGCGAGACGGTTATCGCTTCTATATGACGGCTGCTGACCGGGCTTCTGATGAGGACGGGGCGGAGATGTTCCGCGACCTGGCTCATCAAGAGGTTGATCATCTGCACCTGCTGTTGGTGGAGTACGCCTCCCTGGAGGCGGGTGAGGGATGGGTTCCTTATGAGGAGGCCATGGAGCGCGAGCTAGACGTCGACCCGGAGGATCCCGATCTGCCTGGCGAGGAACCGCCGATGGAGGATATGCCCGTCTTCAGCCCGAAGCGCGAGTGCTCGCTGGAGGGGGATATCGAGGCCCTGGAGTGTGGTCTGGAGACGGAGGTCATCGCTCGCGAGATCTACGCTCAGGGGGCGGAGCAGACGGACGATGAGCACGCCCGGGAGGCCTACGAGTTCCTGATCGAGCAGGAGGAGCATCACTATGATCTCCTGCAGAACACACGCGACTACTTGGTGGACAATCAGACGTGGTGGGACAGCACGGAGCGTCCCTTCTTCATCGGCTGATGAGGACGAGGTCCGTGTAGGTCGTCAGTGAGGATCGATGATCTCGAGAGGGAGCCAGCCTGAAGGGGGGATGATGGACGCTGAGGTCAAGAGGGCCATTGGGGCTCTCCGGATGGCTGTACGGATTGAGCAGAACGGCTATCGCTTCTATCGACGCGCTGCCGAGGAGACGAACGACCCGAGGGCGGAGGACTTGTTCGCGAGGTTGGCAGAAGACGAAGTGGCCCATGAGAGCGTGCTGAGGAAGCGGCTGCGGGCCTTGGAGCAGGACGGAGCTTGGCTTCCCGTCGCCGAGGACGAGTGGCCCGCGGGCGGTCCTCATGGAGAGGCGGAACCGATCTTCTCAGAAGAACGCTTGGAGGAGGGGGTGTCTGACTACACGTCGGACCTCTCGGCGCTGCGCATGGCGTATCTGATTGAGAAGAACGCCGTCGAGTTCTACAACAAGGCTGCCCGAGAGACCACTGATCCCGCCGGCCGGGCGATGTACGAGGACCTGGCGGCTTGGGAGAAGGTGCACCAGCGGGTCTTGGAGGAGGAATACCGCTTCCTCGCCGACCGTTTCAAGCTCGACATGGGATTCGCTCCCTTCTGAGCCCCAGCGGACGGTGACGCGACGCGTGTGCACGGCGTGAGCCGAGGGCCTGCCGGAGACGGGATAGGCCTAAGGATGATAACTTCGACGCGGTTGCCGGATTGGGGCAGCCGGCGTCCTTCGCTAGGAGGGTGGGGGGCTCGCTATGGCAGACCCAGGCATCGGCGACAGGTTTCAGCGGCAGACGACGTACCAGCGCGGCAAGC
>Ga0207797_1002469_pt1 | contig 12809 bp, 8 predicted proteins | sample PRCRCaboRojoPR_6_FD_187275 | JGI IMG/M metagenome (GOLD analysis project Ga0207797, IMG submission 187275) | Marine sediment microbial community from Cabo Rojo, Puerto Rico - PR CR 10% Liquid 1 (SPAdes) | ecosystem: Environmental > Aquatic > Marine > Coastal > Sediment | place: Cabo Rojo, Puerto... | reverse complement strand
CAGGCCAGGGTGTGGCCACAGGCCGGACAATGGGATCCCGGACGCACCACCGAAACGCCGCAGATGTATCGATGGATGCAGACGTTGTAAAAGCTGCCCAGAATAAGGCCGAGGATCAGCGAGGCAACGGGGAAAAGGCTCTGGAGAACTGATGGATCCATAGGCTCGCATTCCTGTCTTGACAACCGGTCGAGGCGGAGCCACTATTGGGGCCGTTTTGGCGCCCGGCGGCGGTTTTCCTGGAACATCCGCATGGCGCCGGATCGAGCGACCGCGCTGTGGCCTGCCGGGCTCCAGCCGGTTCGTTTCAGAAGAGTTCCACGAAAAGAGGATGGCATGAGCAGGAGCTACCGTTTTTTTCCGGACAGTACGCCAGAAGATCTTGAGAAGCAACAACTTTCCGGCCTGCAATGGACCGTGGCCCACGCCTGGCAGGGCAATGCCTTCTACCGGGAGCGTCTCGGCCGGGCCGGCCTTGAGCCGCAGGATATCTCCAGCCTCGAGGACTTGCAACGGCTGCCGTTGACCACCGCGGAGGATCTGAAGAACGGCTACCCGCTGCCGTTCCTTTCAGTGCCGCAGAAGAAGGTGGTTCGCGTCCATGCCTCCTCCGGAACGACAGGCAAACGGAAGATCCTGGCCTATACGCACACGGACATCCAGACCTGGCAGACCATGCTGGCCCGCTGCTATGAGCTGGCCGGACTGGACGAGGAGGACCGGGTGCAGATCGCTGTCGGCTACGGCTTATGGACAGCCGGCGTCGGCTTTCAGCTCGGCTGCGAGCACTTCGGGGCCATGGCCTTGCCCCTGGGGCCAGGGAACCTGGAGATTCAGCTGCAGTTCTTGACTGACCTCAAGCCGACCTGCCTCTGCTCGACTGCATCCATGGCCCTACTGCTGGCCGAAGAGGCCGAACGGCACAACCTGCAGGACCAGATCAGCCTGCGCACGGTTATTTTCGGGGCCGAGCCGCATACCCCGAAAATGCGGGCCAGGGTGCAGGAGGTCTTCGGGCTGGAGGACACCTTCGACATCCCCGGCTTGACCGAGCTCTTCGGGCCGGGGACCGGCCTGGAATGCCATCTGCATACCGGTCTGCATTACTGGGCCGATCTGTTCATTCTGGAGATCATCGATCCGAACACGCTGCAGCCGGTCGAGCCCGGCGAGGTCGGCGAGATGGTCGTGACCACCCTGAACAAGGAAGCCGCTCCGCTGATTCGCTACCGGACACGCGACCTGAGCCGGCTCGTCCCGGGCCGATGCGACTGCGGCTTGGTCCTGCCCAGGCATGATCGCATCCTGGGCCGCTCGGACGACATGTTCATCTTTCGCGGGGTGAATATCTACCCGGGCCAGATCGCCGAGGTCCTGGAAACCTTCGCCGACGTCAGCTCCGAGTATCAGATCGTCCTGGAGCGCAGGCACGGCCTGGATGTCATGCTGCTGAAGGTGGAGCGCCATCCCAGGTCATCGGCCGATCTGGACCAGAATCTGGCGCAGGCCATCTCCCTGGCCATGCGCAAGCACCTCATGGTCCGCAGCGAGGTCCAGCTGGTCGATCCCGGCGACCTGCCGCGGACGTTCGCCAAGAGCCGACGTCTTCTGGACAACCGCGATCTGGAGAACGGCTAGTCTCTCCCTCCGCTTAACGGTGCTCGAGGGGGCTGTGGCAGGAGATGTTGTCCTGAGCCTCCTGGCCGGCTCAGCTGGAGGCATCCGATTGCAGCAGATCCGAGCTCCATTGCATGGCCTGGATGTAGCATTCAGCGGTGAACTCGGGGGACAGGCCGAGCAGTCCGATCAAGGTCTGCAAGCCCTCCCAGTCGGCATACTCCTGAGCCTGGACCAGCTCCAACCAGGCGCTGCCTTTGGGAAACTCGCCCTTGAGCGTTTCGGCCATCTGCTGGGTCAGGGGCAGGGACTTGAGGATATCGTCCATGGGCTGATCCAGAATGGCGTCCAACAGGGAAAACAAGCCGATCAAGAACATGCTCTCCGAGGGAAAGGGGGTCATGTATCTGCCGGCCATCAGCTCCAGAAAGCGGCCCCGCTGGGCCGAGCGCATGCACAGCTCCTGGCCCCGTTTGGTGGCGTTGAGCTCGGCGAGGATCTGGATCCGCAGCCAGCGAAGCAGACGTTTGTAGCCGAGCATGTTGATGGCGTGCTTGATCGACTGCACCTTGTGCGGCAGGCCGATGTACGGTGAGTTGATATACCGGAGCAGCCGATAGCTCAAGGACAGGTCGCTCTTGATGACCTGAGTCAACTGCTTGAGATCATAGGTCTTCTGGTGCGAGAGCATCTCCAGGAGGTTGAGCTTGACGATCTTGTTGCCCGGGATGGACTTGCCGGGGATGATCTCCGGCTCGCTGAAGAAAAAGCCCTGGAACAGATCGCAGCCCAGCTTTTTGGTCAGCTTGAACATCTCCCGGGTCTCCACCTTCTCGGCCACGATCAGCCCCCGCGAGTTCTCCTTGACCTTGTTCACCACGGCTTCGAGCTGCTCCTGGCTCAAGCCCTGCACATCAACCTTGACCATGTCCACCAGCTTGAACAGCTCCCTATATTCCCGCTGCCCCTGATAATCGTCCAGGACCAGGCTATAGCCCTTACGCTTCAGGTCCAGGCAGGCCTTGAGCACATTCCGGTCCGGAATGATGTCTTCCAGGAACTCGATACAGACGCGGTCGGGCGAGAAAAGCAGGGCGTACTCGTCGATGAAGGCTTTGCGGGGAAAGTTGATCAAGAACTTGGCCTGCTGCTTGAGGCCCTTCTGAGCCACGGACAGCCCCTCGGACAGCACCTTGCAGGTGGCCTCCTCGGACTCGGTGAACTGGGCCCGACGTGCCTCCAGGCAATGGCGGAACAGCAGCTCATAGCCCCAAATGTCCATTCGTTTGGTGAAGACGGGCTGTCTGGCCACGAAGAATGGCTCAAAGGTGGTCGCATCGCTGTCTTTCATAGCTGCTCTGCTCGGCTCAGCGGCAGTCAAGGCCAGGCCTTCCTTCGATACTCTATCGGCAGGATGGCTGAAAAATGAAGAGCCGTTTGGTGCCTCCGATGGAATATGTGCTCGCCGCCTGGGCAGCCCAGCGCTTTGTTCATCGTTCGTTGTGCCCGGCGCCGGGCATGCCCGTATGCCCTCCGGCGGTAACCGGCTCTCCTCTTCCGGGCTGCGGGTTCAGGGCACGAGGGGCTCAAGCGCCAGCCCGGCCGACACAGGCTGGCCGGTCATCAGATTTGCATTGGCCAAGGCCTGACCTGCGGCGCCCCGGCAGAGGTTGTCGATGGCCGTGACCACCGTCAGCCTCCCGGTGCGTTGATCGACAACCAGGCCAATATCACAGAACATGGTGCCTCTGACCCGTTTCAGCTCAGGCAGGCTGCCAGGGGGAAGCAGACGGACCCAGTCATGTTCGCGGGCAAAGTCGGCATAGGCTGCCTGCAGGCTTTTTTCCGTCGTCCGCGGCGCGAGCTCGGCGTACATGGTCGAGAGGATGCCGCGGTTAATGGGCAGCAGATGCGGACTGAAAGTGACCTGGAGCTCCCGGCCGGCCGCCTGGCCAAGCTCCTGCTCGATCTCCGGGGTATGGCGGTGCTTGCCCAGACCGTAGGCTTTGAAGCTATCGTACACTTCGCAGAAAAGCGTGTCCATCTTGGCCGTCCGTCCGGCGCCCGTGGTGCCGGACTTGCTGTCGATGATCAGGCTGTCCGGATCGATCAAGCCTCTGGTCAGGGCGGGCAGCAGGCCGAGCAGCACCGAGGACGGGTAGCAGCCCGGGTTGGCCACCAGCCTGGCCTGCTTGACTGCCTGGGCATTGGTTTCGATCAGGCCGTAGACGGCTTCGGATAAAAGATCTTTCTGAACGTGGCTGGTGGCGTACCACTCTTCATACACCCGGGCCGAGCGAAGTCGAAAATCGGCACTGAAGTCGACCACCTGGAGGCCCTGGTCCAGAAGCTGGGCGGCCATGTCCATGGCTGTCCCGTGGGGCACGGCCAGAAAGACCAGCCGGCACTGCTCGGCCAAGCGCTTCGGGTCCGGCGCGGAGATCTCAAGCTCGGCCGCAGGTTGATCCATGAACTGCGGAAAAAGGTCCTTCAGCCTTCGGCCCTCTTCTTGCCTGGAGGTTGCCGCCACCAGCTCGAAGCCGGGGTGCCTGAGCAGAAGCCTCAGGAGCTCCATGCCCGTATAGCCGGTTATGCCGACGATGCCGACGGGGAGAGGTGTCTGCATGGTGAGCCCTTTGTATGAAAAAAAGTGGTCTAAGGTGCTGATTTTCTTGGCTCTGGGCGGCCGGGCGAATCGCTTGGTTCCATATGCTGCTGGGCTTTGATGACCCAGGAGCCTGAACCACTTCACCGGGGCTCTGATGGCCAACGGCTGCAATGGTCAGCCAGAGGCGGTCCCAATGGCCTGTGGGGCCATGGAACCCGCGCTCGCCGCCCAGCGCTTTTATCTGCTTGGCTGTGCCTGCTGTGACGCAGGCACGAGGGTCTATTCAGCCTTTTGGACGTACTTCATGCGCAGCTCAAAGAGCACGTTCTTGAGCAGGGTGTCCTCATCCGGCTCAAGGTTGCCCTGGGTCTTTTTTTCCAGCATTCCGAGAATATCGATGGTGTGCCGGGCCATGGGCAGGTTCTGCGAAGATTGGCCGGTCTCCGGGTCCGGGACCTCGCCGAGATGCACCAGGACCGAAGAGCTCAGGGAAAGGATAAAGGTGTTGAGATCCACCTTGGGCATGGCCCCGGTTTCATGCTTACCGGCTTTGTCGGCATAGGCCTCGGCAGCCTGCTTGCGCTCTCCCTGCTCTGGAATGTCCTGCTTGTTGGCAAAGTCGTGAGCTGTTTGACTCGCCTGGCTTCGCTCGTTTTTTTCGCTCATGTGTCCTCCGCCACAAACGGTCGTTCCAATTGGTTTTCACAATCGCCTTCAGGATGACCGGGGTCCTCAAAAGCCTGCATGGCCTGCTCAAGGTAATCCGGCCGGGCGGCGGGTCCGCCTCCCAGCTTGGTTACGCCGCGTTCCAGGGCGTAGAGTCCGGCCAGGATATCGGCAAAATCGACATACCCCATGTGTCCGATACGGATCAGTCTGCCTTTGAGCTGGTCCTGACCTCCGGCCATGGTCACCCGATACTCTGATTCTGCCAGCTCCAGAAGCTTGCCGGCATCAATCTCTTGGGGGAGCTCGAGGCTGGTCAGGCCCCAGGTGTACTGCCAGTCAACAAAAAGCTTCAGCCCGATGGCCTCGACGCCCCGGCGGGTCATCTGGGTCAGCCGCCAGTATTTGTCCTGGATCTGATCCAGCCCGTGCCGACGGAAGATGTCCAGGCAGGCCTTGAGGCCGAAGATGAGGTTGACCGGCGAGGTGTAGGCGGTCTGCTGGCTGCGGGATTTATCCAGCTCCAGGAGCAGATCGAAGTACATGTTCGGATTGTGCACCTGCCTGGCCTTATCCCAGGCGGCCTGGCTCAGGCTGATCAAGGCCAGGCCGGGCGGGAGCATCAATCCTTTCTGCGAGCCGGTCAGCAGGCAGTCAATCCCCCAGGCGTCCATCGGGCAGGGGGAGATGCCCACGGCGGAGATGCCGTCGACGACCAGCAAGGTGTTGCTGTCTTTGGTCAATCGGCCTAGCTGGTGAACAGGATGGAGAACGCCGGTGGAGGTCTCGGAGGCCTGGACCAGGATGCCGGCGATGCTCGGGTTGCTGTCGAGCTTCTCCGAGACTGCCGCCGGGTCGACGGCCTGCCCCCAGGGCACCGCCAGCCGTTCGACCGCCAGGCCGAGCCTGGAGGCGATGTTTGACCAGCGCTGGCCGAACTTGCCGCCTTCGACCACCAGAACGGTTTCACCGGTCTGAAAGAGATTGCTCAAAGCGGCCTGCATGGCGCCAGTGCCCGAGCAGGCCAGAGGCAGGACGGGCTGCTCCGTGGCAAAAAGCAGCCCAAGGCCCTCCTGGACTTCGGCCATGATCTTTTTGAAATCGGTTTTGCGGTGATGGACCATATCCTGGGCCAGGGCCAGACGGACCTCTTCTGGAAGAGGCGTCGGGCCTGGAGTGAGCAGTCGCGGTTTTATGTGCATGCTGTTCTCTCGTGAGATGCCTTATTGCTGAGAGCAGAAAAAGCTCTCCATTGGTCCCCATAAGTAAGAGACATCAGTGAGCTTCGCTCCAATTCTTCCCAAAGCCCCACTCAACTGTCAAGGGAACGATCAGCTGCCTGACCGAGCTCATCAGCTCGGCGCTCCGTTCCCCGGCCCGGCGGACGTTCTCCCGGGGCGATTCCAGCAGGAGCTCGTCGTGGACCTGCAGGATAAGCCTGCTTTGAAGCTGCCCGAGCAGCTGATCGGTATCCACAGCGATCATGGCCATTTTGATGATGTCAGCGGCACTGCCCTGAACGACCGTGTTGATGGCCATCCGCCGCGACTGCTCGGCCAGATTGGTGTTGCGCGAGGCAATGTCCGGCAGAAGGCGCCTGCGGCCGGCCAGGGTGGTCACGAAGCCCTGGTGGTGGGCCGTGGCCTCGATCTGCTCGAAAAATTGCCGGACGCCGCTGAGCCGGCTGAAGTAGATGTCGATGAAGGACTTGGCCTCCTTGAGCCCGATACCCATCTCCCTGGCCAGCTTTTGCGGCCCCATGCCGTAGAGCAAGCCGAAGTTGATGGTCTTGGCCTTACGGCGTTCGTCCGAGCTGACTGCTCCGGCCGTTTTATCGAAGATGATCGAGGCGGTCCGGGTATGGATGTCCTCGCCCCGGGAGAAGGCCTCACACAGATCCTCATCGCCGGACAGGTGGGCCAGGATGCGCAGCTCGATCTGGGAGTAGTCAGCCGCGATGAGCTCACAGCCTGAATCGGCCACGAAGCAGGAGCGCATCCTCGGTCCGAAACTGCCCCGGATGGGGATGTTCTGAAGGTTGGGGCGACTGCTGGATAATCGGCCGGTGGCTGTGGCCAGGTGGTTGAAGTGGGTGTGCAGGCGCCCGTCGTCCCAGACTTGCCTGGGCAAGGGGTCGAGGTAGGTTGAGCGCAGCTTCTCCAGGCTGCGAAAGGCCAGGATATCCTCGATAATGGGATGCTGGCTCTGCAAGCCCTCGAGCACGGCGCTGGCAGTGGACGGAACGCCGCCGGGCGTCTTGCGGCCGGCTCGAAGGCCGAGATCATCGAAAAGGATTTCGGCCAGCTGTTGCGGGGAGCGCAGGTTGAACTCCCGGCCGGCGCGCTCAAAGATGGTCCGGCTCAACCTGTCGATATCGTTCTGCACGTCCTGCAGAAAATGGTCGAAAGCCTGCAGATCGATGCCAAGACCGCGTTTTTCCATTCGCCTGAGGACTGGAATGAGCGGCATCTCCACGGAGTACTTCAGCTCCATCAGGCCGGCCTCTTCCAGCCTGGGTCTGAGCAGCCGGCCGATATGCAGGGCGGCCAGCCCCTCGTTGTCATGGTGCACATGGACCTGGGACAGATAGGTCTGCAGCAGGCGCGGCCAGCTGTAGTCCCGCTCTTCCGGATTAAGCAGATAGGCGGCCAGGCTCAGATCAAAGAAGCGGGGCAGGGGCAGCTCCTCGAAGCGTTCGCTGATCTGGAGAAAGTCCTTATAGGAAGGGACGATCAGGGTGGCCGCCTGGTCGAGGGCTGCCAGAAGCTGGTCCGGGCTGCCTTGGACCAGATACTCCTCCTGCTCGGAGGCGAGCAGGAATTGGCCGTCGCTTGCCGGGACGAGCCCCAGCTCAAGCCCCTGCAGATCCGGCAGGACCTGGTTCCTGGCCTGGAAGCTCTGGGATCGGGGGGCGTTTTCAACTGCCGGCTGGTCAGAGAGGTCAAGCTCCTTGAGCAGGGACTTGAACTCGTAGGTTTCCAGAAAGCTCTTCAGACCGGCCCAATCCGTTGGGTCGCAGCGCAGCTCGGAGAGATGGTCCACCTGGCTCAGATCCGTGCGCAGAGAGGTCAGGCGCCGGTAGAGGAACACATCGTCCAGATGGGCAGCGAGCTTTTCCTGCTCCTTGGCGCTCAGCCGGTCGAAGCCGGCCTTGAGCGCATCCAGGCTGGGGAAGCGTCCAAGCAGCTTCTTGGCTGTTTTGGGGCCGATTCCAGGCACTCCTGGGATATTGTCGCTCTTGTCGCCGACCAGGGCCTGAAAATCCGGCCACTGCTCAGGGGACAGCCCTTCGCTTTCCTGAAAGCCGTCCACAGTGGTCAGCTTCTGGGTCTTCTGTCCCGGGTCCCAGAGCACCACATTTCGATCCAGGCACTGCCTGAGATCTTTGTCCGAGCCCACGATGACCACCGGGGCTGATTCCTTGAACTGTGCGGCCAAGCTGGCGATGCAGTCGTCGGCTTCCGATTCCTGGGTGGTGTACCTGGGGATGCCCAGGAGCGAGGCAGCCTCCAGCAGCGGCTCAATCTGCTTGAACAAGCCCTCGGGCATCTTCAGCCGCTGCTCCTTGTAGCTTGGCAGCAGCTCATGCCGGAAGGTGGGGCCTCGTCCGTCGACGATGAAGCAGCCGAAGCGCAGGTCTTCTTCCCGTTTGAGCCGCAGGAGCAGCCTGAGCACGATAAACAGGGCGTTGGTCTGGAAGCCGTCGGAGCGGGACAGGTCCGGATAGGCATAAAAGGCCCGATAGATGAAGGATGTCCCGTCGATGAGAAAGAGCGGCGGCTCGGACCAGTTGAAAGTCTCCCTGAGGTTCATCGGCTGCCTTATTTGACAGTGGCCTGCTCGTTGGCCACCGGAACCGGTACCTTGTCGGCCAGCTTGTTTTTGCGCAACCGCTCCCAGATATACTCCTGAGGATGGTCGTAGGCGATTCTGTCCATGGGGATCTCGGCTCTGGCCATGGCCTTATGGCCTCCGGCCGATCCGAGATCGCCGAACAGACGCTGGGCCAGTCTGCCCATATCCATCTTGATGCCGTCGCCGCGGAAAATGGCCACCAGGGAGCCTTCGTGCACGCCGGTGACCAGATTCCAGCTGATGTCGTGCACCCTGAGGAAGAAGTCGGCCAGGATGACCAGGATATCCGTTGAATCGACCGGCCCCATGAACACGGTCAGGCCGTCGCCGATAAGCCGCATTTTCCGGAAGGCCTGGGAAAAGTACTTCAGCCACTCGACCCGGAACTCGCTGCGGACAATTTTGCGCAGGATAAGATGATCGGCATACTTGCTCAGATAGCGAAAGGCCTTGATGTCTGCATCGTGGAAATGCTGCTCGAAGCTGTGAGTGTCCGTTTTGATGCCGTAGAGAAGCGCGGTGGACAGGTGTTTACCCGGCCTGAGATTGAAGTTGTACAAGAACTCGGTCAAAATGGTGCTCGTGGCGCCGTAGTTGGGCTGAATTTCCTGGAAATCGCTGCTGACAGGCTTGTCCCTGGAGATGGGATGATGATCGATAACCACCGAGAAGCTGAACTTGGTGAACTCCGGGTGATGGTGCGGCTGTGAGTCGACCAGGGCGAAGCGGTCGAACTGTGCGGCCAGAGGGGGAGTCAACCGTTTGATGGGGATCTTCAGGTAGCGGACCATGGCCAGGTTGTCCGGCCGGGTGATCTCGTTGACCATGGCCAGCTCAACCGTTTGCACCCGTCTGGCCAGAATGCGCTTCAAGGCCATGGCCGAGGCCAGGGCGTCCGGATCGCCGATCAGGAGGATGAGCCAGCGATCGTTCTTTTTGAACAGCTTGACGAGTTGGGCGAGCTTGGCGTCGAGCTTGCGAAAATAGGACATAAATGCACTCTTGAAGCCGCCTCAGGGCTGCTGCTTATTGGAAACCCCAATTCGTAACCCAGGTTGAGAAAATGTCAAGCGATTCCTGCAATTCCCGGGGCGAGAAGGTTTCCAAGACGATGGTCGCTCCCTGAGGCAAACGGCTCAGAAGCGTTCGGGTCAGCTCCCTTCCGTTGGCTGTCATGCAGGCCAGCGAGGCATGTCCATGACCGGGTTGGTCGCCATACAGGTGCAGCATGGCCAGTCGGTCCGAAAAGCCGGGTTGCTGAAGCAGATCCCACTGGTCGAAGAGCAGCAGATGCCCGACATCCAGGCAGACAGAGCACTCGGTCATTCGCAGCTCAGGCCAGAGCCGGCAGAGATCGTTGCCCTCGATATTCTCGATCAGAAGATCCGAGCCTGCAAAGCCCCTGTCGATCCAGGCCTGGTAAAAGGCGGCCAAGTCCTTTGCCTCCGGGGGCGGATGCAGGACATAGCCGTTCGGCCGAACAAAGGCAACCTTCTCGGCCAGCGCCGTGACGGTCCGGACCACCTCACGAGGTCCATTCTGCCAGGGCAGATCCAGGGGCATGTGCACATGATAGCCCAGATCGAGGTCGTTCAGCCAGAGGGGAAGATCGTGGGGACCGTAGGCCAGGCAGGCTTCGGTCTCGAAGAAGAGCAGGGCCGCTTCGTCGACAAGTGTCTGCAAGCGCTGACAGTTTTCAGCCAGGCCGGCGGGCCAGACAAAGGACGGCGCGGCCAATCGCCAACGGGAGACTGATGAGTCGGGCACAGCTGGACCTCCAGGAGAGCTCGTTCCACGACCTGTGTTGTCGCAGGCTGATGATCAGGGCCCATCGGTTTCCTTGTTGCCAGATACTCAGGCCGGAACCCCTGGCAGGATCCCTTTCAGCCCTGGACTGTGTCCTGCGCCTCAGATCTATTCCGTTCTGAGCAGCCTGCCTGCATCGATTTTTCAACCCCCCTGTTAGAGCAAGCTGAGCTGTTTCTCCTGGGTGACCGTCTTACTGACGTTTTTGAGCTTCTGGACATCCTCCCAGGGAAGTGTCTCCAGGAACAGGCTCGGCTGCAAATGGAACTGGCGTCCGTACAGAGTCCGCTTGGAGGCTGAGCTCAAAAAAAGGCGTGACTTGGCCCGAGTCATGGCCACATAGAAAAGCCGTTTTTCTTCCTCTGGGTCGGGTTGCTCGGACTCCTGCCCCGGTTTGCCTGACAGGAGCGATTTGCCGGCAAATGGCAGGATGCCCTGCTCCAGGGCAGGCAGAAAGACCGCCTCGAACTCCAGCCCCTTGGCCGCATGCATGGTCAGGAGCCTGATCTTTTGGGCTTTCTCCCGGACGCGGCTGAGGTCGCTCTCCAGGTTGATCCAGCTGATCAGGCCGCTCCAGCCCTGGTGCTGGGTGTAGGCCTGCTTCAGCTCTTGAAAGGGGCGACTTTTCCAGAACAGGTGATCAAAGGGTGGCATGTCCTGGAAGTAGGCGGCCAGGCCCTGGGGACCCTCGGCCAGAATACGGTCAGGGCAGTCCAGGACCTCGCCGTGGTCGGGCTTGGCAATGCCCAAAAACTCAGCCACCGTTCGCAAGATCAGGGCTATGCGAGGCTCCTGCCAAAAGGGCAGGGCTTCCGGGATGCTGAAGGGCAGGCCCAGCCGGTGGAGGCTGCGCTCCAAGGGCGGGAACAGGGCCCGAAAACGGACCAGCACGGCGATATCGCCTGGAGCCAGGCCGCCGGCCTGTTCATGGTCGACCTGGGTATGCGCTGTGCCGCCCAGAAGCTTCTTGATGCTCTCTCCGATCCAGTAAGCCTCTTGTTCCCCGGTCTGGCTTCTGTAATAGGTGATCTCCCCCCGGCCGGAGAGATTGGCTTTCAAGGCCGAGCTGTCGGCCAGGATGCTGGTGCTGAAGTCGAGCAGATTCTGCCTGCTTCGGTAGTTGCGTTCCAGGTTGATCGTGCTCAGGGTCGACCAGAAAGACTCCAGTCTGTCTCGAACCGCTCTGGCTGCGCCGCGGAAGGAGTAGATGGATTGGTCGGGGTCGCCGATGGCAAAGAAGCCCTGGCCGTCAGAAGCCACCAAACGCCGGATCAGGTCCAGTTGAAGCTGGGACATATCCTGGACCTCGTCGACGAGCACATGCTCGTAGGCCGGGGCAGCGTCCGGGGATTCCTGAAGTTGTTCCAGCCAGTATTCCAGGAGATCGGTGTAATCGACCAGATTCCAGTGATCCTTGAGACGGAAGTAGTTGGAGGCATACTCCTGCAATGATTCATCCACCGAGCGGCTCTCCCGTCCTCGAGCCAGGGATTGCCAGGCCGATTCGGCCCGGGAAGGGCTGAGCTCGGGATTGGCCTCGGAAAACACCCGGCGGGCCTCGTCGTCCGAAAGCAGAACCGGCGCGTGGCGCTGCGTGGTCAGCCAGTTGGCATAGGCCAGGGCATGCAGGGTGTCCGATGCAGGCAGGACCGCGTCCTTGCCCAGCATGCCCAGCAGTCGCTCCCGAAGCTCCCGGGCCGCTGCCCGAGTAAAGGTCACAGCCAGGATGCCCTCAGGCCGGCTGGAGTTTTCCAGCAGACGGCAGATGCGCCCGAGAAGGGTCCGCGTCTTGCCGGTCCCTGGCCCGGCCAGGACCAAAACCGGATTCGGACCGGCGGCGATGGCCTCCTTTTGCCTGTCGTTGAAGACGTGCTGCTCTGCCTGGGGTTCCTCGCCGCTGGTGGCCCAGTCCTTGAAACGGCTGGCCAGGCTCTTGCGGCCGGTCTTCTCTGGCGCCGACCGGCTGTCCAGAAGCGTCTGCCCCCGGGTGAACTCCTGGCGTTCCTGGGGGGTGAACACGGAGATGACACCGTATTGCCCGTCAAATCCGGGCTGGCGGTAGACCTCCCTGTCGCGCATGCGCTTGATGCCCTCGGCCAGGAGGGGAGAGTGCCGGCCAATGTCTTCCAGCGGGGCATGCTGCAGAATGTAGAGCTCTGACCCCAGGTCTGCCACCAGCTTGGCGTAGCTGGAGGTGACGGTTTTGGTCTTGGGACCCACACCCAGCACCTCGCCCAGCAGCTCCGGCAGTGGGATC
>Ga0207797_1002468_pt1 | contig 12809 bp, 13 predicted proteins | sample PRCRCaboRojoPR_6_FD_187275 | JGI IMG/M metagenome (GOLD analysis project Ga0207797, IMG submission 187275) | Marine sediment microbial community from Cabo Rojo, Puerto Rico - PR CR 10% Liquid 1 (SPAdes) | ecosystem: Environmental > Aquatic > Marine > Coastal > Sediment | place: Cabo Rojo, Puerto... | reverse complement strand
ACGCCAGGAGAAATCCCGCGTCGGGGCTCCGACGACCCAGACGATGCACGACAAGGGGCTCACGACGACCATCGACTGGAAGGACAAGGACGCCTACGGGCGCTCTATCTCCTCGAAGAAACGCAGCCAGATGCACCGGCTCCGAAAGTGGCAGGAACGCATTCGCACGAAGGACGCCGGGGAACGCAATCTGCAGTTCGCGCTCTCCGAGATCGACCGGATGGCGAGCGCGCTGGGCGTGCCGCGATCCGTCCGGGAGGTCGCGAGCGTCATCTACCGGCGCGCACTCAACGAGGACCTCATCCGCGGGCGGTCGATCGAGGGCGTCGCCACGAGCGCGCTGTACGCGGCCTGTCGCAAGGAGGGCATCCCGCGCAGCCTCGAGGAGATCTCGGAGGTATCGCGCGTCGAACGAAAGGAGATCGGTCGAACCTATCGCTACATCTCCCAGGAACTCGGCCTCGAGATGAAACCCGTCGACCCGAAGAAGTACGTCCCTCGTTTTTGCTCCGAACTCGATCTCAGCGAAGAAGTCCAGACGAAAGCCAACGAGATCATCGAGACGACCGCCGAGAAGGGCCTCCTCTCCGGCAAGTCCCCGACCGGCTACGCCGCCGCGGCCATCTACGCCGCCTCCCTGCTCTGTAACGAGAAGAAGACCCAGCGCGAGGTCGCCGACGTCGCCCAGGTGACCGAGGTCACCATCCGCAACCGCTACCAGGAGCAGATCGAGGCGATGGGCATCCACGGCTAACCCCGGGGATCAGACGCTCCCCCGTCCGCCGTTTTCCGAGTCGGTTGCGAGTGGCGACGCCGTCGGCCACGGTGGGCGGCGGGCGGAGTCCGACGCCCCGTAGCCACCGGAATACAAGATTCATGTCGGTGAGGTGCCTACGTCCCACAAATGGATCTCGAGGACTTCGTCGACGGACTCGAGACCGACGAGGAGGCCGAACGCCGCCGCCTCGCCAGGGAGAAGTCCTACGAGGTCACCGACTACCTGGAGGACGTGAAGGAGCGCTTCGAGCGAACCCTGCAGGGCGACACCCTGGTCGGGAGCAGCGCGCCGTCGATCTTCGTCGGCCGGTCGAACTACCCGAACGTCTCGACGGGCCTGCTCTCGCCGGTGGGGGCCGACGAGGATCCGGAGGACTTCGTCACCGACGGCGACTGGTACCGGCGCGGGTTCTCCATCGACGACGTGTTCCAGCGACGCACCAACCTGCTCAACTCGCGGCGACGGGCCGCGGTGAACGTCAACGACGTCTGGGACGGGTTCGTCGGCGTCCAGCGCGAGGTCGCCATCGCGGACCGGCCGGTCGACGTCGAGATCGGCCTCTCCGAGACGCCGACCTTCGACGTGGACGTGGGATCGGGGGTCGCGACCCCGGTCGGCCCGAACGCTCGCGCCGACTCGGTCGACCTGACGGAGAACCCCTACGTCCCGCGGCCGGTCGAGAAGACCCTCGAGGACGACGACTGGCGCGCGGAGGGGGCGATGACCTACCTCTACCGGCGCGGGTTCGACGTCTACGAGATCAACCGCATCCTCTCGGCGGGCGCGCTCGGCCGTGGCGACCAGCGCCGACTCGTCCCCACCCGGTGGTCGATCACCGCGGTGGACGACACGGTCGGGAAGTACCTCCGGGGCCGCATTCGGAACGCCCAGAGCGTGGACGAGACGACAGTCTGGTACAACGAGTACCTCGGGAATCGCTACTGGATCGTCCTCGCTCCCGGCCAGTGGGAGTTCGAACTGGTCGAGATGAAGGGCCCCCAGAGCGTCTGGAACCCCGTGGCGTCGGACTATTTCCTCGCCAGCGCCCACGAGGGCTACGAGGGCCGAACCGACTACGTCGACGAGACCGCTGGCGCCTATTACGCCGCCAGGCTGGGCGTCCTCGAACACCTGGTCGACCGCGGCCGGCAGGCGAAGTGTCTCGTCCTCCGAGAGGTCACCGACGACTACTGGGCCCCGGTCGGCGTCTGGCAGGTCCGCGAGTCGGTCCGCAACGCCTTCGACGGGGCCCCCGAGTCGCTGTCCGGCGAGGACCAGGACGTCGCCGGCGAACACGGGGAGGCCGAGTCGTTCCACGAGGCGGTGCGCGCAATCGCCCCGCAACTCCCCCTCCCGCTCGCCCGACTGCGCCGCAAGTCCGAGATGATCGCCGGGCTGCAGTCGCGCCTGGTCGACTTCGGCTGATCTCCGGACTGCGCTCGGTCGAGTGACCGCCGCCCACGTCGACGTGGGGGTCGAACGGTCGGTCTGCACCACCGCCACGCCTACGTCGGAGGAAACGCGAGACCGGTGCATGGACGACACCCCAGCCTGGCACGAGAACCCCGCGTTCTGGGCGGCGTTCAGGGACTTCATGTTCCCGCCCGAGAAGCACGAGGAAGCGCCGGCGGAGGTCGATCGATTGCTCGACCTGGCCGACGTCGAGTCGGGGGGTCGAGTCCTCGACGTCCCCTGTGGCGTCGGACGCCACGCCGTCTCGCTGGCGAAGCGTGGGTTCCGGGTGACGGCCGTGGACGCGACGGAGGCGTACCTCGAGTCGGCTCGGGCGCACGCGGAAGACCCGGGCGTCGACGTGGAGTTCGTCCACGAGGACATGCGAACGTTTCGCCGGGGCGAAACGTTCGACGCGGTGCTCAACCTGTACACCTCGTTCGGATACTTCGACGACCGACAGGACGACGAGCGAACGGCCCGCAACTTCTACGAGTCCCTGAAGCCGGGCGGGACGCTGGTGATGAGCCTCGCCGGGAAGGAGGTCATGGCCCGGGAGTTCGAGGAACGATCGTGGGAGGAACGGGACGGGGCGTACATCCTCGAGCACCGCGAGGTGACCGACGACTGGAGCTGGATGAACAACCGGTGGCACCTGGTCGTCGACGGCGAGGTGCGGACGTTCACCGTCTCCCATCGACTGTATTCGGCCTACGAACTCTCGGAACTCTTGCGGGACGTCGGTTTCGCCGCCGTCTCCGCGTACGGTAACCTGGACGGGGATCCCTACGACACCGACGCCGAAAAACTGGTCGTGGTGGCCGAAAAGTAGGGCCCTCCGGACCTGCTCGATTCGCTGTTCGCGGGGGACGGTTCCGTCGACGTGAGGGTGAGGGGGTTCCTCGCGCCGACGACAGTACGGACTAGAGGTTGCCGTACGCCTCGTCGACGATGTCGCCGGTCGTGGCGATCACGTCGGCCCACTCCCCGTCGTCGGGGGCCAGGCCGACCAGCCGGGCGATCCGCATGATCGAGACGTGATAGACGGTCTGGACCCCCGGTTCCTCCTCCCAGACGACGACGTTGCAGGGCATGAGACCCCCGAGTTCGTGACACGGGTCCAGCGCCCGATCGGCCACCTCGGGGTTGCACGCCCCGAGAACGTAGTAGGGATCGCGATCGGCGTCCACCTTCTCGTTGAGCAGGTCGGAGACCGAGAACTCGACCGGAACCCCGAACCCGGCGTCGGTGAAGACCTCGCGGACGTGTTCGACGGCGTCCTCGTGGTCCATCTCCAGGGTGGCTCGCTTCTCGCCGATGTCCTCGTCCGTGAGCCGTTCGGGATCGATTGGTAACGTCATTGACGTCCGGTACAGCGGGAGGGATAAATAAAGATCCGTCGGGGATGCGCGCCGACCGACCCGGAACGAACGTCGACCGACGTACTCGGCGACCGGGGCCAGGCCGGTCACGGCGGCGACTCTCGCGTACCGATCGCCGCGAGCGGTCGCCGCCCGTGCCACCTCGACGGGACGACGACGGGCACGTCGGGCGAGGACCGGGTCACGATCCTCGACGGCGGCGGCGAACCGCCCGGCGGCAGCCAGCAGGGCGACCTGCGCGGCGGCGTAGATCCGGTCCACCGTCCCCGCTGTGATCAGGACGGCGTCGACGCTGCGCCCGTCGAGCGCACGGACCAGGGCCGCGCGACAGTTCCGGTGCCGGCCGATCGCGCCCTTTCCGGGGCAGTCGCTCGCGTCCGCGTGCACCCGGTCGGACTCGAAGCGGTGTCGACAGCCACACGGGGGGGTCGGGGCGTCGGAGGATCCGACCATCGCCGACCGTCGTCCCGCGATCGTTCAAAAACCCGCGGCGGAACCGTCAAGGGCCAGCCCCTCGATGGATCGGCCATGAAAGTCGTCCTGATCGGCGTCGGACAGGCCGGGGGTCGCATCACCCAGGCCCTCGCCGAGTTCGACCTCGACATGGGCTTCGACGCGGTCATGGGCGCGGTCGCGGTCAACACCGCGAAGGCCGACCTCCAGTCGCTGGACATCGACACGGTCCTCGTCGGACGCGATCGCGTGAAGGGACACGGCGTCGGCGGCGACAACGAACTCGGTGCCGAGATCATGCAAACCGACGTGACGGAAGTGACCGACGCCCTCGACGGTCGCGTCGTCGCCGAGACCGACGCCATCGTGATCGTCGCCGGGCTCGGGGGCGGAACCGGATCCGGCGGGGCCCCGGTCCTCGCGAAGGAACTCCGTCGAGTCTACGACATCCCCGTCTACGGCCTGGGCATCCTGCCGGGTCGGAGCGAGGGATCGATCTACCAGATCAACGCCGGGCGCTCCCTGAAGACGCTCGTCCGGGAGACCGACGCGACGCTCCTGATCGACAACGACGCGTGGCACGACGCCGACGAGTCGATCGAGGAAGCCTTCGCGTCGATCAACGAGGAGATCGCCCGCCGGACCGGGACCCTCCTGGCCTCCGGCGAGGTGATCGAGGGCGTCGCCGAGAGCGTCGTCGACGCGAGCGAGGTCATCAACACGCTCCAGGAGGGCGGCGTCGCGTCCCTGGGCTACGCCAGCGCCCCGGCGAGCGAGGACCCGGCCGAGAACATCAACACCGTCACCAGCCTGGCCCGCAACGCGCTGTTGACCGGGACCAGCCTCCCCGACGCGGTCCGGGCCGACGCCGCCCTCCTGGTCATCGTCGGCGATCCCGAACGCATCCCCCGCAAGGGCGTCGAGCGCGCCCGTCGCATGCTCGAGGAGGAAACCGGAAGCCTGCAGGTCCGCGGCGGGGACTTCCCGCTCGAGACCGACAAACTGGCCGCGCTAGTGTTGCTCTCCGGGGTCGAGCGCTCCCGGCGGGTCGACGAGTTCATGGAGCGCGCGCGGGAAGCACGGGAACAGCAGGACGCAAGCCCCCCCGAAGATCCCTCCGAAGCCTTTCAGAACGACGAACTCGAGGACCTCTTCTGATCGGCAGACGTTCCGGGCGATTCACGACGCGGCCCCCTCAGGATTCGGCGTGCTCGGCGTGTTCCTTCGCGATCGCGTAGGCCTCCCTGACCTGCCGGAACTCCGCCTCGTCCCCGCCGTGATCGGGATGGCTCTCCTTGATCCGATCCCGATACGCGGCCTCGATCCGGTCCCGGTCCACGCCCACCGGGAGGTCGAGGGCCTCGAACGCCGATCGGACCGACGCGGTCGAGACGTTCGCCGAGGACGGAACGGCGTCCGGCACGTCGAACGGCAGCCGGGCCGCGAGGTGATGCACCGGCATCTCGTGTTCGTAGAGTATCGCGACCGTTTCTGTCCGCCGGAGGCGGAAATACGCCCCGACGTCGAACGTGATCGCGACGTCGCGCTCCGGCAGGTAAAACGCGACGGGCGTCCCGGCGACGGGACGGTCCTCCGCGTAGGCTTCACCGATCGCGTCGAGGTATCCCCGGATCTCGGCCCGCCGCCTGGCCTCGCCACTGGTCCGTTCGTTTTCCCGCGGCGCTTCGTCGGGGAAGAGGCGCGCTCCGGCGACGAACGCCGCTCCAACGAGGATGGAGAAAGCGCCGCCGAGGACGAGGCCGGCGACCAGCCAGGTCGTGGACCAGTCCGGAAACACGGAACTCCCTACGTAATCGAATACCAAGAACGTCACGCCCGGTCCCGTCGGCCTGGCAGCGGCCGCAGCGAGGAGCCCCGAGCCCTCAGCCGATGTACCGGAGGTCGTCGTCGCTCGGCACGTCCATGGACTGCTGGGACTCCATCTCCTGGATCTTGCTGATGACCTCCTCCATTTCCTCCGCCCGGTCCTCCAGGGACCCGTAGCCGACCTCGAACTCGAGCACCTCGGTGAGCACCTCCAGCACCGCCCTGGCGCTCATCGGGTCGACCAGATAGCCGCTGGTTTCGCCCATCAGGCAGGCCGCGGAGAGGTCGCGACGATCCCCGAGTCCGAGCAGCAGGCCGCTCACGCCGACGATGCCGCCCGCGGGTTCGTCCTCGCGGAACTCGACGCCGACGGCCTCGAGTCGCTCGACCATCGAGTCGTCCGTCGCCGCGCCGAGCACGTCGTACTCCTCGATGAGCTCTCCGGTGGGGACGCCGCCGAGGGCGTAGACGGCCTCGACGCCGAAGTCCTCGGCGACGTCGAGGAACGCGTTCGTGAGCCGGTAGTGGCCGTGGTTGCTCTGTGCCTGGTGGTTCCCGGCGAGCACGAGGAGGTCCCGCCCCGCGGTCTCGACGGCGTAGAACTCCGCGGCGGTCAACTCGGCGACGCCGGTGTCGTCGATGTCGACCTGCGGGGGGAAGTGTTCGGAATAGACCCGACGAACCAGGGTACTGTCGAGTTCCTCCAGGAGGTGGTCGGCCGCGAGTTTGCCGACGTGGCCGACGCCCGGGAGCCCCTCGACCAGGACCGGCCGATCCGGATCCGCCTCGTCGACGACCTCGATGTCGATCTCGTCCATACGGGCTACTCGCGTGCCCGACGCTTAAGTGCGCGGCGGTACTCGCCGTAGGGATCCGCCGGATCGAACGGGGCCGGCGCGCTGTTTACCGCCTCGGCGCCGCACTCGGGACAGGTCGAAGAGAGGGTATAGCGGGGTCGGTCGTGTTCGGAGTCCCAGTCCGCACAGACCCGGACGTCGGAGCGCATCTATTCGTCGTCGGAACGGCGTTCGCGGTGGAACGTCCCCGTCCCGCCGCGGGCTTCGATGGCCTCGCTGGCCCGTTCGGCGCAGGCCTCGAGTTGGCTCTCGGCGGTCTTGTAGGTCGGTGCCTGGACGCGAATCCGGTATTCGGGCGCGCCGACGTAGGTGACCTCGAGGTCCACCTCGTCGGGAATGTCGCCGTCGCCCTCGGCGGCCTTCAGCGCCTCCTTGACGTCGTCGATGCCGTCGGGGTTCGGGCTCTCGAGGTCGACGTACCCGGTGACGTTGACGTACGGCACCGAGACGTTCTCCCGGGCCGTCTCGACGACCTTCTCGACCTCCGCGTCGGTCAGGTCGGTCTCCTCGAGGGCCTCGGCGCCGTGGATGGCGGCCGCCTCGAACCCGTCGTAGAGGCTGCCGAACTCGGCCAGGAGTTCGTTCGCGACGCCGCCGTACTTCTCGTCGGAGACGTCCTCGCCGAAGGCCTGGAGCATCCAGTTGTCCGCCTTCTGCTCGTTCTTCCAGCGCTGGATCGTCTCCTTGCGCTGGTGGTCGTTGACGTCCTTCAGCGAGAGGTCGATCTGCTGGGCGTCGCGATCGACGTCCAGCACTTTCGCGACGACGGTCTGGCCCTCGGCGACGTGGTCACGGATGTTCTTGATCCACCCGCTGGCGACCTCGCTGATGTGGACGAGTCCGCGCTTGTCCTCGTACTCCTGGAGGTCGACGAAGACGCCGAAGTCCTCGATCTCGTCGATCTTGCCGACGACGAGTTCGCCGGTGTCGGGCCAGCCGCTGAACTTCATCGTGCCTCGACGGTCTCGAGGACCTCGCCCTCGATGTCGGCCTTGCCACCCGTCGGTCGCGCGATCGTGTGGCCGCACACCGCACACGCGACGTCGGACGCGGCCTTCTCGAAGACGATCTGTTCGTTCTCACAGTCGGGACACTCGACGGTGAAGAAGTTTCCGGGCACGGGTCTCACTCCTGTAACTCGAGCCGGCCGGCGCGCCACCCTTCGCGGAGGTGGGCCTTGCCGCACTCGGTGCAGCGGTACTTGAGGTTGGTCTTCTTCGTTGGCTTGTCGCCGCCGGGCACCTTCGAGAACCGGCCGCGGTTCCCGATGCCCTTGGACCCGGCGCGCTGTTTGCGCTGGTCCCACTTCATGCCGGAGGACCGACCGGTCCGGACCTTCTCGACCTCGTGTTCCCGGTGCTCGTCGCAGTGTGGACAGTACGTATTGAAGCGGCGTGGCATCTGCATAGATATCTACCTTACCGGCCGTTTGGACATGGGCGTTTAAAACCCGTTTGGTTCGGTTTCCGGCCGGCTTCGCGGGGTCTCGGCCGGGCCTGCGGAATCGCGGTCCCCGCGGAGACGTCCACGCCAGGGGGATCGATGCGGCCCCCGCAACGGCAACCGGACGGGGGCTCCGAAGCCCTTAATTGGATTACCTGCCAAAAAGGCTCGCATGAAGCGCCTCATCGTCTCCGGGGACGCGGGGATTCGAAAGGACGGGATCGTTCGTCACGACGGCGAAGAGCAGGTCCTCTTCTCGGTGACACGAAACGGGGACTGGCACGGCCCCGACGAGGTCCAGCTGTGGTGCGTCATCGGCACCGAGGACGAACGGGAGGCCTTCGACAACCGCGAGTACATTCCGCACCACCTCGACGTCGACCGGGTCGACGCCGAGGACCTCGAGGTCATCAAGGCGAAGGGCGACCTCGCGGTCTGACCGATCGGGCCTGTTTTCGCGTTCGCGGATAACGCCGTCCCCGGCTACTCCGGGAGTTCCGACCGTTCGACCCGATATATCGTCACGGACCCCGAAATCCCCTCCACGGGCGTCACGCCCGGAATCTCGTCGACGTCGATGGCCGTCCCGTACCGGTCCCGTTCGACCGGCCCGACGTAGACGTACTGGACGTCGTACCGCTCCAGGAGCCGGACCTGGCGCTCGCGTGGCCCGGTGAAGATGGCGTCGACGTGCTCGACGCGCTGCCAGTAGGCGTCGCCCCCGCGATACCCGACCTCGTGGACCCAGCCGGCGACCGTCGGGACCCCCGTCAGGCTCGACGGGGCGTTCCGCCACTGATAGATGTTGGTCCCCGGGGCCGTGACGAGCGTCGGTTGGCCCTCCAGGTCGTCGATCCAGGCGATCGCCGCCGCCTCGCCGGGGTGACGTTCCTCGACGAAGGCGGTCGCGTCGAGGGTCGGATCGGTTCGGCCCGCCTCGAAGTGGGACTTCAGCGCGAGTCCGCCGTAGATCGACAGGGAAACGACGAGCACGGCCGCCAGGACCGCCCCGACGTTGTCACGGCTGACGAAGCGGGACTCGAGGACGATGCGAACCGGCGGGATATCGGCCGCTCCGCCGTCCGACGCCGTCGTTGGGCGACCGTCCCGCAACCACTCGATCCCCCGCCTCGCGTCCGCCGCGAGGGCGGCCGCCGTCCCCCCGAACCGCGACACGTCGGCGACCATCGCGCCGGCGGCCGTGGCCAGGAGGACCCAGATCTGCATGTACGTCTTGAAGACCGTGTTCATCCGGCCGGGGCCGGCCTGTTCCTGCACGTACACGAACTCGACCAGGACGACGAGCCCCGTCGCGGCGACGAAGAGAACGACTTCGAACCCGGCGTCGTCGCGGGCCCGGCCCACGACCCACGCCAACAGGAGGAACGGCACGACGACCGCGAGCACCGCCCCGTTCGTCGTGGCCGCGACCACCACCATCGTGACGAGGAGCACGGCGATCCGGACGGGACGATCGGGTGCTCCCGTCCGGCGGAGGAGGTACACAACCGCGATCGCGAGGAAGGCCCCGTGGACCAGGAGGAGGCCGGCGAACCCGGCCCGCTCGGGGAGGACGGCCAGGTGTCGGTTCCCGGCACTGCCGAAGACCATGGAGGCGAAGAAGGGCGCGGCGACGACTACCGCAACCGCGGCCACGACCGCCGCGGCGACGAACGCCGCGAGGGTCCGGTGGAGTTCCCGGTCGATCCAGTGGCCGGCCTCGCGAGCGAGACGGCCGCGCAGCGAGGCAGGGAGCAGGTCCGTCGGGTGCCCCGGAGCGAACGTCAGCGTCAGCCAGGTCACCCCCGCGACGGTCGGGAACGACCAGGTGTTGACCACGGCCAGCAGGCCGCCGACGACCGGGACCGTGCCGAGGAGGAGCAACCGTCGACGCCGCGAGGCTGCCGGCGTTTGCCAGTAAGCCAGGAGGAGCCCGACGACGAGCAGCAGGAGGGGCGTGCTCATCATGTGCGCGTGGAGATCCCCGTTGAGGAACGCGAAGAGCGGGAATTCGTTGATGCCGCCGACCATGCCCCCGCTGGCGTGCCAGTAACTGAACCGGTCCAGCCCGTACACGAGCGACTCGCCACCGAAACGGCCGGTAGCGAACCCAAGGGTTTCGGCCACGGTCGTCCCGCCGGGGAGGAGCCACGCGAGGGCCCGGAGCGGGGTCGAGACGTTGCTCGCGAACCCGACGAAGAAGGCCGCGAACGCGCCACCCACGAGCCGGGATCGGTCGAGCTGGGCCGCGACGGCGCCACCGACGCTGTAGGCGGCGGTGACGAGCGCGGCGTAGAACCCGGGCAGCGCGAGGTTGTACGCGTACTTCGGCGGGGTCGCGGTGAGTTCGGCCAGCAGCGCGGCGATCATGTGGCCGCCGTAGTAGTAGTTGATCGGCTCCCCGGCGAACCACATGTCCTGGGGCGGGAGCGAGTTCCCCCTGACCAGCGAACTGAGGAGGCCGAGGTCGAGGAACTTCTCCCCGCCGCCGGGAAACGCACCGGGGTCGACGGCGCGGATCGCGAGCATGAGAACGAACGCGACGCCGAAGACGGCCATCGGTTCGGCCGCCCGTCGCCAGTCCACCTCGACGTCCCGGTAGAGGGCGACCGCCGAGAGGAGCCCCAGGAGGACGACGCCCGCCAGGGCGGTCGTGAGGTCGAAGACGATCCGGCCGATCCAGTAGCCGGAGATACCCAGCGTCGAAAGCGCCAGGGGAATGGCCAGCCCGGCACCGCGATCGGGGAAGCGCCGGAACAGGGCCGCCGCGAGCGGGAGGGCGACGATCCAGAGGCCGGCGTACAGCGCGACCCACCGGACCAGGAACCCGTATTCCATCAGCGGGATCTGTCGGTGCGCGCCGCTTTACGCTTTGGGTTTCGGCGGACGGCGGGATTCGAATCCTTTTACTCCCTCGGTGGTCCCTCTCTACCCGGATGCATTCGGTCGGCGTCGTCGTTCCCGCGTATCGGCCCGACGTGACAACGCTCGAGTCGTACGTCCACGCCCTCCGGGAGCACCTGGAGCCGGACACGATCCGGATCGAGCTGGACGCCCCGGAGCAGGGCGTCGAATCGACGCTTGCGGCCCTGCCAGCGACGGTCAACGCCGTCCCGGAGCGGCGCGGGAAGGGCGCCGCCATCACCGCGGGGTTCGAGGCCCTCGACACCGACGTCCTGGCCTTCGCGGACGCGGACGGGAGCACGCCCGCCGGGTCGATCGCGGACGTCGTCGACCCCGTGCGGGATGGGCGGGCCGACCTCGCGGTCGGATCGCGCCGTCACCCCGACGCCGAGGTGCTGTCACACCAGACGATCGCGAGACGCTACCTCGGCGACGGGTTCGCCTGGCTGGCCAGGCGGCTGCTGGACGCCGACCTGTACGACTACCAGTGCGGAGCGAAGGCCATCGATCGCGACGCCTGGACGGCGGTCCGGGAACACCTCTACGAGCCGGGGTTCGCCTGGGACATCGAACTCGTGGCGATGGCCGCCGCCCTCGAGTTCCGCATCGCCGAAGTGCCGGTCGTCTGGGAGGACAAGCCCGAGTCGACGGTCTCGCCGGTGAGCACCGTCGTCGAGATGGCCGTGGCCCTGCTCGCCGCGCGCCACCGGTCCCGGTTGCTGCGCGACGACCCACTCCACGCGACGATCGCCGAACACACCTCGCACCCGACGCCGCTGATCGACCGGGGGCCGGATCCCACCGATGAGTAACGACCAGCGCTCCCTAACCGCCCTGGTGTCGGGGCTCCGGTTCGGCCAGTTTCTCTCCGTGGGGGTCGTCGGCGCGACGCTCGACACCATCGTCACCCTGTCGCTGAAAGAAGGGCTCGCGGTCCACCCCGACCTCGCGAAGTTCGTCGGCGCGGAGTGTGCCATCGTCCTGATGTTCTTCATCAACGAGCACTGGACGTTCGCCGACGAGGGGCAAACCGGGCGCCTCGCGCTCGGACGGCGGCTCCTGACCTCCAACGTCGTTCGATCGGGTGGGCTCGCGGTGCAACTCGTCACCTTCAGCGTCGTCCGGCGGCTCCCGGTGTCGATCGTCGTCTTCGACGTGGAACTCTGGAAAGTGCTCCCCATCTTCATCGCGATCGGGACGGCGTTCGTGGTGAACTACGTCGCGGAGAGCCTCGTCACCTGGCGCGTCCACCGGTAGCGATCCCCCGGGCGACGACGGCACGAATCCGCATACGGCACCTGAATCACAGTCCTTAAGTACCGTTCGGGGATTACGACGAGATAGCGGGATGGGATAGCCAGGAGATTCCGGCGGGCTCATAACCCGCAGATCGGTGGTTCAAATCCACCTCCCGCTATACTTTTGCCGCGAGCAATTTCGCGAGCGGCAGGTATGGTTCGGAGTGGATTTGAATGAGGTCAGACGCAGCCCGCGCAGCGGAGCGAGCAGGACCGTCTTGCCGTGGTTCAAATCCACCTCCCGCTACTTTCTGACGGCGCCAAGACGAGGAGCGGAGCGACGAGTCCGGCGTCGTCGAAAGTAACACGGAGTGGATTTGAAATGGACCGCGAGGGAGCGAAGCGACCGAAGCGGGCGTGGTTCAAATCCACCTCCCGCTATACTTTTGCCGCGAGCAATTTCGCGAGCGGCAGG
>Ga0207797_1002467_pt1 | contig 12818 bp, 7 predicted proteins | sample PRCRCaboRojoPR_6_FD_187275 | JGI IMG/M metagenome (GOLD analysis project Ga0207797, IMG submission 187275) | Marine sediment microbial community from Cabo Rojo, Puerto Rico - PR CR 10% Liquid 1 (SPAdes) | ecosystem: Environmental > Aquatic > Marine > Coastal > Sediment | place: Cabo Rojo, Puerto... | reverse complement strand
TTTTATTCAGATACCAACTACGGTTCTCAGTCAGGTTGACAGCAGTGTAGGTGGTAAAGTGGGGATTAATCATGAGCTGGGTAAAAATCTGATCGGCGCATTTTATCAGCCGCTTTTTGTGCTCATCGATCCTGTGATGCTAAAAACATTGCCGGAGCGTGAAATCAGAGCTGGCTCCGCTGAGATCATAAAATACGGTTTTATATTTGACAATACTTTTTATGAAAAGCTTGTTCAACGTTTGGATGATTTGTTATCTCTTAACGATCTGAACTGGATCGAGCACATTTTGGGTCTGAGCTGTCGATACAAGGCAAGAATTGTGGAAAACGATGAAAAAGAAAAAAGTCGGCGCGCACTTTTAAATTTTGGCCACACAATCGGTCATGCGCTGGAAGCCGCGACACATTACAATTATTTCTTGCACGGCGAAGCTGTAATTCATGGTATGAAGGCTGCTCTTTATCTCTCACATGCAAAAGGCTACTTGTCAGTGGCACAGCTGGAAAAAAGCGCATCCGAGCTCGATAAATTTAAACCGCCACCTATTCCGCGTTCACTAACAACAGAACTTGTCTTGAACAGCATGAAAAAAGATAAAAAGCGGTCCTCAAAGGGACAAACCTGGGTACTGCTCAAATCCATTGGTTCCGCTTATTTGACTACAGATGTTACTGAAAGACAAATCGGCAAAGCCATTCACTTTATATTCCAAAATCAATCAATCTGAGCAGGGAGGAGGCACGCATTGAAAATTTTGGTTATGCATGGGCCAAACCTGAACTTACTAGGCAAACGAGAACCGGACGTTTACGGTACTAAAACCTTGGATGATATCAATAGCATCATTCAGCATAAAGCCGATCAGCTCGGTGTTCGTGTTGATTTTCATCAATCCAATCACGAAGGTTTTCTAATTGATTACATCCATGAAAAGTATGAACAAGCTGATGGAATCCTTATAAATCCCGGGGCTCTGACTCACTACAGTTATGCCTTGCGGGATGCCATTGCCGGCGTCTCGTTACCTGCTGTTGAGGTTCATCTTTCCGACATTTACCAACGCGAATCATTTCGCCGCATATCAGTGATAAAAGAGATATGCATCGAACAGATCTCAGGCAGAGGGATAGATAGTTATCTTGAAGGTCTACAGAAACTTGCTGCGTTTATAAGTGAAAAACAGTAATTATTTTCCTACCGACTTGCTAAATTATTTCCCAGAAACGAATACACTTTCTCGTAACCAGCGGATTGAGCATTTTTGCCGGAACGGGAATCCTGAACAAAAGCTGTTGATTTTTCTTGATGCGTATAGTATATTAACCGTTCAGGAGAACACATGAAGAACAAACAGGTTTCTGACATACTCGAAAAATTTGCTGATGTGCTGGAATTCCATGCAGAGTCGGCCTTTAAAATCAATGCCTACCGTCGCGCTGCCCGGGCTGTCCTGGAAATCTCCGAAGATATCGAATCCGTGTGGAAAAAAGATCAATTAAGTACCATCCCGGGAGTTGGCAAAGGATTGCAGGGGAAAATTGCTCAGTATTTGAGCAAAGGCTACATCAGCCAGCTCGATGATTATCTCAAAAAATCACCAAAAGAATTATTCGATTTGCTGTCAATTCAGCATTTTGGTCCCAAAACAGCAGCTCTGGCTTTTAACGAGTTAGGCGTTGAAACTGTTTCCGATTTGCATGAGGTGGTTGATAGTGGCAAATTAGAGACCCTACCCGGCATGGGGAAGAAGAAAGTTGAAAATATTCGTAAGAGTCTTGAACTGCGCGAACAGGCCTCTGGACGTTTTTCAATCGGTATGGCATTGCCAATTGCTCATCACGTTATTGAATACATTAAAGAAAAAGCTGGCGATAAAATCGATCGCATTTCACCGGCCGGATCGGTGAGACGCTTTTGTGAAACCGTCCATGACATTGACATCCTGGTCGAAACTGAACACGGCAGAGAGGTCATCGATCAGATCACAAAAATGCCAGAGGTCACGCGAATTCTCGGAGCCGGAGAAACGAAAGGAAGTGTGATCCTCAAGGAACGGTTTCAGGTTGATATCCGCGCTATTAAAAATGAAAGCTTTGGTGCGGCTGTCCAGTATTTTACCGGGTCCAAAGAGTTCAATGTCAGGCTGCGGGAGCTCGCCAGAAAGAAAGGTTACAAGATCAGTGAATACGGCATTTTCCAGAACGATACCAAAGTTGGGGGTAGCAGAGAAGAGGTCATCTATGAAAAATTAGGCCTGGCATGGATTCCCCCTGAAATGCGCGAAGACCGCGGTGAAATTCAAGCGGCCAGAGAGAATAAGCTTCCCGAGTTGGTGCAGATTGATGACATTCGGGGTGATATTCACATGCACAGCACTTACTCTGATGGTAGAGAATCCATGCACGCCATGATTGAAGCGGCCAGAAAGAGGGGTTATTCTTATATCGCTTTTTGTGATCATTCTCAAACTACGCAGTATGCGAACGGATTGTCAGAAGAGCGACTGCTCAAGCAGATTGAAGAGATCGAACAGTTGAACGGGAAATATCCTGACATTACTATTCTTGCCGGTTCTGAAGTTGAAATTCTGATGGACGGATCACTGGACTTTTCGGACAAAATGCTGAAAAAACTCGATTTTGCTGTGGCTTCTATCCATTCAGGATTTAAATCAAATGTCACTGAACGAACCATCGCTGCCATGCAAAATAAATATGTGGATGTTATCGGTCATCCGACTGGGAGGCTTATTTCGCGCAGACAACCTTTTGAAATAGACATAGAAGCTGTGGTCAAAGAAGCCGCCCGAACCGGTACTGCTCTGGAAGTAAATTCGCACTGGGATCGGCTTGATTTAAAAGATATTCACATCAGAACAGCGGTCAAAGCGGGTGCCAAATTGTGCATCAATACCGACGCGCACGAGTCCGAGAGTTTGGGACAGATCATGTTTGGAGTTGGCACAGCACGTCGCGGCTGGGCGCAAAAATCCGACGTGATAAATACATGGCCGCTTGAAAAGCTCAGGCAGTGGCAAAAACGAGCACATTAAACAAGTTCTCAAAATCCAGGAGAAACTTAACCTGGCAGAGTTAAGTAAAACGAAAAAGCCAAAAAAGAAAAAGCCGAAACGTACAAAAAGTTATTTACATGCATCAAGAACGCCTTTTTATGGTGTTCTGATGACCGTGCCGCTTTTAATCTTTTATGAAATTTTAGCCCTGATCATGCGGCATCACGACGCCGAGCCTGTCCGCAATGGCATTGATCTCCTATTACGACGCATGGCTGTGCAATTTGGATCTTTTGACTTTTCGGCTCACTGGTTTCAATGGTTAATCGATAGACTGAGTTTTCATGGTGTTTTTGTTCTCGGCATTTTGTTCGTGGTTTTATTTGGCGGTGCTTTTTATTCGTTTGTCAAAGATCGTCCCATTTTTAAACTTCAATATTGCTTTTTAATTATTCTAGAGAGCGGCATATACGTCTGGGTGCTGGCCATAGCCGCGCAATTGTTGACAAATGAAATTGTTGCACATTTAGCTCTTTCTCAACAAACACAAGCTGCTCTGATGGTTTCTATCGGTGCCGGAGTGTTTGAAGAATTGTTATTCCGTGCACTTGTTTACGGTGTCTTGACGTTTTTGATCATAAAACTCATGGATGCCAGAAGGACCTGGCCTATAAAACCGGTGATGATGTTATTATCAGCATTTCTGTTTGCCTGGGCTCATGATCTTTCTGAGCTCAATATATTTGATTATCACTTTATGTACCGGGCTATTATGGGCGTGCTGTTTTGTTTGTTGTATGAATTTCGCGGTTTGGGCGTGGCTGTTTGGACACACGCTCTTTACGACATTGCAGTCATTATGGTAAAATAATTGTGAATAAGAAGAAAAAGAAATTTTTAACGGTCTTCGTCGGTGTATTAATTTCTCTCATTGGAATAGCTGGCGGCGTATTTTTATATATCGTGCATTGGCCTTTTCAACCTGCAAAAGATGCCAGAAAGGTCAATATTCTTGTGAGATGGGGTGCGACCTATTCACAGGTAGCGTCTCAAATGGAAGAAAAAAACATTATTCGTGATAGCAGTCAGTTTTTGTTAACTGTCAAAGTGTTTAATAAAGAAAATGCCCTTCGGGCAGGCAAGTTTACTCTTAAACAGGGCATGTCACATGCAGATGCACTTTATGCATTGACTGAAGGTCCGCAAAGTTTCTTTAAAATCACATTTCCGGAAGGATATCCAACAGACAAATATGCTTCCATTGTAACCGATAGCCTGAATGTTGATTCCAGCCGGATTGTGCACCTGGTAACGGATTCAACTTTTATCGCCAAACTGGGTTTGGAAACAGAATCGCTGGAAGGTTATGTTTATCCGGAAACATATCATTTTACATACGGTGTAAATGAATCACAGATTTTGAAAACAGCTGTCGATCAGTTCAAAAAAGTGACTTCTGATAGCTTGTGGCAGGAAGCTGCGAAAAAAGATTTAACACAAAATAAAGTCTTAACCCTGGCTTCTATCATAGAAGGCGAAGCTATGCTGGACCGGGAAATGCCGATCATTTCATCTGTTTACCACAATCGTTTGGAACGCGGTATGAAACTGCAGGCAGATCCGACAATTCAGTATTTAATATCAGACGGTCCGAGAAGACTTTTGAATCGCGATCTTGAAATCGACTCGCCATACAATACTTATAAATACGCCGGATTGCCGCCGGGGCCGATTAATAATCCGGGAATTAGAGCTATCCGCGCGGCTGTTTTTCCCGAGGAAACAAATTACCTTTATTTCGTCGCCAAGGGCGATGGCAGTCACACATTCAGCGAATCCTATCAGCAGCATATCCGTGCAAAAGCTGAATTTGATAAAATCCGCAGAAAAGTAGCACGAGAAAAAAAAGAAGAAAAGCAGCAAAATTAATATGACGGTTCACAATAATGATACAACTATTCAAACCTTGCTCGATGATCTAAATCCTGAACAGCGGGAGGCTGTCCTGCAAACTGACGGTCCGGTTCTGGTGTTAGCCGGTGCCGGTTCCGGCAAAACCCGGGTCCTGACCTTTCGGATTGCGCATCTGATTGCTTCCAAAACAGCACAGCCTGGTGATATCTTGGCAATGACCTTTACCAACAAGGCAGCCGGAGAAATGCGAGAGCGCGTTGAGCAATTGGTGCCGACGTCAATTCGCGGCATGTGGGTAGGGACGTTTCATTCTTTATTTGCGCGTTTACTCAGACGTGAAGCTGATCGCATTGGTTATGATCATAATTTTACTATTTACGATACCAATGATCAACTGGCGCTGGTCAAGATGATTTTAAAGGACCTCAAAATATCATTGCAGAATAGTTCACCCAAGGCGATAAATCATAAAATCAGCAACGCCAAGAACAGTATGCTGGATCCGCAACAGTACGAGCTGGATGCTAACCATCCGGATAAAGAACTCATAGCCCAGGTTTACAAAGTTTACGAGAAAAGGCTCAAAGAAAATAATGCCATGGACTTTGACGATCTGCTGATCAAGCCGATCGAATTGTTTACTACCTATCCGCTGGTAAAAGAGTATTATCAGGATCGATTCAAATATATTTTGGTTGATGAATATCAGGATACAAACCGGGCGCAATATCAGGTTCTTAAATTGCTCGCTGAGAAGCATAAAAATATATGCGTGGTCGGCGACGATGATCAGTCCATTTACAGATGGCGCGGTGCAGAACTGCGGAATATCCTGGATTTTGAAAAAGATTATCCGCAATGCAAAAAATTCCGGCTTGAACAAAACTATCGATCCACCACCAGCATTTTAGGTTTGGCCCATTCTGTCGTGAAAAGAAACATGGAGCGGCATCCCAAAAAATTATGGACACTAAAAGAAGGCGGGCAGCCAGTTTCCATGATCACCGTTTACAATGAACGAGAGGAATCGCAAACCATTGTAGAGAAAATAAGCCAGGAACTGCGCCAGAATGGACGTTCTTTCTTTGATTTTGCTGTGCTTTACCGGATCAATGCACAGTCACGTGTGCTGGAAGATTCTTTTCGGCTGGAAGGCATTCCTTATATGATCATCGGCGGTGTTAGATTTTATGAACGCAAAGAAATAAAAGATATTCTTGCCTACTTGCAGGTTCTGGTCAATCCGGCTGACAGCGTGAGTTTGCGGCGGATCATTAATTATCCGGCAAGAGGTATCGGTGAATCGACTTTGGCCCGTCTAGATGCTTTTGCTCGGGATAAAAATATCACGCTTTATCAGGCATTGGCCAAAGCTCATTCTGTGCCACAGCTCCAGTCGCGAGCACAGGAACGAATTTACGAGCTTTATGAATTTTTAGAAAAATACCGTTCCTTGTTGACTGAAATCTCGCCTTCCGAGCTTTCATCTTCTTTTGTGCATGAACTTGGAATCATCAAGCATTTTGATGAACAGGGCACGGTGGAAGCGGCGTCTCGAATAGAAAATGTCCGTGAACTCCTCCAGGCAATTGCGGAATATACCGAGAACGCCGGTGATGAAGCATCGTTGGAAGATTATCTGCAACAAATCTCTCTCATTACCGATATAGACAAATGGGACGAACGAGCAAACGCTGTGACTCTAATGACGCTGCACGCGGCAAAGGGTTTAGAGTTTCCGGTTGTATTTATGGCAGGACTTGAGGAGGGGCTGTTTCCGCTTTCTCGTAGTATTGATGATCCACATGCGCTGGAGGAAGAACGGCGTCTTTTCTATGTGGGTGCCACCAGGGCCAAAGACAAACTTTATTTGTTTTGGTCGCGGAATCGCAAACGCTATGGCCAAAACAGGAGCTATAAATCAAGATTTTTAAAAGAAATTGATATGCAGTTTGTCACTGCGGAAGACAAGTGCGTGCTCGAAACTCCCCGCACACAACAAAAATGGTCAGGTGAGGGTTATCAGGATACGATGCCCGATTACGAAAACGAATCACAGGAGCAATTCGAACTGACTATTGGTGCAAGAGTTCGGCATTTCAAATTCGGTAAAGGAACCATACTCGATATTAATAGTGGTGCAAGCGGAACCAAGCTTGTGATCAATTTCGATTCATTTGGTAAAAAAAGATTGGTGCTACCTTATGCAAAATTGGAAATTTTATAATATCAAAACAATTCGCGCAGTGCTGTTTATCTTTTTATTATTCAGCATGGTTCGCGCACAAGATTCCCCACTGCAAGCTGACCAAAATTATCAGTTTGCCTTGCAGCTTGAGAAAAAAGGTATGTTTGATCTTGCAGCCCATCAGTTCAAAGAATACGCCGAAACATATCCAACCAGCGTACGGGCACCGGAAGCTTTGCTCAAAGCCGGTCAGAATTATGGCAAAGCGGATAGTCTCGGAAAAGCTGAACAAGCTTTTCTTTCTCTGATATTAAAATATCCTGAGACGGATTTTATCGATCAGGCCCAATACAATCGTGCGGATTTAATGGCAAAAACAGGTGAATACCTCAATGCCGCTTTGGCCTTTGAGCGTGTCAAGATTCTAACGCCTGAAAGTTCGCTCATCCCGGAAGCACAGTTGCAGGCGTGCCGGCAATATCAAAAGGCTAACGAACATCAAAAAGCAATTGATGCTGCATTTTATATTATAGAAAATGAGCGAACCCATCCGATGCAATTGCAGGCAAGGTATCTCATCGCCAAGTCCAAACAAGCTCAAGGTCAGTTTGAAGAGGCGATAGCGTCTCTGAATAATATATCCAGTGATAACATAAAAGATGACTTTGCTGTTCAGGTCAATATTTTAAAATCCCGGATCATGAAAAAACTGGGCCGTTTTGCACAGGCCGATAGTTTGATGCGCCACTTGATAAAAGCACCGCATAGCAACGAAACGCTAGGGCCGATTGCTTTTGAATTATCGAACACGCTGCAAGGCCAGAACAATTATGCCGAGTCCAACCGAATTGTCAACGATGCGTTGAGCAAGGTGGATGAGCCGTGGCAAACCAAGTTGTATTTGGTTCAGGGCGATAATTATTATGCACTCGGACAGTATGAAAATGCTCTCGAGAGTTATAGAGAGATCGATCTTGCAAACATGGAGGAATTAAAAACTGGTACGTATTTTCGGCTGGCAAAAACAAATAAAGAGTTGAACAATGTGGACAAGGCTATCGAGCAGTATTCGCTTGTTTGTCAGGATTCTTCTAGTGAAAAAGCATATATTCGTCATAAAAGTTTCATCGAACGCGGCCAGCTCCTGGCTGCAAACGGCAAAGGCCGAGATGCTGTTTTTGATCTTCAACGCGCGCTTAATAGGACTACAAAACCTGCTTTAAAATGTGAATTACTATATGCTATTGGCCAAATTCAACATATATATTTGGATGATTACGCAGGTGCCCGACAACGTTACGGTTCCATATCTGGTATTGCTCCGGGAGATCAGCTTGTCGATGATGCCCAATACCAAATTGCCCAAACCTTTGAAGATCAGAAACGCTACGACCTTGCTCTTAGCGAATATCAGCGATGTCTGGAATTATATCCTGGAGGTGATCATCATTCAGACATTGTTCAACGTATTTACAGATTGCAACATTTTGCACCGCCTTCAGCGCATCATGCCAACAACGCTTTCACGAAAATTCTTTCTGAGAACCTAAGCGGAGGATCGCAACCGCAAACTGTGCTTCAGTGGGCTGAAAAACAAATGAATGTTTTCCACGACTATCAACAAGCCCTTGACCTGCTTCGCAAGGCAGAATATATGGACCTGGGTGAGGAACTCGATAAAACAAAATTATTGTACTACAAAACAGCATGTCACTATTATTTGATGGAAAAATGGCTTTATGAGAAAAGGCCGGAAAAATCGGCCGCTCATCGCGATTCTGTGCTTGCAATATCTGCCAAATTGGATCAACAATTTACTGTAAATAAATATAGCCAAAAATCTAAGTACAAGGCAGTTATGGCGCAATTATCTACCTTTACTTTATCTAAAAAGAAAATAGAATTTCTTGAAAATGCGGTTTCATCATTTCAAAGTGGAGTTGAAATAGATAGTTTGTTGAATCAGCTTCGATTTACGTTAGCTATCGAACTCTTGAAAACTGCCGAAAACGATACCTCTGCAAAAGATTTCTTTAGACGTGCAGATCAAATTTTGAACACAGTGATAAAAACTTCTGATGTAGGTGAGCTCCATGCTGAGGCGCTGTTTCGGCGTGCTGTGCTTATGGAAAAGACAGGTCGACGTGATTCATCAATCGCTTTACTTTTGGATTTAGCAACATTACCTGTTCATACGAAAAAAGTCCAAGCAACGTACTTGTTAGCCCGATTTACAGAAAAATCGGGGCAGCTGAAAAAGGCATTGCCGCTTTACGATAAGGTCTATCAGGACTATTTTTACGCTGTTTGGGCACAGCGGGCTCAATTTCGCGCTATCGACTTGCTACTTCAGCTTGACCGTGTACAGGAAGCTGAGCAACGCATGAAAAAGATGCGAAAAACGATGCTGCCGGAAAATATGCGTGTTTTTTATGATGAAATCTCGGATGAAGAGAACGTTTGGCTCTGGGCCCAACTCGTAAAGCGAACACAAACACCGCAACATGCAATCTCAGCTTACCGTCAATATCTCGAACTTGGTAAGGATACAAGTCATCGGGCACAGGCTCTTTTTAATATTGGTCAGTTAGCTAACGAAATAAATGATATCGATGTGTCTGTGGGACATTTTCAAGAATGTGCAGATCAATTCCCCAATGACAGTCTTGGCATTCATGCCCGCTACAAAACAGCCGATATTTTCTTTGAACGAGGCATGTATGAAAAAGCTGTTAGCGGTTATAATGCCATCATCGATAAACTCTCCGGCGACTTGCAGAAACAGGCACTCTACCATGCTATTATCAGCGAATATCGTCTCGGACATTTATCAAGGGCCAATCGTAAAGCTGAGGAATATAAAAATAAATACAAAGATCGAGATGCCGAAGCACGATTTCTTTATGAGGAGGGTGTTCTGTACATTGCTGAAAAAGAATTCAATCGTGCTGAAAAAACGTTAAAGCGGCTGAGCAATAAATACGATGATATTCCTCAAGGTGGTCGTGGTAATTTAGGATTAGCCCGGCTTTATGTCACCCTCAATAAAACCGAAGAGGCACTTGAAAGGCTAACAGATATTACAGAAAATTATAACGATCCTGAAATTGTGGCCACGGCTTTTGTCAATCTGGCGGATTTTTATTATGAAAATCGCCAGCTCGAAAACTGCATCGGCGCCTGCAAAAATGTCATGAAGCTGCAACAAAAGGGTAGTCTGCGTGCACAGGCCATGGATTTGCTCATAAATGCTTATGACGATTTTAACATGCGCGACCGGGCTATAGCTATAGAGAGGCAGTATATTGAAGAGTATCCGAACGATCCCTCACTGTTACGCCGAAAAATTCGTATCGGCATCTTTCTTTATAACTTGAAAGAATATGACCGGGCCATTCAGCATTTTGCCAGCATCCAGCCTCTGCTGAGTGCAGAACAAGAAACAGAAGTACAATACTGGATTGCGAAATCCTATTCCGATGCGGGAATGACGGAAAAAGCCATTATTGAGTTTCTAAAAGTCCGGTTTGCTTGTAAACCGACCAAACTTCCCTGGGGGGCTACAGCTTTGTACGAGGCAGGACAGGGTTATCGCAAATTGGGCAATCTTGAAAAAGCTCGCGAGATGTTCGAAATGGTTGTCAACGAGCGTGGCACGTCCGACAATATCGGCCGTGCTGCTAATGCAAAAATGAAAGAAGTTGAAGAAGAAATAGCAAAAACATCATGACAACTGAATATTTGTCACTGGCAAAATCTCTAGTCCAGCTATCTTTTCAGGAAGATTTTGATGGCCGGGGAGACATTACCACAGAAGCAATTTGTCAGCAGGAGGTTATTTCCCAGGCTCGTATTATAGCCAAACAGGAAGGCATTGTCTGCGGACTCGAAGCAGCAGGTTATGGCTTTTTACATCTCGATGAAAACATCGACATTCACTATCAGGTTTCAGACGGAGAGAGGGTAGAAAATCAACAAACTATCATGACGATTAAAGGCAAGATTGCTGTCATACTCAGAGCAGAGCGAACGGCCTTGAATTTTCTGGGACGGCTGTCCGGGATTGCCACAATGACGAATTCCTTTGTGCAAAAAATCGCCTTTTCAAATGCACGAATTCTTGATACGCGCAAAACCACGCCGGGTTGGCGTTTTCTGGAAAAGTATGCCGTGCGATGCGGTGGCGGAGAAAATCATCGATTTGGCTTGTACGATATGTTCCTCATCAAAGAAAATCACATCACCCAGGCCGGCGGTATCAAACCGGCCGTTTTGCAATGTCACTCTTTTATGAATAAACATCAATTCAAAGTCCCGATTGAAGTTGAAGTTAAAACAATTGACCAGGTCCGTGAAGCCCTCGATTTACAGGTTAATCGTATTATGCTGGATAATATGAGCATTGGTGACATGGAAAAGGCTGTCAAACTGGTCAATCGCAGAACGGAACTTGAAGCTTCGGGTAACGTTTCACTCAAAGACATTGAAAAGATTGCAGCAACAGGTGTGGATTATATTTCAATCGGTGCATTGACACATTCCTTCCCTGTTTTCGATTTTAGTTTGCTGCTTTAAAAACATGACATATCGTTCACACCATCTGACAATATGTCAAAACAATTCTTTACAATTATATTTTTCTATTTAAAAAATATAAACTTAACTCCCATTTTCGTTTGGAATAATAGTTGCTTTTATGATGTTGAAAACGCGAACAATGGGTAAATGTGAGGTAAATTTATGCATAGAGATTCTTATAAAACAGAAAATAACAAAACGCCTACGCCTGATGAGTTACGCAAAGATGTATCAGATTTTTTACGCAACAAATATGGTGACAGAATAGTTGTGCCGCAACAACCGGATCATTACGGTTCGTCTCCAAAAGATGAGGATAATGAAACAAAACAACCTAATGAAATTAATTTTGATTTAAAACCTACTGAACTGGAACGTTATCTGAAACAATATGTTGTTGGCCAGGACAAAGCTGTTGAAATACTTTCGACAAAAATTTGTACGCACTTTAACAGAATGAAGTTGGAAATGTCCGGCCCGGAATCGGAATCTCTTGTCGGAAATATTAAAAGTAATGTATTAATGATAGGCCCAACCGGTGTGGGTAAGACATATCTCATCAAATTAATTGCCAATAAAATCGGCGTTCCTTTTGTCAAAGGTGATGCGACAAAATTCAGTGAAACAGGCTATGTGGGTGGAGATGTGGATGATCTTGTTCGTAACCTGGTACATGAAGCGAATGGTGACATAAAACGAGCAGAATACGGCATTATCTACTTGGACGAAATTGATAAAATTGCTTCCAGCAGCAACGGCTATGGGCCGGATGTTTCGCGGAGCGGTGTGCAGCGTGCGCTCTTAAAACTCATGGAAGAAGGCGAAGTAGATTTGAAAACACCTCATGATCTGGCATCCCAAATGGAAGCAGCCATGGAGGCTCAGCGAACTGGCAAAGTGAATCGTAAGCGAATAAACACAAAGAATATTCTTTTTGTTACCAGCGGAGCTTTCTCTGGTTTGGAAGACCTCATCCGTAAACGCATGAATAAGCAACCAATCGGATTTACAAGTGATACTGATGTTCAGGAAGTGCCGCGGGAAGACATATTAAAACACGTGAAATCGGAAGACCTGATCAATTACGGATACGAAAATGAGTTCGTCGGACGCTTGCCTGTT
>Ga0207797_1002466_pt1 | contig 12823 bp, 16 predicted proteins | sample PRCRCaboRojoPR_6_FD_187275 | JGI IMG/M metagenome (GOLD analysis project Ga0207797, IMG submission 187275) | Marine sediment microbial community from Cabo Rojo, Puerto Rico - PR CR 10% Liquid 1 (SPAdes) | ecosystem: Environmental > Aquatic > Marine > Coastal > Sediment | place: Cabo Rojo, Puerto... | reverse complement strand
TTCTTCGAGACGGGATCCAGCGGCGGCGGTGGTGGTGGGAACGGGAGCGGCGGATCCACCAGCGGGCAACCGATTGTGGCACTCGTCGTCTCGTTGCTCCCCTCACAGGCGGTCTGGGTCGTCGGCAACGTCTGGGGCAGCATCCTCGACGGCGTCCACGGCGTGCTCGACCCGACGAACATGTTTCGGGCGCTCGTCCACAGCAGCGTCGAGAGCGTCAACGAGGACGTGGGCTTTCGAGGGATCAATCTGTCCGTCCTCGAATCGGCGCCGGTGTTCGGTGCACTGCTGGCTGCCGGGGTCGCTGGCGTCTCGTCGACCGTACGCGAGCGAGCGCGGTCGGTCGACCCGACTGTCCTGCTCGCGCTCGTGCTGGCGACCGCGTTCCTGTTGACGAAAGCCGGTCGGCTCCCGCTGCGCGTCCAGGTCACCGTCCGCTATCTGCTCCCGGTGTACGCGCTCGGGGTCGTCCTGCTGACGCACTCGGAGCTCGCGGCCTGGCTGGTCGGCAAGCACCGGTCGCTGCTGTACTGGTCGTACGGTGCCGGCGTCTGCATCGGCGGCCAACTGCTGCTCGTCGCGCTCGTCCTCGGGCAGTTCTCCGTCGGCGAAGCCGCGCGCGTCCACGCGCTGCTCGGCGTCGGACTCGGCCTCGCCGTGGCGGTGCTGTGTCTGGCCGGGTTGCGCAACGAACGTGCGCGTCCGGCAGCGGTCGTCGCTCTCGGCCTGGCCGCCGCAGCCAGCACCGTCTTCGTCCTGCTGGCCGGGCTGTACTACTTCTCGTTTGCCGGCGACTACGTCCTGCCGGCCGTCGACCTCGTGGTCGAGCGGCTCTCGGCCGCCGGCTAACCGCAGATTTTTACCCTGTCTCGCAGTAGCGCGACCATGGATCAGCTGAAAGAGTCCCTGCTCGAGGCCCCGATCATCGAGAAGGAGGGGTACCACTACTTCGTCCACCCGATCAGCGACGGGGTGCCGATGCTGCGACCGGAGCTGCTGCGGGAGATCGTCATCCGCATCATCCGGAAAGCTGACCTCGAAGACGTCGACAAGATCGTCGCGCCGGAGGCGATGGGGATCCACATCTCGACGGCGGTCTCGCTGATGACCGACATTCCCGTCGTCGTCGTGCGCAAGCGGGACTACGGGCTGGAAGGGGAAGTGTCGCTCTCGCAGGTCACGGGCTACTCCGAGACCGAGATGTACATCAACGACGTCTTCGAGGACGACCGCGTGCTCGTCCTCGACGACGTGCTCTCGACGGGCGGGACGCTGCGGGCCATCACCGACGCGCTCGACGAAATCGGCGCCGACATCGCCGACATCGTCTGCGTGATCAAGAAGGCAGACGGCCAGAACAAGATGGCCGACGCCGGCTACGACCCGAAGACGCTCATCAACGTCGTCGTCGAGGACGGGACGGTCGTCATCGTCGACGAGGACGGGGACGGATAATGACCGACCGCGAGGACTTGCTGGCGTCCATGCACGACCACCTCGCGGCCACCGAAGAGCGCCCGCTGGCGACCGACGCCAACCGCTGGCTCGGCGAAGCACAGGCCATCGCCGCCGACCTCGCCGAGTCGGATCTCGACGACGATACCGTCCAGAATCGCACCGAGAAGGTGCTCGACCTGCTCGCGGAAGTCGAGGAGACCGGGGACGAAGAAGCCGACGAACACGTCGCTGCCGCCCGCCGGGCCGCCGAGCGCGTCCGGCAGTTGTAGCACAGTTTTTCCCGCTGGCCGCGCCAGGTCGTGGTATGAGCGACCCCGAGAAGACGCTGGAGGACTGGAAATCGGAGATGCAGGCCGAACACGACGACGCCATCGCGAACCCAGACCCGGACGAGACACACCGCATCGAGGGCGTCGCGCAGGTCAACTACCGCGTCTACTACGACTACGACGCGGCGACGGACAGCCTCGAACGAACGCGCGAGGAGAAGGTGAACGAACTCGACGACCCCGACCTGCGCTCGTGCGCCTGCGGCGTGCGCGGGATGAGCCCCGAGGAAGCCCGCGAGCACGTGCGCGCCGCGCGCGACTCCGACGCCTGACGTTGACGGAACCCGTCAGTACAGCTATTAGTCAGCGACGCGTACAGGATCGTATGTGGGCGCTCGTCCTGCTCCAGATCGGACTCGAAGAGAGCCGAGGTATCGTCGACCTCGCGCTCTCGATCTTTCTCATTCTCCTCATCTTCGGGTCCGTCGCGGTGCTCGGTCGGCTGTTCGACCGCCTGATGGCCTACTGAACGAGCGTGCGACGTAGGGCCGTGGCCGTTCTCCGTGCTGGATGACCGCTGGAAGTCAATCGGCAGTGGGAAGCTGAAACTGCCCAGTATCTTTAAATCGCCGTCCTTGGTAACCTGCGGCAAGACCCGAAGCGATGAACGAGTCACCCGACCCTATCCGCGTGCTCCACGTCGACGACGACCCGGAGTTTGCCGATCTGACGGCGACGTTTCTGGAGCGCGAGAACGCCCACTTCAGCGTCGAGACGGCGACCGACGCACGCGACGGGTTAGAGCGGCTCACGGCAGCGCCGTTCGACTGTATCGTCTCCGACTACGACATGCCGAGACAGAACGGGATCGAATTTCTCGAAGCGGTTCGCGACGAGTACCCCGACCTCCCGTTCATCCTCTACACGGGGAAGGGCAGCGAGGAAGTCGCCAGCGATGCCATCTCTGCCGGTGTCACCGACTATCTGCAAAAGGAGGGTGGCACGGGGCAGTACGCCGTGCTCGCAAACCGGATCGAGAACGCGGTCGACCAGCACCGGGCGCAGGCTGCACTCGAAGCGAGTCAACAGCGCCTCTCGCTGTTTATCGACCAGTCGCCACTCGGCGTCGTCGAGTGGGACGACAACTTCGAGTTCGTTCGTCTCAACCCCGCCGCCGAGAAGATTCTGGGCTACGCGGAGTCGGAACTGAACGGCGAGTCCTGGGAGATGATCGTCCCCGAGTCCGACCGTGACGATGTCGGCGCGGTCGTCGCGGAGCTGTTGAAAGCCGAAGGCGGTTTCCACAGCGTCAACGAGAACGTCCGAGCGGACGGCGAGCGGATCGTCTGTGAGTGGCACAACCGCGTCGTCACCGACGAGGCCGGGGAGACAGTCGCGATCTTCTCGCAGTTCCAGGACATCACCGACCGGAAGGAGTACGAGCGGGAACTGGAGCAGTACGAGGCCTATCTCGAAGGGTCGACGGACATCATCACGGTTCTGGACGAATCAGGCACGGTTCAGTACCAGAGCCCCTCGGTGACGCGGATCCTGGGCTACGAACCGGGAGAGTTGGTCGGGCAGAACGGATTCGAATTCGTCCATCCAGATGACGAGGCGGAGGTCTATGAAATCTTCAACGGCCTCCTGGCAAAGCCGGACGAGATGGCCACTATCGAGTGTCGGTTTCAGACGGCCGACGACGAGTGGCGCTGGCTCGAAATCAGCGGGACGAACCAGCTCGACCATCCCGAGATAAACGGGATCGTGACCAACAACCGCGACATTACCCAGCGCAAGCGGCGCGAACAGGAACTCGAACAGACGAACGTACTGCTCTCGACGCTCGTCGAGACACTCCCGGTCGGGATCCTCGCCGAAGACAGTTCGCGAAAGGTACTGGCCGCCAACGAACGCCTGTTCGAACTCTTCGAGATGCCGACCACCCCCGAGGAAGTCATTGGCTCGAACTGTGAACGGATGGCCGAAGAGGTCGCGGATACGTTCGTCGAGCCGGACGCGTTCGTCGAACGGATCAACGAGTTGGTGGCGAACCCGGCGTCGGTTCACAGCGAGACGCTGGCACTGCGAGACGGCCGGACGTTTGCTCGGAGCCACGAACCGATCGAACTCCCTGACGGTGCGGGCCATCTCTGGGTCTACCGTGACGTCTCAGACCGAAAGGAGCGAGAGCGACAACTCCAGCGACAGAACGACCGTTTGAACGAATTTGCCAGCGTGGTGTCGCACGACCTGCGGAACCCACTCAACGTGGCCCAGAGCCGGATTGAGCTCGTCCAACAGGAGCACGACAGCGACCATCTCGACGCCGCGGTGGACGCTCTCACCCGGAGCGAGTCACTGATCGACGACCTCCGTACCCTCGCCCGTGAAGGCGAAGCGGTGGGCGAACTGGAGCCCGTCGACCTGTCGAACATGGTCGGGAACTGCTGGCGGAACGTCGGTACGGCCGATGCAACACTCACGACGGAGACGACGCGTGCGGTTCGAGCCGACCGCGGCCGTGTGCAGCAACTCGTAGAGAACCTCATACGCAACGCCGTCGAGCACGGCGGAACGAACGTGACAGTGACCGTCGGCGAACTCGCGGACGGGTTCTACGTCGAAGACGACGGCGTCGGGATCCCGGCCGAGGAACACGAGGCCGTGTTTGACGCCGGCTACTCGACGTCAGCCGACGGCACCGGCTTCGGACTGAGTATCGTCAATCAAGTCGCCGAAGCGCACGGATGGGAGATCCGCGTGGTCGACGGGACTGACGGCGGCGCACGGTTCGAGATCACCGGCGTCGAGTTCGCCGAGTGAGAGCGCGGCGATGACCGCGAGCCGCAAAAGATAGCGGGAGGTGGATTTGAACCACGCCGACTTCGCTCCCGCTGGTCGCTCGTCGTCTATTTCAAATCCAGTGCGATTTCGACGCTCCCGCGACTCGTCGCGTCGCTCCTCGTCGTTGGTCGCGTCAGAAATAGCGGGAGGTGGATTTGAACCCCGGTCGTTCCGCTGCGCTTCACTCCCTGCTTCAAATCCACACCGCGACGACTCACGCACGGGCGTTACGCCGAGATGAAACTCGGCGCATGTGAGTTCGTGAGAAGTAGCGGGAGGTGGATTTGAACCACCGATCTGCGGGTTATGAGCCCGCCGGAATCTCCTGGCTATCCCATCCCGCTACCCATCCGTAACTCCGGTCGGCGTTTAAGGATTATGATTACGGGGCCGTCCGTGACATTCTACCGTGAGTCGTCCACGTGCACCTGCCACGTAAAGAGGCTCTCGAACACGTAGTTCACCGACATCGCAACGGCGATCGCGATGGGGCTAGCGGCCAGAAACCACAGATCCGTGCCCATGATCTCCAGCGTAATGTCCAGATACGACACGAGCACCCAGTACACCGACAGTTGTACCGCGACGCCCCCCGAGCGCACGAGGTGGGACTTGCCGAGGCGTTTCAGAAACGGTCGCCGGCCCGCTGCGCCCTGGCCCGCGAACGTCCAGTGTTCGTTGACCAGGAACATCACGACGATCGCCGTCTCGACCCCGGCGGCTTTCGCCCACAGCTCGGGCACGCCCAGCGCCAGGTGCAACACGGTGAGGACTGTGTTGTCGCTCAGTGCGCCGACGACGCCGACGGAGACGAACTGTCCGAACCGAGCGCCGGAGAGCAGCGAGTCGACCCGACTGGTACTGTCGCTCATTCGCGGTCGACCAGCGCCGGCGACTCCTCCCGCCGGGCGGCGATAGCGGCGTGCAACCGGCTATCGCTGATGCGTTTCGCTCGGTGCCGAGCGGTGAGCAGCGCGCGGCCGAGTCGCAGCGAGTCGCGGATCGGGGAGACGGTCGACCCCGGGCGGTCGTGCCACTCGACGGGGATCTCCCGGACGGGGTGGTTCAACGCGCCGGCGATGGTGACCAGTTCCACGTCCCAGGCGAAGCCCGGTTCGTAGAGGTGTTTGCGCACCTCCTCCCAGGCGTCGGCGTCGATGGCTTTCGCACCGCACTGGTAGTCGTAGAGGTCGACCGAGAGCAGGCGACGGGCGAGCCACGCGAAGCCGTCGCCGAGGTACCGCCGGGCCAGCGTCTGGTGGCTGGCGACCGTCGCGTCGGGATGGCGCCGCGACCCGACCGCGAGTCCCGCCGTCCCGTCACGGACTGGGGCGATGACGTCGGCGATGGATTCGGCCGGTGTCGCGCCGTCGGCGTCGGCGAAGGCGAGGACGTCGGTCGAGAGCGCCTCGAAGCCGGCCGTGACCGCGGCACCTTTGCCCCGGCGATAGGGGACGGTATTGACCTCTGCGTCGAGAGTAGCCAGTGCTTTCGGGACGCCGTCTCGAGGTGCGTCGAGTTCGACGCGAACAGCGGCGAGGTCGGTCGCGTCGTGGAGGGCGCGGACGTACGCGGAGAGACGGTCTACATCGGGTCGGTACGCGGGAATCACGAGACCGACATCGGGCGTCATTGAACGAATACTCCGGAGCGTGACTCAAAAACTATTCGCCTCCTACTTCATAAGACGTATAGCCCGCGGCCACGGTGCCTCTCGGTGATGGAGTTCGGTCTCGTCGCCCTCTGGATCGGTGCCATTCTACTGCTCGGGCTGCTCGCCCTCCCGCTCGCGACCTGGGTCTTCGCCGACCTGGACAGCGGGCCGTTCGCTATTCCGTTGGCGTTTGGCGTGCTCGTCGTCGTCGGCCACCTCGTCGGCCATCTCGCCTTCCCCTGGCCCGCACTCGCGGCCGGACTGTTGGTTCTCGCCGCCGGATCAGCCGTCGCGGTTCGCCGCGTCGAGCCGGACTACCGGAGTTTCGGCGAGGGCGCGGTCGTCTTCGTGGCGGCCTTTCTGCTGCTGGTGTTGATCCGCGCGTTCGACCCCGCCGCTGCACCGCTGCCGCTGGCCATCGGCGAGAAGTTCCTCGACTTCGGGATGTTGAAGACGCTGGCGCGGTCGGGCACACTCCCGCCGGAGGACTTCTGGTTCGCCGGCGAGCCGGTGCGTTACTACTACGGCGGCCACCTGCTGACGATACTGCTGTCGACGCTGACCGGTACGGCGCCCCGCTTCGCGTACAACCTCGCGCTCGCCGGCTTCTACGCGAGTCTGGTCACGACGGCCTACGGCCTCGCCGGGTCGATCGCGCTCCCGACGGGCGTGCCGCGGCGGCTGGCCGCCGGCTTCGGTGCGTTCTTCGTCGGCATCGCTGCGAACCTGGCGACGGCGACGAAGGTGCTCGTCTGGCTGCTCCCCGACGCGCTGTCCGCTGTCGTCGTCGACGCCAGCGGCCTGCCACGGGACGTCGTGAACTGGTCGCCCGGCGACTTCTACTACTTCGACGCCAGCCGCGTCGTCCCGACCGACCCCAGCGCGGCCGACACGTTCCCGGCGGCGACGGAGTTTCCCTTCTTCGCCTGGCTCAACGGCGACCTCCACGCCCACATGATCAGCCAGCAGTTCACGTTGCTGGCCGCGGGACTGCTGCTCGTCTACTGGCGACTGCCGGCCGAGAGCCGCCGCAAGCGACTGCTCTACGTCGGCGGGCTCCTGCCGCCGGTCGCGGGACTGATCGGCTTTACGAACCTCTGGTCGCTCCCGACCGTCGGTGGGCTGACGATGCTCGCCGTCGGGCTCGCGCCCGCCTCACCGGCGAGTCTGGTGGCCGAGCGGTTCACCGACCGGGAGACGGCACCGGTTCGGCGAGAACTGCGCCGCGCCGGGCTGGCGGTCGGCGTCGCCGTCGCGGTGCTGATCCTGGGAATGATATGGACGGCACCGTTCTGGGCTGGCGTCGTGGTGGGCGGCCCCGGTCGCTCGGTCGCGCTCTGGCACGCGCGGACGCCGCTGGGGAACCTCCTGCTCGTCCACGGTGCCTTCCTCGCCATCTTCGCGGTCGGGCTGGCGCGGCGCGCCGGGGCATCCGTCGAGTGGCCGGGGAAGGTCCTGGCTGCCTTCTTCGCCAGCGTCGCCGTCGCCGTCCTCTTCGGCTTCCCCGCGCTGGGCATCGTCGCACCGCTGCTGGTCACCTGCTGGTGGCTCTGTCGCACCCAGGACGACGCCGGGTTCGAACTCGTCCTCATCGTCGCCGGGGCGGGACTCGTGCTCATCGTCGAACTGCTGACCGTCGAGGGCGAGCGGTTCAACACCATCTTCAAGCCGTACTCGCAGGTCTGGCTGTTCTGGGCGACTGCCGCCGGCGTCGTGCTGGCCCGACTCGTGACCGGCTGGCCCGCCGGCCGCCTCCGTCTCTCGCGGGAACGCCTGCGCCGGGGCGGTGCCGTCCTCGCGGCGATACTCGTGCTGGCGACGCTGGTCTACCCCGTCTTCGCGCTGCCGGCCCACGTCGGCAATCCCGGCCAGACCGTCCAGACGGAGGGGGCAACGCTCGACGCGACTGCGTATCTGGAGGTGGAGTTCCCCCGCGAGGCGGCGGCGATCCGCTGGCTGGACGAGCGACCGGGCCAGCCGACTATCGTCACCGCTGCGCCCGGCACCTACCGGTGGAACGCCGACGGTGGCGAGGGCGCGAGCGCGCCGGCCAGTCTGACCGGCCTCCCGACTGTTCTCGGGTGGTTCCACGAAGAGCAGTATCGCGGGAGCGAGGCCTACGACAGACGGCTCGGACACGTCGAAGCGATCTACACGAGCGAGGACAGACAGTTTCAGCGGGAGGTGCTGGAATTCTACGACGTGACGTACGTCTACGTCGGGCCGGCGGAGCGGGCGAAGTACGGCGAGATAACGGTCGGGAACCTCCAGTCGGTGACCGTCGCGAGGGCGTTCGAGAGCGTGACGATATACCGGGTCGGGTGACTAGACGTCGGCTTTCTTCTTGACCACGGTGATGGACTCGGCGTCGACGGCGTCGACGTCGAGGTGGTTCGAGATGTACTCACGGCGCTCGTAGGCCTCCTCCTCGTCGGGTTTGCCGACGGTACACCACAGCTGAGGTCGGTCGGGGCCGTGCCAGTCACCGTTGCGGTTGATGCCGAAGCAGACCCACTCCTCGCCGTCGTACTCGATGACTGCACCCTTCCGGATGCCGGGGTCGCCGTGAATGATGAGCTTCTGCATACTCTCGCGTTCGCACAAAGCGTACTTAGGGACTTCGAAACCACCCGTTTCCGGCCAGGTGTGCGCGCTGCACGCACCAGAGCTGTCGCTGCTGTTGTCCAGCCCTGGGTGAACGTAATCGTTATTGATCGGGCATCGGATGTGCTGGATAGATGGAACGACTGACCGAGGACGTCCAGTTTCTCGTGCAATCGCCGAATCGGGGGGAACTGCTGTGCGTGCTAGCCACCGAGGCGCCGTGTGACCGATACGACATCGAAGCCGAGGTCGACGCGACCCGGCGCACCGTCGTGCGCAATCTCAACGAATTCACAGAGCGGGGGTACGTCACCGAGACGGAAGCGGGCTACCGGCTGACGGCCTTCGGCGCCTTCCTCGCGGACGTCTACGACGAGTTCACCACCGACACCGCGCTGGCAGACCGGCTCGGACCCTTTCTCGAACACGTCTCGGCGAACCTGTTCGACCTCGACCCGCGCCTGCTCGCGGACGCCGACGTGCTCACCGCCAGCGAGGCGAGCCCGTACGCGATCCTCGACCGGACGCTGGAGTTGCGCCGCCAGTCCTCGCGGATCCGCGAGATAGCGCCTGCCGTCGAGAAAAAGAGCGTCGAACAGCTCGCCGAGCGCGTCCGAAACGGGGAGGACGTGGAGATGCTGACCGTCATTCCCGCACGCGCCGCCGAGGAGGCGACGACGAATCCGGACTACCGCGACGACCACCTGGCGGCGCTGCGCGCCGACACCGTCGAGATGCACGCCTATCCCGAACGGATCCCCTTGTTCGTCGGGGTGCTCGACGACACCGTCGCGCTGTCCTCGGCGAAAGACGGCCGGCCGAACGCGCTGGTCACGACGACGAACCCGACCGTCCGCGAGTGGGCCGAGGAGACGATCGCAGACTTCGTCGACCGGGCGAGACCGCACGCGGCGGAGTGACGCTCGATTCGAAACTGAGGGGTAAGACTTTATTTCCCATCGAGTAGGCTGTTCGCAAGGCGTGTCATCTGGATAGTCCACATCACTAACAGACAGGAACGTGATATTCAGTCGATGGCTAACGGGTCGCACAGCAGGCTGTTGTCGGAACCGGACATCGACCGGCAACTCAAGCTACTGCACAAGCGGGAGCGGCGGCTGATCCTGCAGGCGCTGTTGCATCGGGAGGGGGTCACAGACGTGTCGGCGGTCGTCGAGGACGACCGGACGGAGACGCTGCTCACCTACGAACACAGTCACCTGCCGGAACTGGCGTCGGCCGGCTACATCCAGTGGCACCGCGAGACGGGGGAGGTCTCGCGCGGCCCGCGGTTCGACGACGTCGCGCCGCTGATCGAGTTGCTCGAGGAGAACGCGGCCGAGTTGCCAGTCGAGTGGCCGTAAGACCCACAGCCATCGCGACACCGGCCGTCGGGGGGCGGCCGCCAGCGGGGGGAAGTGGACGGACGGCACCCGTTCCGCCCCACGTCGTTTCCTGACATACCTGGCGAGAGAGCGGACACGCCGCTGCCGAGTAGCGGTCGCAGACGCTTCGCTGACGGGTGGCCGCGAGCGCGTGGCGAGCACGGACGTGCGAGCCCGCGTGACGCCGGGGAAGGGCAGGGCTGCCGCTGTGCGGTTGCGGTCGGCAAGACGTGTTGTACCGCGAGCGCTCTACCGAGCGCGAGCGGCCTTTTTCACTATGTTTTTGCAAGGAGGGTGCGCCCGCCGCGAAGCGGCGGTGCGACACCCGACGCAGCAAAAAGTAGTCGACGATCGTTTGGGTTTTAAACGCCGGTGTCCAACACCGCCGCAAGGTCGATATCTATGGAGATGCCACGCCGGATGAACACGTACTGTCCGCACTGCAACGAACACCACGAACACGAGGTCGAGAAAGTCCGCTCGGGGCGATCCTCGGGCATGAAGAAGGTCAACGACCGCCAGCGCAAGCGCAACAGCGGCATCGGGAACGACGGCAAGTTCTCGAAGGTGCCCGGTGGGGACAAACCCACGAAGAAGACACAGCTCACGTACCGCTGTGGCGAGTGCGGTAAGGCTCACCAGCGCGAGGGCTGGCGCGCCGGCCGACTCACGTTCCAGGAGTAAGTATGGCAGGAAGCTTCTACAGGGTCGCCTGTCCGGACTGTGAAAACGAACAGATCGTCTTCGGGAAGGCCGCCACGGAGGTCGCCTGCGAGGTCTGTGGGCACACGCTCGCGCGACCGACCGGCGGTGAAGCCGTCCTCGAAGGCGAGGTCACGGAGACCGTCGAGGCGCGATGAAGTTCAGCGGCTGGCCCGAACCCGGCGAACTCGTCGTCGGGCGGATCGACGAGATCGAGGACTTCGGCGTGTTCGTCGACCTGCTGGAGTACGAGGACAAGCGCGGCCTCTGTCACATCAGCGAGGTCGCCTCCGGCTGGATCAAGAACGTCCGCGACCACGTCAACGTCGACCAGCGGGTCGTCGCCAAGGTGCTGGACGTCGACGAGAGCTCACAGCAGATCGACCTCTCGCTGAAGGACGTCAACGACCACCAGCGCAAGGACAAGATCCAGGAGTGGAAAAACGAGCAGAAGGCCGACAAGTGGATGGCCATCGCCTTCGGCGAGGACATGGCCGACGAGCAGTACGCGGCGATCGCCAACGAACTGCTCGCGAACTTCGGGTCGATGTACGACGGCTTCGAGCAGGCCGCCATCCACGGCACGGAAGCCCTCGAGGAGACCGACCTCGCCGACGACGAGGTCGCCGCCATCGTCGAGACGGCACGGGAGAACGTTTCGGTGCCCTACGTCAACGTCACCGGCTACGTCGACCTGGAGTGTCCGACGGGCGACGGCGTGGACATCATCAAGGAGGCGCTGCAGGCCGCCGAAGGCAACGGTGAGATCCCCGAGGAAATCCAGCTCGAAGTGACCTACGTCGGGTCGCCGGAGTACCGCATCGAGGTACAGGCACCCGACTACAAGACCGCAGAATCGCACCTCGAAGCGAGCGCGGAGCGGGCCCGCGGCGTCGTCGAGGAGCGCGGCGGCACGGCGCGGTACCACCGCGAGCGCAACGAAGACGACGAGTAGGGGTCGTGAAATCCGATATTCTGGTCTGTGTCGACTGGGAGACGGCACACGACCGACCGGTGTACACGCTAGGTGCGACCTGCCCGGAGTGTGGGGCCGCGGCAGTCAACAGCGCGCCAGCGCCGTTCAATCCCCAGGATCCCCACGGCAAGTATCGACGCGCACTTAAGCGGCGCAGCCGCGAATAGGGGGTATGGACGAATTCGACATCGAGGTCGTCGCCGAGCCAGACCTGACCGACCCGGTACTGGTCGAAGGACTGCCCGGCGTCGGTCACGTCGGGAAACTCGCGGCCGAGCATCTCGTCGAGGAGCGGGACGGCGAACTCGTCCGCCGGGTCTACTCGACGCATTTCCCGCCGCAGGTGAGCGTCGAGGACGGCCTCACACAGCTCGCGTGTGCGGAGATACACGCCGTCGAGACCGACGGCCAGGACCTGCTCGTACTGACCGGCGACCACCAGGCGCAGGACACCGTCGGCCACTACGGACTGGCAGATGAGTTCCTGACGCTGGCGGACGAACTGGGCGCCGAGCGCGTCTTCGCGCTCGGCGGCGTCCCGACGGGCGAACTGATCGAGGAGTACGACGTCGTCGGTGCGACGACCAGCGAGGCACAGCGCGACGAACTCGAAGACGCGGGCGTGGAGTTCCGCGGCGACGAACCGGCAGGCGGCATCGTCGGCGTCAGCGGCCTCCTGCTCGGCCTGGGCGAGCGCCGCGACGTCCCCGCGGCGTGTCTGATGGGCGAGACCAGCGGCTATCTGGTCGACCCAAAGAGCGCGCAGGCGGTGCTGGAAGTGCTCCAGGGCGTGCTCAATTTCGAGATCGACTACACGTCGCTTGAAGACCGCGCCGAGGAGATGGAGGAAGTCGTCCGGAAGATCCAGGAGATGGAGCAGGGGTCGCCGGCGGCGACCGACGAGGATCTGCGATACATCGGCTGAGGG
>Ga0207797_1002465_pt1 | contig 12824 bp, 10 predicted proteins | sample PRCRCaboRojoPR_6_FD_187275 | JGI IMG/M metagenome (GOLD analysis project Ga0207797, IMG submission 187275) | Marine sediment microbial community from Cabo Rojo, Puerto Rico - PR CR 10% Liquid 1 (SPAdes) | ecosystem: Environmental > Aquatic > Marine > Coastal > Sediment | place: Cabo Rojo, Puerto... | reverse complement strand
CGTTACTATCGCGATGAGCGGCCCGACCCGTCCGAGCGAACGGTGCGCCCCCCCTACCGCAGCCTCGTGCCGGTCGATTACTTTCTCCGCGGTCGGCACCTCTTCAGCGATCTTCCGTCCGCCAATTTCGCCCCGTCCGCGTGATTAGGGCTCCGTCTACTCGGGCTCGGAGATTGACTGCTCGTCCCGGCGCCAGACGACGACCGCCACCCCACCCATCACGACGACCATCCCGATGATGGAGGTGACGGGCGGCACCTCACCGAAAAAAGCATACGCGAGGATCGACGCGCCGACCGGCTCCAGCAGGGCCAACAGCCCCACGATGGCAGCAGGGACGTACTGCAGGGCGTAGTTGAACGAGCCGTGTCCCAGCACCTGCGGCCCCAGCGCCAGTCCCGCACAGAGGCCGTACATTGTCCAGGAGTATCCCAACAGAGGGGTTCCTTGCAACAGCGCAGCAAGAAGTGCCGTCAGCGCCGCCACCGTGTAGAGCGGGGTGACGTACGCCAGCCACGAGACCTGCTGCCGCACGACCCGCCCGATGAGGAGGTAGACACTCACGAGCACCGCGCCCCCGAACGCCAGCGAATTGCCCACGAGGGCCCCGCGACCCAAATCGACCTTCCCTGCATCGGCCCACCCGATGAGGGCCGCGCCCCCAACCGCCGCTCCAATCGCGGCGACGGTCGTAATCGAGAGGCGTTCACCGAGAATCAGATACCCGAGAACCGCAAGGAGGAGTGGGCTCGTGGTGACCAGAACAGACGCACTGGCCACCGTCGTGTGCGAGAGCGACTCGATCCACGCAATGAAGTGAAGCCCCAGAAAAATGCCCGCCCCGACGATGAGCCCCACGTCCCGAGGCGTGAAGCGTCGGACCTCCGGCCCGATGCGAACCGCAGCTGCGGGCAGCAGGACCGCCGCCGCCGTGACCGTCCGCCACACCGCAATTGCGAGGGCCGGCACGTCGCCCGCCCAGCGCACCAGAATGGGCGCAAAAGCAAAGCTGATGACACCGAGGGTGAGGACGACGTAGACCCGCGGGGGCCAGTCGGAAGGCATCGGGGACGGCCGCTACCGGATTCGATCCATGGACTCGACGCGCTCAATGTCGCTCTCAATGCCTCGGCGGGCAAGCAAGAAAAACCCGTAGGCCAGAACTGGAAGCAAAAGTCCGATCGACCGGGCCCAAAGAATGTTGCCCGTGGGGTCCGTAAAGGTCAGGGTCTGGGCGAGGTACATTCCCCCGTACAGCACACCGGCCAGAAGAAGGGTCAGGATCTGAACGCCGACGACGACATTCCTCTGAAGCTTCCGCTGTTTCTGCCCTTCATACAGAAAAATGGCGCCAATTGCAGTGCCCGCCGTAATCACCAAGAGAGCAATCAGGGTAGGCACGTACCACCCAAATTGGGCCGCAGCCCGGCCACTCCAGGGCGCGTCGAAAAACCCCATCGCCCCCAACATGAGGGCGCCGAGAAACAAGTAAACGGTCTGTATACGCTGGATCATAGCGAAAAAGATCGTACAAACAGTTACGCAGCGACCGTTTCTGAAACCCGGTCGGCAAGGGCGTTGGCAAACTCAGACGTCGCCGCGTCCCCACCCACATCCTGGGTGAGCACGTCGCCGCGCCGGTACATGTCAAATAGGGCCTCTTCAATCGCCGTGGCGGCCTGCTCTTCATCGATGTGACGGAGCATCATGATGGCCGTTCGGATCATGGCCGTCGGGTTTGCCACGTTCTGCCCCGCAATGTCCGGCGCGCTCCCATGCACCGCCTCGAACACCGCCAACTCATCCCCAATGTTGGCCCCAGGCGTCACCCCCAGTCCCCCCACGAGTCCCGCCGTCAGATCGCTCAGGATGTCCCCAAAGAGATTCGTCGACACGATACAGTCGTAATTCTCCGGGTTCGTCACGAGTTGCATGCACAGGTTGTCAATGATGCTGTCGTCGAACTCAATCTCGGGATACTCGGCGGCCACTTCGTGTCCAATGTCAAGGAACAGGCCCGAGGTCTTTTTCAAGATGTTGGCCTTGTGGGCCAGGGTCACGTGATCTCGGTTGTGCGCCTGTGCGTACTCGAAGCAGAAGCGAATAATCCGCTCCGACCCCCGCTTGGTAACACGAGCGATCGAGTCCGCAATCTGGAGCCGCTCGTCAAAGTACTCAATGCCAGAGTAAAGGCCCTCCGTGTTTTCGCGGAAGATGATGAGGTCCACGTCGTTGAAGGGCGTATCGAGACCTTCAAGGGACGTGGCGGGACGGACGTTCGCGTAGAGATCCAGGCGCTGGCGGAGCTGGACGTTGACGCTCGTAAACCCCTGCCCCACGGGGGTCGTGACGGGACCCTTCAGGGCCGTGCCTCGCTCCTGAATCGAGTCCACGACATCGGGCGGCAGGGCCGGACGACCGCGCTCAACCGCCGTCGTCCCGATGACGCGGTGACGGTCCCAGTCGATGTCCACGCCCGCCGCGTCAATCACCTTAACGGCCGCTTCCGTCACCTCGGGACCGATGCCGTCGCCGGGAAGCAGAGTGAGTTGGTGTGCCATAGAGAAAGAAGAAAATGATTGGTTCGTAGAGTTCGTAGGTTTGCCCCGCCCGAATGCCCGCACCCCCGCGAATTGAGAAGTGGTCCCCAAAACAAAAAAGCCCTGCCGGAAAGCAGAGCTTTTTTGGGCGAAGGCTGAATAGCTTACGACGGAGGAGGTCCCTCGCGGTTCGAGGAGTAGTTGATGCGGAGCGCGTTCGCCTCTCGAAGCTCCTGTTGGACCTCATTCACGATTTCCATCTCGGACTCACGGTCCACCTTCAGGGACACGATGAGCTTCGGCTGTTCCTGCAGCTTGGTGTACATGATCTGCCGGATGGCACGCTGATCCTCGATCAAGGCGTCATCAATTTGGATCGCCGTCTCTCCCTTGTTTTCCCCTCGCTTCAGCGGCCCGATGTGCACCTTCGAGATCAGGCGCTTCTGATCGATCTTCGTCAGGGCCTCCGCCTGTGGAAGTTGGGTGCGGACCTTGATGTCGGTTTCCCGGAGCACCGTCGCCACCATGAAGAAAATCAGCAACATGAACACGATGTCCGGTAGTGAGGCCGTCGTAAACTCCGGCTCCGTGCTCGAACTTCGCCGTTGAAACTTCTGCGAGGCCATAGCAAATAGGTGGTCGATGAAGAAAGGGTGAGTGCGGGACAATCCCGCAGGAGAACACTGAGGGGTTACTCGCCCGTGTCCGGTTCCGCGATGGAAATCTGAGCCCCAAAGGCATCCCGAATTTTATTGTCCTCCTCGGGCCCCAGGGTATTGTAGTACTCCCGGTAGCTTTCGTACCTCTGCTCAAGGCCCGCCGAACCACCTTCAGGCCCGGGCAGAGTGTTTGTCCGCGCAATCTGGTCCCAGATCTCACGGTACGACATCCAGACCTCGTCGAGCACCTCAATGTAGGTGCTATAGGGCGTCTGGGCGTCTGTTTTGATCGAAATCACCGCATCATCGGGCGAATCCGCCAGGTCCGGATTTTGGCCGTAGTTCAGGACGTGCTTCTTCACGCGGTCCCGAATTTCAGACACAGTGGCCATCTCCTCCTCAATCAACACGTCGCCCTGCGCATTGACCAAAATCTTGAACAGGTTCCGCTCCTTCACCGGAGGCGGTTTCTGCTCAGGCTTCAGCTTGGGGGGAAGGGTCATTCCGATCCCCGTATCGACATTGATCGTCGTCGTGACGAGGAAGAAGATGAGCAACAGGAAGGCAATATCGGCCATCCCCGCAGTCGGGATGGACGCTTCCTCTCGATCTTCGCGGCGCTTATCCAAAAGTCCAGGCATAACGGCGTACTGCTACCAATGGACGGTTGTGCGAGGGTCCGCTGGAGGGCGGCTTAGATAAATAGCTGACGCAACCCAGTGAACAGGAGTCCTAGAACCGCCAAGCCGAACATGATTACGAGGGTATAAATGCCGGCTTGGACCCAGGTCTGCATTGTAAATCCGAGAATCACGAGGAGGATCCCCGGGATCCCGATGATCACAATGCTCAGCGGTTCCACCTTTCCGTACACGAGGCTCCGGAGGCCGAAGATTCCCATGCCGAGGACGCTCAAACCCGCAAGGGCAATGGCCGCCCAAATAGCGATGGGGAGAATGGCATTCTGACTCATAACAGGGAGGGTCGGTCTTTCGGGTGAAAGGAAAGAAGAGTGCAGGTCCCATCCCCTACGGGACAGGACCCTACGGGAGACTACTCTTCTCGCTCGCCGACGCTCTCCGGAATCGACTTCTCGGCGGTGGCGGACTCGCCGCGCTCCAGGGCCACGAGGGCGTCCACGAGCTCAATCGAGGCATCCTCCATCTCGGCCACGAGCCGGTCGATTTTCGAGACGGCGTAGTTGTAGAAGAACTGAAGGATGACGGCTACGATGAGCCCGAACGCGGTGGTGAGTAGGGCCACCTTGATGCCTCCGGCCACAAGTCGCGGGGAAATGTCTCCAGCCTCCTGAATGGAGTCGAAGGCCTCAATCATACCGATCACGGTGCCGAGGAAGCCGAGCATGGGCGCGACGCTGATGAAGAGCGAGAGCCAAACGAGTCCGCGCTCCAAAAAGCTCATTTCGATGGAACCGTACGAGACGACGGCCTCTTCTACGGCGTCGATTCCCTCATCGGCTCGCAAGAGTCCCGCCTGAAAGACCGACGCCACGGGGCCGCGCGTGCTAGCGCATTCCTCCTCGGCCGCCGGAATACCTCCCTCGTCGAGCGCCTCCTTCACGCGCTGGAGGAACGCCTGCGTGTTGATGTCGGCACGATTGAGAGAAATAATGCGCTCAAACGAAATCGCGAGTCCGATGATGAGGCAAATAAGAACAGGCCACATCCACTCCCCCCCTTCATTGAAGCGTTGAACGAGGGCGTTGATGGCCCCGCCTCCACCGGCATCTTGGGGCAGCAGAAGCAGAAATTGAACCGACAGCTTATCCAGAATCACCATAAATGGCTAGAGCTCGATCGAGTCTGTTAGAGGATGAGTACAGGGTGCAGGAACAACACCGGACCTAGGGACACGAAAGGGTCCGCCGACGGCTCGTCCCTTCGAAGCGGTGCGACGGACCATAGCGATTTCGGAGCCTTGGGGCCGGCCTCATAGTACTGTGTGCGCCACAGATCGAAGCAGGTCGTAGCGTCCTGCTGTACATCTACCAAGTATACATAGGGCGGTAGAGGTTGTCAAAGAGAGTTTTCCACATCCGGACGAGCGACTACATTTTCGCTCTCGCTTTCTAATTAGACGTCATAAAGAGCACGAGAACGAAGTGTACGGAGATCGACGTCAAGGACCGAACTGCGTTCTCAGGCACAGAAGAGGGCCTCCGCTTAGAAATTACCGTTGGGCCACCGATCATTGGAATCGATTGGGGGCTCCGGTATGTTTGGAAGGGCGAAGTTCAATCCTCTCTGTCGGTTCCCGTCCATCGACCTCTCTTCCGCATGAGCAACGACGACATCGCCCAGGTCCTCCAGGAGACCGCCGACTTGCTGGAGCTGACCGGAGGAAATCCGTACCGAGCCCGTGCGTTCTCCCGCGCGGCGCGGTCCCTTAGCGGGCTCGACAGTCCTGTGGGGGAGCGAGTCAAAGAGGGATCCCTTGTGGAGGTGGATGGGATTGGAGATGCCATGGCCGAGCACGTCCAAGACATTCTCCATGGGGGCTCGTTTGAACTCCGAGACGAATTGCTAAACGCCATCCCGCCCGGCCTCATGGATGTGATGCAGGTACAGGGGCTTGGGACGAAACGTACGCGACGGCTGTGGACGGAACTCGACATCGCGTCCCTCGACGAATTGGAGCAGGCCGCCGAGGACGACCGGATTGCAACACTGGACGGCTTTGGGGCAAAGACCCAGCAGAACATTCTGGACAATGTCCGACAGTTGCGCCGCTACGAGTCTCAGTGGCGCCTTACCGACGCCTGGTCTGCAACCCAGTCGTTTCTCGATGCGGTGCGGTCCCCGACCGCGGTGTCTCGCGCCGAGCCCACCGGGGCCCTTCGACGACACTGCGAAACGGTGGAGCGGGCCGAGGTGCTCGTGGGGACAACAGACCCCGAGGCCGTCCAGGAATGGCTTCGTGCTCGCCTTGACGAGTCCACCACTGAAAATGAATCGACGATCACGGGCCGTCTTCCGGAGGGCGTACCCCTCCGCGTGCACCTCACGCCCCCGGCCCGGTTCGGAACGACGTGGTGGCGCACCACCGGTACCGCTGACCATTGCGCGGCCGTCGAGGATGTTCACGGTCCGCCCGACGAGTACGCCGACGAGGAGTCGCTCTACGAGGGCGCGGGGCTTTCGTACATAGATCCGGCCCTCCGGGAGAATCGGGGCGAAGTGGCGGCGGCCGCGGAAGATGGTCTCCCCTCTCTCCTGACCATTGAGGATCTCCACGGTTGCCTCCACAACCACTCCACCTACAGCGACGGGGCCCACTCGCTCTCGGAAATGGCCGAGGCCGCCCGAGCGCGCGGCTTTTCGTACTTCGGCATCTGCGACCACAGCCAGTCGCTCCGCATCGCCGACGGGCTGTCTCCCGAGGAAGTCCGCGAACAGCAGGCCGAGGTGGCGCGTTTTAATCAGTCGTTCGCCGACGGCGAGGAGGAGCCATTTCGCATCTTTCACGGCATCGAGAGCGACATCTTGAAGGACGGATCGCTCGATTACGACACTGATCTCCTCGGAGAATTTGATTTTGTCGTGGCGAGCGTCCACACCGGGTTCAGCATGACCAAGACGGAGGCGACCGACCGGCTCGTCCGCGCCATTGAGAATCCGTACACTCGTATTCTCGGCCATCCCACCGGTCGGCTTCTCCTTCGCCGCGAAGGCTACCCCATCAACCACGAGCGCGTGATCGAGGCGTGTGCCGAACACGGCGTGGCTCTCGAGCTCAACGCCAATCCGTACCGGCTCGACCTCGATTGGCGGTGGGTGCGACGGGCCACAGACCAGGGCGTGCTCATCGCCATTAATCCGGACGCCCACGCAACTGGGGAAATCGACTACGTAAAATGGGGCGTGGCCGTGGGCCGGAAGGGCTGGCTGACTCCGGACCAGTGCCTGAATGCCAAGTCCCTCAACGCCTTCACGGAGTGGCTGGAGGGAGATGCAGACTAGCTTCTTCCCGTCCCAATTGCCCCTTCTCCTCCTGAGGTCCTTCTCCCCTCGTGTCTCGACGCCGTACCGTTGGGCTTGCACTCGTTCTGGCCCTTGCAGCGGGAACGCTGCTCTGGTGGATGCTCAGTGGACCGACGACGCGCCCGCCCTCCGATCAGCCGCTCCAAGGCCTCTCGGATACCGCCTCCATCGGCTGGACGGATCAGCACACGGCCGTCCTGGACATTTCCTCCAATACCGACGCCCTGGCTGCGCTGGGGTACGTCCACGGCATGACTCGTCCGTGGACCCTTACGCTGTGGCGGCGCACGGCGCTGGGACGCCTCTCCGCCACCTTCGGCGATGGGCTGGTGCCGTTGGACCAACACGCCCGTCGGCTCGGCTTCGCCCACCACGCCCGTCGGGCGTTCAATCATCTACCCGATTCTTCGCGGAAGCGCCTGCGGGCGTACACTCGGGGACTGAATGCGGCCCTTCGGTCCGAGCGGGTTCGTCGCCGCACCCCGTTCGTCTACCTCAACCTCACTCCACGCCGATGGGCCCCCTGGCACCCCCTCGCCATCGAGCGCCTGTGGGCGTGGACGGGAACGCGCGGGTCCGCCCTTTCAGTCCCCGATGGGACCGTCCTTTCGGAATTTCGCCGGTCCGATCGCCAGTTGCGGCGGTGGCTCCACCTTCACGGCCGCGGACGAAGTCTCGCGTGGGCGGTGCGGCCTCAAACGGACACCGCCCGTACGGCCCTCTTCGCCCGACACGTCCTCGGTGCCACCGCTGAGCCGGTGATCCAGGAGATTCTGCTCCGCCGCCCTGAGAAGGCACCCGTCGCGCTGGCCACCCTTCCGGGCACCCTCCTCTTCCCCACCGGCACCACCGGCGGCCGGGCCTGGACGTATCTGCTCGGCAGTCCGGCCCGCATCGAGCGGGTGGAGGTCGACACGAATCAAATCCGGACCCGTCACGAGCGCATCCAGCCGAAGAATGGGAACGAGTCTCTCGTGGAGATCCGCCGACTCGGCGAGACTCTGGTTCTGGCCCCTGCGCCGCCCGACTCGGCCTTGGTTCTTCAGTGGCCCGGCCTTCGCGCCGAGACCGACCTCCCAGCGTGGATGGCTACGGCGACGATGCACTCGGGGACAGATTCGGCATCATCGATGGAGCTCCAACTCGTTCACGGGGACGGTCTGGCCATCAGTTCGAACGGCGACTGGACCGTGCGGGGCGCCCCGCCGGTCGTGGAGCAGGGATCAGGATCGGTCATCGTGGGCCGGTCGGAGTGGGCGCGCCACCAGGCGGCCGCCCTGCGGGCTCAGCGGCGGACGACGCCCGCAACCCCGGGGCGCTGGAGCCGAAGTGATTCGAGCACCTGGGCGGCCGCGCTCCTACCCCGCATGCTGCCGGACCTTGCGCCCCTCGCCGACACATCACCGCTCCTCAGCGACGCCCTCTCGTACCTCCGCAACTGGGATCACACTTACGAACCGGCCAGCATCGGGGCCGTCGTGTTCGAGCACTGGATGCGCCTCTACCAGGCGAACATCGGCGGCCGACCGGTTCCGACCGACGCAGCGTTTTTCGCAGGGCCGCGCCGACGGCGTACGTTCCAGCAAGCGGTGCAATACCTTGCAGGTCGGTACGGGCGCGATGTCCGACAATGGCGGTGGGAACGGGTCGTCCCGGAACGCCGCCACTATCCGGTGTGGTCGGCAGACAGCCTGATTGACCAAAACCTGTCTCCCCTCAGTGGCACCCGATACGCGACGCTCGATCGTCCAGGCCGGGGGCACGCCTCCACCCTGTCGGGCGGACCGACCCTGGTGAACCCGCCCCGCCTCGGCCCCGCCCACACACACTGGAACGGGTGGATGCGGAGCGGAAGGTCCACCCTCACCGTACGCCGGCTCCGGTTCGATCCCTCGGCCTTCTTCGCCCGGTCCCTCCTCTCCCGCGAGCCGCCCACGCCCGTATCGGTGTCCGACGCTCCGGTGACGAGAACGACGACACTCGTGCCTGCGAATAATTGATGCGTGAAACGTGAGACGTGATGGGGAAGCGGGACTCACGCATCACTCCTTATGAATCACGCCTTAGGCTTCCTGCATCCGATTCCGGATTTGCTCGGGCACGCTGGGATCGCGGAGGGTGGTGGTGTTGCCCAGGTCTTGTCCGTTGGAAATGTTTTCGAGAAGACGCCGCATGATCTTGCCGGAGCGCGTCTTCGGGAGGTCGTCGACGAAGATCACATTCGCGGGCCGGGCGAACGCGCCAATTTCCTTCTCTACGGCGTCGACAATGCTCTGCCGAACCGCCTCGGTGGCCTCGACGCCCTCGCGGACCGTGACGTAGACGTCAGGCACGTGGCCCTTCTGGGCGTCCTGCCGGGCGGCGACGGCGGCCTCTGCTACCTCTCCCACCTGAGCGACTGCTGATTCAAGTTCCATGGTGCCCAGGCGGTGCCCCGCGACGTTCATCACGTCGTCGAGGCGCCCAAGAATGCGGAAGTAACCGTCCCGTTCGTGGACGGCACCGTCCCCCGCTTCGTAGATCCAGTCGCGCCAATCGGTGGAGTCTGTGTCGGAGAAGCGGCGCCAGTACTCATTGATGAAGCGCTGGTCGTCGCCGTAAACGGTCTGGAGCATGCCGGGCCAGGGACGCTCAATGACGAGGTTGCCGGCCCGTCCGCTCGCCGGTTCCAGAGGATCGCCGTTGTCGTCGTAGATGGCTGGCTGGATGCCGGGGCACGGGTTCCCGGCGGACCCCGGCTTCATGTCCTGGATCGCAGGCAGGTTGGTAATGAGGTGCCCGCCGGTCTCCGTCTGCCACCACGTGTCGACGATCACCGCGTCCTCTCCGCCGATGTGTTTGTAATACCAGAGCCACGCTTCCGGCTGAATCGGCTCGCCGACCGTCGTCATGTGGCGGAAGTCGAAGTCGTACGCCGCCGGGTACTCCTCGCCCCATTTCATGTACATGCGGACCGCCGTGGGCGAGGTGTGGAAGATGTCCACATCGTGCCGCTCCGCAATCTCCCAGGTCACGCCTTTGTGCGGATGATCGGGCGCCCCCTCCCGCATCACGCTCGTGGTCCCGAGGGCGAGGGGCCCGTAGACGATGTAGGAATGGCCGGTGATCCAGCCGATGTCGGCGGCGCACCAGTAGGTGTCCTCGGGCTTGATGTCGAGGACGTACTTCGACGTCCCCGCCACGTAGCTCAGATAACCACCCGTCCGGTGCTGAGCGCCTTTCGGCTGGCCGGTGGTGCCAGAGGTATACATCAGGAAAAGAATGTCCTCGGCGTCCCGCTCCACCGGCTCCACGCGAGCGCGCTCGTTCTGGGCGAGGAGCTCGGTGACGAGCACGTCGCGGCCCTCCTCGATCTCGGCGTCGGGGTGGAGGTCGCCCACGTGGCGCTCCCACACCAAGACAGTCTCGACATCGGTGTCCGTTTCCTCGACCGCCGTGTCGGCTTTTTCCTTGTGGTGCATGAAGTCGCCCCGTCGGTAATAGCCATCGATGGTCACGACGACATCCGAGTCGGCGTCGTCCACACGTTGGGCCAGCGCGCTGGCCGAAAAGCCGCCGAACACCACCGAGTGCGGCGCGCCGATGCGGGCGCAGGCGAGCATCGTGATGGGGAGCGCGGGCACCATGGGCAGGTGCAGGGTCACCACGTCGTCCTGCTCGACCCCCACGTCCCGGAGCGACGCGGCCATTTTGTTCACCTCTCGGTAGAGGTCCTGGTAGGTGAGGGTGCGTTTCCTCCCGTCCTCGCCCTCCCAGATGAGTGCGGCCTGGTTGGGCCGCTCATCCAGATGGCGGTCCACGCAATTGTAGGACGCGTTCAATGTCCCTCCTTTGAACCACTCAAAGAACGGCGGATTCGACCCGTCGAAGACCTCATCCCAGTGCTCCTCCCAGTCCAAAAGCTGCGCGTACTCTTCGAAGCCGTCCGGGAAATCGTCGAACCGGTCGTACACGGCCGGATCGGAAACATTGGCCTGCCCGACAAACGATGAGGGTGGCCGGAAGTAATCCTGGTCGGACAGTCGAGCTTCAATGGTGGCGTCTTGGTCGGCCATGGCGTGGTAGCAGTCACTTGGAAAGGACGCGAACGTCGGACGGGACAATTCTTTCGGAGACACGACGTTGTCGGAATCACCTCTCTCCGATTCCGCAGCTCGACTCCGGAAGTCAGAAGGGCTTACAGGAACCGAAGTAAACCGCGCGTCGCGACCCGAAACGGGAAGGCTAGAGTACGGATCCGGACCGTCAATTTCAACTTTCGGAGGCGGCAAGTGCGGGCGTTTCGAGGACCGCCTCACACCACCCTCGCACCGCATTGCAACAGTAGAGCGCGTCGGCGTCGCGGAGAGCTTCAAGAGTAAGGCACCGTTCCATCGCCGTCGGGTTTGTGTCCAGCACATGATCCCGGTACACCCCGGCCAGGAGCCCCGATTCCACCGGCGGCGTGTAGAGGGCATCCCCTTGCTGCACAAAGACATTAGAGTAGCAGCCCTCCGTCACCTCCCCCTCCTCATTCAACAGAATCGCCTCGTCATACCCGGCCTCCCGAGCCGCCGCAAGCGCCCGGTCGTACGTATCGCGCCGCGTAGTCTTATGGTAGAAGAACGAATCGCTCGAATCCACCCGCTCGTCCGCCACCGTCAGGCGCCACGGCTCGGTGCTTTCTGTTTCGATGGGCGACGTGGTGACGTCGAAGCGTCCCCACCGGTCCAGTGTCGCCCGCACTTTATGAACATCAGTGTTGTCCGAAACGGCCCGCTCGATCCGTCGTCGAAACCGCACCTCGTCGAACGGAAACGAAAAGTATTCAGCCGACCGAGCGAGGCGCTCCACGTGGCGGTCAAGAAGCGGAATCCGCAACCCGTCGTAGCGCATCGTCTCGATGAGCTTGAGGTCCTCTTCCGGCTCCGCATCCGAGTCGCCGGTCAGAAACCCGCCCTTCAGCGCACACTCTTCGTACTCGGCCTGCGGATCGGAGTCCCACACGATGCCGCTGCCGACGCCCATGGTCCCGTTTCCGCCATCCATCACCGCGGTCCGGATCGCCACGTTGAAGACCGCCGTGTCGTCTGGCCCCGCCATGCCGATGGTGCCGCAGTAGACGCCGCGCGGGGGGGTCTCCAACTCCTGGATAATGCGCATGGCGCGCCGCTTGGGGGCCCCGGTGACGGAGCCGCACGGGAAGAGGGCGCGGAGGAGGTCGGCGAGCCCGGCGTCGTCCCGCAACTGCCCCTCCACCGTCGAGGTCATCTGGGTGACGCTCTGGTACGGCTCCGTCTCGTAGAGCGACGGGACCGTTACCGAGCCCGGACGGCAGCAGACCGACAGGTCGTTGCGGAGGAGGTCGACGATCATCAGGTTTTCCGCCCGGTTCTTCGGGTCATGTGCCAGTTCCTCGCGCAATGCCCGATCCTCGTCCAGCGTCCGCCCCCGCCGGATGGTCCCCTTCATGGGCCGCGTGATGACGCGGTCGCCCTCGCGACGGAAAAACAGCTCCGGAGACAGCGAGAGGATCTGCCGGGTGCCCAGATTCAGGTACGCACCGTAGGGAACGCGCTGACGGGCGCGGAGCCGGCGGTAGAGGCCGCGCGGGTCGCCGTCGACGCGGAAGCGAAGCGGGGCGG
>Ga0207797_1002463_pt1 | contig 12831 bp, 10 predicted proteins | sample PRCRCaboRojoPR_6_FD_187275 | JGI IMG/M metagenome (GOLD analysis project Ga0207797, IMG submission 187275) | Marine sediment microbial community from Cabo Rojo, Puerto Rico - PR CR 10% Liquid 1 (SPAdes) | ecosystem: Environmental > Aquatic > Marine > Coastal > Sediment | place: Cabo Rojo, Puerto... | reverse complement strand
CCCGCGGCTATCGATGGCACTGTCACCAGGGAGAGGTTTCCATCGGTGGCGCTGTCCAGGAGCACGATGCCGTCCGGGGTGGCGGCCACGTCCCGTATCGCCGCTCCTGGTATGGTCCGGGTGCCGGTGATGCTGCCGGTTTCGTCCAGGGAGCGGAGGATGCCGCTGCCGTCGTGTATGCCGGCGACCAGTATCGTGTTCTCGCTGACGTCGACGCCGTACAGGCATCCCGGGCCGCTGGTGTTCCAGGCCACCTCTCCCTCTGTATCGAAGGCGATGACGTGGTAGCGTGCTTCGCCGATGTCGCCGGCGCATCCGATCACGATGGTATGGTTTCCGCTGATTGCCATGTCGGTGACGCTGCACTGGCGCCGCCATCTGGTTTCCCAGAGCTGTGTGCCGTTGGCCTGGAATGTCTTGATGACGCAGGTGCCGTTGGTGAAGGCGATGCTGACCGAGGTGGCAGTGGCGGCGACGGCCACATGCCGGTATCCCTCCTTTGTCATCCGTCGCTCGGGGACGGTGAACTGTTTCTCCCATGCCACGATGCCGCTGGCGTTGTATTTCAGCAGCCGGTAGCCGTCAAAGGTGCCGATGGAGAGACCGGCGACGTATACGCTGTTGTTGGCCGCCGCGATGCTTCGCCCCTCGTCGTATCCGGGCTGGCTGTACACGCCCCATGCCCCCTCGCCGACGGGTATGAGCATGGCGGCGATACCGAGCGTTATGACCCCTGCTATAGCTTTGTGCCCCATGGCAATCAATCGGGGTATAATTATTTCAACTTTTTGATGGCCGCCGCGTAGTCCGGGCTGCCGAACACGGCTGACCCGGCGACCACGACGTCTGCCCCCCGTTGTCGTACCGTGTCGACGTTTGCCGGGGTGATGCCGCCGTCCACCTGGAGATATGCGTCGCTGTCGCCGACGAGGTCGCGGGCCCGGGCTATCTTGGGGAGCATGGATTCGATGAAGCATTGTCCGCCATAGCCGGGGTTGACGGTCATGATGAGCAGGAGGTCGATGTCCCCGGCGACGTTTTCTATGAGGGACAGCGGCGACCCCGGGTTGAGGGAGACGCCGGCTTTGCAGCCCGTGTCGTGTATCTGCCCGATGAGCCGGTGGAGATGGTCGGCTGCTTCGGCGTGCACGGTGATGATGTCCGCGCCTGCCTCGGCAAACGGGTTGATGGAGCGCCCGGGTTCGGCTATCATGAGGTGGACGTCGAACGGCAGCTCTGTATAGCCACGGAGGTCTGCTACCACTGCGGGGCCGATGGTGATGTTGGGGACGAAGTGGCCGTCCATGACGTCGAGGTGTATCCAGTCGGCGCCGGCCGCGTCGATGGCCCGTATTTCCTCTCCGAGACGGGAGAAATCGGCGGACAGGATGGAGGGCGCCACCAGTGTCATGCTGGTAAAGGCTGACCGGGCTTTAAAGCTTTGTGACGTCAGGGGGAGACGAACTCGGTGAGATGGTCTATCTCCGGGTTGACCTTGCCCCAGCGGATGGAGGTGAAGGCCACGCTGCTCAGCTCTGGTTTTTCCAGGGTGAGGCCCCAGTATTCCTTGCGGAGGTTGTCGTAGTATTTCCGGGCGGTCGCCCAGTTTTTGGCCGCGAATATGACAATCCAGTCGTAGGTCCCCGTCAGGTGGTAGACGTCGATGAGCCGGACCTGCATCTGGCCGGGGACATCCTCTTTCACCCGTCGTATCTGCTGCTGGGCGAACTCCGTGGTCATCGGCCGGGTTTTCATGAATACCATGAACAGCCGCCAGCCCAGTTTTTCTTCGTTGACGACGGCGGTGTACCCCCAGATGGTGTTGGATTCCTCGAGCTTCTTTTGCTCCCGCCAGACCTTTTGCCGGTAGGTGTCGCATTTCTCGGCGATTTTTTGCAGGCTTTGCCGGGCGTCGACGAGCAGCTGGTCCAGGATGTCGCTCACTTTAAACAGCGTTGTGTTACTTTTTTTCATTTTTACCCTTTATAACTACAATTTGTTACAAATTAATGTGGCATATGTATATATATGTTACTAAAATTACCATATTGCCGAGACACTGATGGTAAAACGTCAGTGTGGAGGTGACCCCACCATGGAATGCCAAAATCTTATAAAAACAGTCGGGAACGATGCAGAAGCACAGATAGAGCTGGCCCAGCTCGTCGCCGGCTACATGCGAGAAGCCCGCTCACAGCAGCGCAAAACAGAGCTTTACAGCGTGCTCGAACGTCTGCTCCACCCCGAATGGAACGGGAACGGGCATGACGGAAACGGCGGTGTCCTCCATGCCAGCCGTTAACGTCACCATCGAAAAAATCCCCATCAACGGCTCCAGGGACAAGCAAAAAATAGAGATGGAGGTGTCACCCGAACATGCGGCCTTCCTGAAGGAGCTGACGGGCGACGCCTGGTGCGCCAGCGACACCCACATCTACCGGATGTCAATCGACGACGGCACCCCCCCGACCACCCCGTCGGTCAGATGCCTCTACCACAACCTGCTCCCCCAGTAACCTTCCCCTTTTTCCTCCCTCCATTTTTTTCCACGCCGTGCATCTGTTAAACTTAAAAAGCGACAGGCTATCACCACGTATGGCGGAGCGCATCTCCATCCTGGTCGACCACCGCGAACGATGCTCCGGCATCGCCGCCCTGCTCCGGGCCCGCGACGTCGACGTCAAAGAGGAACAGCTGCCGGTCGGCGACTACATCATCAGCGACCGCATCGCCGTGGAACGCAAAAGAGCCACCGACTTCCTCGACTCCCTGGTTGGCCAGCGCCTGTTCGACCAGGTCGGACGCCTCGCAGATGCCTACCCCCGGCCCATCCTGGTCATCGAAGGCGACGGCCTCTTCGACCGGAACATCCACGAGCGGGCCATCTACGGCGCCATCTCCTCCATCGTCGTCGACTACAACTTCTCCGTGTTCACCGCCGCAGACGTCGCCGACACCGCCCGCCTCCTGTACAGCATGGCCTACCGGGAGCAGATAAAAACCAGCACGCCGGTCGCGCTCCGCGGCAGCACGCCCACCCAGTCGCTGGAGGAGCAGCAGCGCTACGTCGTCGAAGGTCTGCCCTATGTCTCCGCCGTCTCGTCGCAAAAGCTCCTCGACTTTTTTGGCTCCGTCCGCCGGGTGGTCAACGCCACCATCGACGAGCTGCAGGAAATCGAGGGCATCGGAGAAAAAAAGGCCCGGGAGATAAAACGCATCATCGAGGCCCGGTGGTGCAACGACGAGGAGCAGGAGGAGTAAACGGAACGCTCGTTCTATTTGATGCCGCCGGCGAAGCCCTTAAATATCCCTGCCGGCGGGGGCTAAATCTTTTTAATGACGTGGTGTTGACACATCTATGAAGCGGGCGCCGCGGAAACTGCTCGACGTCAACGAGGCAACGTTTGACGCCACGAACGCGTCGGCGCTCTGCCTGAAATGCCGGGGGGCCAAGCGGCTGTGCGGCAAGGACCGCTGCCCCATCATGGTCAAGTTTTACTCCCAGAAAAAGACGCAGCCGCTCATCGACGGCACCTCGATGCACGGCGCCACCCCACCCTCCGTTTTTGTGGGACGCTACGGGTATCCCAAGGTCAGCGTGGGCCCCATGCTGCCGCCGTTGCAGGGCGACACCTCGATGATTGACACCCCGGAGCTCTGGCGGGGCAAGACCATCGACGACATCGTGGACTTCCGGATGCAGCTCGTCCGGGGCAAACATCGCACCTCGGTGCACGATTTCTCCGGGAAAATCGTTGACTACACCCGGGAGATCGGCCTGGCCGCCCGCTCGGTCGACACCGAGATGACGTTCACCAAGAAACCCCGCGGCTCCATCGCGCTCTACGACAGCGTGCAGCCCCACGGGCCGTCGGCTTCGATACAGAAGGTATGGGTGGAGAACCCGTCGGTGGACAAAAAAATAGAGAAAGCATTCTATGACGGCGACCTGAAAGCCAGGGATGCGGTGCTGGAACTGTACAACAAGAACACGTTGATCTCCCGCATCCAGAAGGCGTTTTCCGTGGGGGCCTTCGGCATCGAGGACAACCGCAAGTTTGTGCCCACCCGGTGGAGCATCACCGCCGTGGACTCCACCATCGGCAACGACCTCAAGGACACGGTGAAGCGCTACCCGTATATCAACGAATGCCGCGTCTACGAGACATACAGCCTGGACAACCGCTGGCTGGTCGTGATGTACCCGTCCAGCTACGAATACGAGCTCATCGAAGCCTGGTTCCCCAATACCACGTGGAATCCATCCGGGCGGCAGATCGTCATCTTCGGCGACCACGAGTTCCACGGCGGCCGGACCACCTATGCCACCATCGGCGGCTGCTACTACGCCGCCCGGCTGGCCACCGCCGAGGCGTTGAACAGGGAGCGGCGGCAGGCGGGCGTCGTTGTACTCCGGGAAACCCATCCCGGCTACATCATGCCCGTCGGCGTGTGGAACGTCCGGGAAAACGTCCGTGCTGCCCTGCAGTCAGACCCGCATCGCTTTCCCACGCTGCAGGAGGCGCTGGGCTACGTGGAAAGCGTGATGGACATCCCGCTGCACCGGTGGATCGAGACCAGCGAGCTATTGCAGGGCCGGCTGTATCAGCGCCGCCTCGACGACTACCTGGAACCATGAAACAGCGGTGGTGCAAGACGGCGTTGTCATCGTCGGGGTTGCCCGGGCTGGACTACGCGCTGAACCCCTACCGGGGATGCGCGCACGGCTGCCGGTACTGCTACGTGCCGGCGGTGCTGCATCATGACCGGCGAGAGCTCACGGACGTGGCGGCCAAGGTCAATATTCCGCAGGTGCTCCGCCGGGAGCTGAAACGCAAACGGCAGGGCGTCGTGGGCATCTCCACGGTCACCGACCCCTACCAGCCGGCCGAGCGACACTGCAAGCTCATGCGGAAATGTCTCCCGCTGCTCCGCAGGCACGACATGACCCTGGACATTCAGACCAAGTCGCCGCTTGTAACGCGGGACATCGACCTCCTCCGGCGCTTCAGCCATGTAGCGGTCGGCGTCACCGTTACCACGCTGGACGAGGACACCCGGCGGCTGCTGGAGCCACATGCCCCGCCCGTCGAGCAGCGGCTCCGGGCACTGCGTGAGCTCTCCGACAGCGGCATCGCCACCCACGTGTTCTTCGGTCCCATCCTGCCGGACCTCGAGGTCGCCGATGCTGGAGGATACGTGCGGCGGTTCGCCGACGCCGGCGCCGACGAGCTCATGGTGGACACCCTGCATCTCAAAAAGGGGGTCTGGGACAGCATCGCCGCGGTGCTGCCAGACGACAAACGAGACCTGTACCGGCAGCGGCTACGGCATGACAGCTCATATTATCCAAGGATTATCGCCGAAATCGAAAAAACCTGCCGCCGGGTCGGGCTTCCCTGCACCCGGGCGTTCCCCTGACGCTATCGCTCGCCCTCGTAGAGCCGGCGCACCCGTTCGGCGCCGTCGACATCGTCGATGACCGCTTCAACGCCGGAGGGCACCAGGTCCCGCCAGGCCTCGTCGCCCTGCGCCATCATGCCCCGGATGACCGTGCCCCGGTAGCGCTCCCGCTCGTACTCCGGGGTGTCCTCAATGCGGTAGCCAGCGGCGCCGAAAATCTCCCGGATGAGCGGCTTGTTGGACAGCACCACGTCGAAAGACGGGCACAGGTCGGCCACATGGTAGGGATAAACGGCGTAGCGGTTGATATCCGGTACGGGCACCACGGAGACATGGTCGCTGAAAGACGACAGCGCCCGCCGGGTCATCTGGTAGCGCTCCCCGCCGGTATACGGGTTGGCAAACGTGTAGCTCTGCCGGGCGGAGCCGATGGCCACCAGGAGCTCGCCGTAGTGGTCGATGGCGTACTCTGCCACGCTGGCGTGCCCGCGGTGGAAGGGCTGAAAGCGTCCGATGAGAAGCGCTCGCATACCAGAAAATCGGCCCGGGACATAAAAAGGTATTGATGGCGCCCGGTATGGCTAACCCGGCGGGGCTCAAACCCTATATAGCCGTACCCGTTGTATACATGGGTGAAACACGTGACCGTTGAAACCGTCGTGAAGGCCAGGGAGGAGATGCTTAAGCGGCTGTACATGTACGCCCTCGAGCACGGGGCCGCGCCCATGCCGGCCGGGGAGTTCCCCGAAAAAATCGATGACGATGTCCGAACGTTCAACCTCTACTACCTGCGGGAGGGCGGATACCTATCCGAGGAGCCGGCCGCCGGCGGCACGCCAGGCTACCGGATCACCGCGCAGGGCATCCGGCTTTTCGAGGAGCTGTACGGCAAATACAACATATAAACGGGAACATTTTTTAACGACAGCGGCATTCCCTATCGGTCGCCAGCGTAGCTTAGCGGTAGAGCGGCTGACTTGTAACCCTTTTACGCGTTCCGCGTAAAAGCGTTAGCGGAAAAGGGGCAGGATATCAGCAGGTCGAGGGTTCAAATCCCTCCGCTGGCTTCATCGTCCACGCCGGTGAACGGATAATACAGCACGTTGTTTCCCGTGTCATGCTGCTGCAGCAATAGCGAGCGGTACAGCGCCGCGAAGCTGTGGCCCCGCTCCGTCAGCCGGTATCCCATCTCGGTTTTTGTAACCAGGTTGTTGTCCTGCAGCCGGTTGAGATGAAACGCCAGCTTGGCCGAGTAGTCGATGTCCATGTGCTTGAGGAAAAAAGAGTAGGAGACTGTATCGTGTTGTTCGAGCAGATGCAGGATGTTCCGGCGGATGGAATGGTTGAGCGTGGCGATGACGTCTTCGACGAACAGCGCCATGTCGGTGTCGTCGACGACGCTGTCCATGACCTGCTGTTCCATCGACGTGTCGTAGAGCACGAGCAGCGTGCCGTCGCTGGATTCGGCGCACCGGTGCAGATGGGTCAGGTACCGTTTCACCGCGTCTGCATCGTGGCAGGCAAACAGCCGTCGTATACCGGCGTGCACGATACATCCTGTTTCATGTCGTTCCAGGAAGCCGGCGACTGCCGCGCGCAGGTCTGCCAGCGAGACATCCGACGTGAGCGGCAGCTGTTCGTCTGCCTTGACTGACAGCACCTGTGCAAGCCGGTCCGGCTGCTCGCCGATGAGCATGACGGCCGTGCTGCTGTCGCGGGCGGCCAGCAGCGACTGCACCCGCATCTTTGCGGGGGGGAGCTCCCGGTGCGACATGGCTGTCTCTTTGACCAGGGTGAGCAGCCGCTCGGGCTCGAAGGGTTTTTCGATGAAGTCCACGGCGCCGGCTTTCATCGCTTCGACCGCTGATTCGACGTCGCCGTAGCCGGTGACCACGATTATCGGGGAACGGATGCCGTTCGCCTTCGCCCGTTTGAGCACGTCGAGACCGTGCATGTCGGGCATCTTGAGGTCGAGCATCACCATGTCGTAGCCGTGTTTCCCCAGCATCTCAAGGGCGTCCTCCCCGCGGGCCGCGGTGTCAACGTCGATGTCGTGCAGGCCGAGATACCGGGCGGTCTGCGTCCGAAACGTCGCGTTGTCGTCGACGACCAGCACCCTCATATGTCGTCCTCCCGGAGCGGCAGCCGTATGGTGACGGTGGTGCCCTCGCCCGGCTGGCTTTCAATGGCGATGGAACCCCCGTGGCGTTCAACGATCCACCGGGCGATGTACAGGCCGAGGCCGGTGCCCTCGCCGGGCGGCCGGGTGGTAAAAAACGGCTGGTCTGCCTGCGCCTGCACCTCGGGGTCCATGCCGACGCCGTTGTCCGCAATGGTCACCACAACCTCTCCGTCGGAGGCCTCCGATGCGACTGACACGTGATGCCCGTCCCCGCCGGGTTCCCGGGCCAGCACCGCGTTTTTGACGACGTTGACAAACGCCCGGTAGAGATGATGCTCGTCCGCCAGCATCCTGCACGGGGCGACGGAGACCTCGACGGATGCATCGCCGGGAGATGTATCCCGGACCGCCGCCACCGCCTCCCCAACCACCGATGCAAGGTCTACCGGCTGGACATCCATCCTGTCCATCCGGGAAAAACCCAGCACCTGCTTGACGATGGATGACGCGTTGTCCACCGCCCGACGGATGGTATCCAGTTCCTCGTTGCCGGCCAGCCCGTCCTCCGACGCGAGACAGTCGGCAGCCAGCGCTATGTTGGCCAGCGGCGTGTTGAGCTCATGGGAGACCACGGCGGCGATGCGGCCCAGCGCCGCGAGCTGCGTCTGCCGGCGGCGTTCCTCCTCGGCGTGCTTCCGCTCCGTTACGTCCTCGACCATTCCCACGGCCCAGAGCGGCTCGCCGTCCTCGTCACGGACGATTGACACGGTCAGATTGGCCCACACCACCGCGTCATCCCTGCAGATGTACCGTTTTTCCATCGAATAGGAATCGCGTTTTCCCTCCTTTGTTTCCCTGTACAGCGCCAGGTCTTTGTCCACGTCGTCGGGATGCGTGAACTCGGGGAAGGGCTTGGACGCCAGCTCCTCCTCGCTGTAGCCGAGCATCTCCTGCAGGGCGGGATTGCTCATCACCGGCCGTCCGTCTGTGTCGACGAGCGCGACGCCGATGGGTGCATTGGTAAAGATGGACCGGAATTTCGCTTCGCTTTCCCGGAGCTCCCGGTTCATCTCTTTGCGTTTCGTGACATCGGAGATGATGATGACGGCGCCGGCGAACACATCTTCCTCCATGATGGGTGAGCACACATAGGACAGATACACCTTCTTTCCGTACACCGATGTATACGAGGCCTCCCCCTGTATTTTCTTTCCCTGCCGGACCATGTCCAGCTGCTGCGCCATATCGGTCTCCTGAACGGCGGGTGTCTCCCGTATATCCATGCCCATTACCCTTGATTCCTTCCCCCGGGGAACGCCCATCATCTCTTTCATCGCCCTGTTTTCATATATGATACGCATGTCTGCATCCATCGTGATGATGCCGACCGGTGTATGCTGCAGGATGCCCTGGTGGAACTCGTACAGATCCCGGTATTTCTCCTGGCTTTCCTGGAGTGCCTGCTCGGTTTTCTTCCGCAGCGTGATATCCCGGGCGATGAGCTGCACGTGCCTGCCGCCGTCGGGGAGGTCAATCGGGATGAAAATATTGTGATAAAACCGTCCGCCTTCCTCGTCCTCCATTTCAACAATGGTATCATTTTCCATGGCCTTCCGGGCGCATGCCATACGATGCCGATAAACGGTATCGGGCAGCACCTCGGAGGCATGCCTGCCGACAATGTCCTCCGGGCTGCATCCGAGGGCGCGAGCCATGGCAGGATTGGCGGTCACGAAGCGTCCCTCCTCATCGCCCTCCGCAATCAACTCGGGTGAGGACTCCACCAGCCGCCGGTATCGCTCTTCGGCCTGTGCCCGCTCGGTGATATCCCTGATGTTTCCCTGGATACCCACCGATTTTCCATCCTTGACAATCGGAGTAGCGTTGACCTCGACCATGGCCAGGGTGCCGTCCTTTCGCCTGATGCTGTAGCGGAGCCCCTGGACGGCGTGCCCGCGCATAAGGTTCACCATCGCCTTCAACAACTTCGGCAGGTCCCGCTTGCGGATGTAGCGCCCGAAAAACGTGCCCTCGACCTCCTCCGGCTCGTACCCGGCGATGCGGCGCACCGCCGGCGACACGTAGGTAAACACGCCGCGCCGGTTTTGCGTGAAGATGCCGTCGAAGCTCTGCTCGGTCAGCCGACGGAATTTTTCCTCGCTTTCCTGCAGCTCCCGTTCCATCTGTTTCTGCTCCGTGACATCGCGGGTGACACCGACGAACGCCGCCGGACTGCCCTGCTCGTCGTATATCGCGGCGACGCTTATCTCGGCCAAAAAGGAAGTTCCGTCCTCCCTGAGAAATGTATACTCAAGGTTTTCTACGAGCCCCTCCTCCAGCACCCGGTGCATGTTCTCCCGGGCGCGCTGCCGGTCCTCCGGCGCCACGTAGGCAAAGCTGTCACGGCCGACCATGGCTTCCGGGGAAGCAAATCTATGCACCGCTGCTGCCCGCTCGTTGGCCGTCAGAATGCGTCCGTCCAGGCCGACGAGGATAATCGAGTCCGGCGATGCCTCCACCAGCCGCCGATATCGCTCCTCGTTCTCACGCAGCTGCTGCTCCGCCCGCTTCCGGTCGGTGATGTCGCGGGAGAACACGGCAACCTGCCGTACCTCGCCCCGCTCGTCAAAAACCGGGTAAAAACGATGGCTGAACGTGCGCCCCTCCCGCTCATCGGTAAACTGCACCGGCTGCTTCGTCCGCTGCACCTCCCGGACCTTCGGCGTCCGTCGGGCGTACGCCTCCGCTCCGATGCGGTCACGCATGTGGCTCCCGACGATTGCCTCGCGGTCATCATCCATGGCATCGGCCATCGCCTCGTTCACCGCCAGGATGGTGCCGTCCACGTCGGCGAGCAGCGCGACGTCATGCGTGGCATCGAGCAGGGTCCGCGCCAGCTTTTTCTGCTCCCTGATCTGCTGCTCCGCCCGCTTTTGCTCGGTGATGTCCACGGAAAAGCCGATGACGCCGACGACGTTACCGTCCGCATCCCGGTAGGGAACCTTGGTCGTGCTGACCCATCGGGTGCCCTCCGGCGTGTCCACGGGCTCCTCGATGTTCCGCTTTGGCTTGCCGGACTCCATGACTTCACGGTTGTCTTGTATATATTCTCGGGATTGCTCCTCGGGGTAGACGTCGTGGATGGATGCGCCAGCCAGTTTGTCGGGCGTCATGTCCATCGTCGCTGCAAGCCGCTTGTTCACCCGGACGAACCTCCCCTGGTCGTCTATCCAGAAGATCATCGCCGGGGTCGTGTCCAGCAACACCTGCTGCTCCTCGCTGAGCTGCTCCAGCTCCTGTTCCATCTGCTTCCGCCGGGTGATGTCACGTATCGTCCCCACCAGCGTCTGCTCTCCTTTTTCGTTTGTATATGCCTTTTTCCGGGTTATCACCGTGTGCGTCGTTCCCTGTTTGTCCGTGAACTTTTCTTCGTTGACGTTTTCCTGCCCGGTCTCAAAGACCTCCTCGTCTTTCTCCCAGAACACGTCGGCTTCCTCCTCCGGGAAAAAATCATAGTCTGACCTGCCGAGCAGCTCGTCCCGGCTGTACCCCATGAAAGAGCAGTAGGCATCGTTCAGGAGAATCCAGTTGTGATCCCGGTCTTTGACGAACAGCGGATCGGCGACGGTGTTAATGATGTTTTCCAGATACGCCTCCTTTTCCTCCAGCTCCCGCTGCGCCCGCTTCCGCTCCGTGATATCCCGCACCGAGGCGACAGCACTGCTCACCTCTCCTTTCTCGTTTTTCACCGTGAAAAGAGACAACAGCGCCGGGAACGTGGAGCCGTCCTTCCGCTGTTGCTCGACTTCGCCGGACCAGCAACCGCTGTCCATGAACTCCCGCTGTACCGCCCCGGTGTCGGCAGACGCAGCGTTCAATGAAAACACCGGTTTTCCAGCCAGCTCGTCCGGGGTGTACCCGTACAGCCGCTCGACGGCGCTGTTGGCATAGGTAACCGTTCCCTCCATGTCGGTGATGACGTACCCCTCGGTGGACTGCTCCACGGCAGCGCTCAGCTGACGGAGTTCTTTTTCCATCTGTTTGCGCTCCGTGATGTCATGTACAATCCCTGAGAAGCCACGTTTGTTTCCACCCACCAGGCGGGGCCCCATGCTGAAATACACGGGGACACCACCGCCTTTCTTGGTTTTAAGAGTGAATTCTCCTTTTTGCACCTTGCCCTCGCTAGCATTCCGTGTAATATCTTTAGCGTCCGGGATATCTTTGTCAAAAATAATCATTGTGTATTTTTTGCCTAAAAGTTCTTCTTTGGTGTACCCAAGTATTTTGCAGTACATATCATTCACAAAAACGAATGCATCGTTTTCATCTACCTGATATATTCCATCTGTGGCGTTTTCGGCAAGGTTTCTGAATTTCTCTTCATTTTTTTTCAGGTTCTCCTCCATCTGCTTGCGCTCCGTGATATCCCGCATGATGGCCATGTCCGCCGGCCTGCCCCGGTACTTTATAATGGAGGCGTTGACCTCGACGGGAATCGACCGGCCGTCCTTTGTCTTGATCTCGATCTCGTACATGCGGGGGACCTCCTCACCAGCCATCCGTTTTTCGTAGCGTTCCTCAACCATATCCGTATACGCTGGTCCGATGAAGTTCAGTACGAGGGAACCCTCAAGATCTTCTTGTGTGTAGCCGGCTATTTCCAGCAGCTTCTGGTTGCAATACACGATTTTGTAATCCTGCACGATCATGATGCCGTCGTTTCCCTGCTCGACCAGGGTGGCATATTTTTCCTTGCTTTCCCGCAGCTCCTGCTCCATCTGCTTGCGCTCGGTGATATCCAAAAGCATGGATTTAAAGCCGATAACGTCTCCGTCTCGCTGTATCGGACGGCTGTACACCAGGCAGGGAAACACGGTGCCGTCTTTCCGTACAAAGCGATATTCATACCCCTCGGTTTCCGCTCCCTGCAGGATGTTTTGAATGTTTCGGCCGGCCGGTTCCCGGTCGTCTGGATGCAACACCTGCATGACGTTGAGGCCTTTCTCGAAGTCCTCCCGAGTGTACTGGAACATGTCCAGGCATGTCTTGTTGAGGAACGTCGCGTTGCCCTCCAGGTCGAATTCACCGTATGGCTGGGGAAGCAGGTTGACCGTCTCCCGGAACCGTTGTTCCTGCTCCCGGAGCCTGTCTTCCATCTGCTTCCGCTCCGTGATGTCGGTGCCGATGCAGAGTATCTCGTCGACCTCGCCGTCGTCGTAGAGGACCTTGTTCGTCCAGGTCATCCAGACGACGTCGCCGTTGCGGCGGGTGTTCTCGTTTTCGTTGGTGACGTAGTCGTCTGG
>Ga0207797_1002462_pt1 | contig 12834 bp, 13 predicted proteins | sample PRCRCaboRojoPR_6_FD_187275 | JGI IMG/M metagenome (GOLD analysis project Ga0207797, IMG submission 187275) | Marine sediment microbial community from Cabo Rojo, Puerto Rico - PR CR 10% Liquid 1 (SPAdes) | ecosystem: Environmental > Aquatic > Marine > Coastal > Sediment | place: Cabo Rojo, Puerto... | reverse complement strand
CCGTGTCGAGCCTCGATCACGTCTGGATCACAAGACACGGCCAGGCCGTTCTGCTCCTTGATCAGACGCAGCCCCTGGGTGCCGTCGGTCCCGGTGCCCGAGAGGATCACGCAGGCCGCGTGCCGCCCCCGACCCTTCGCCAGATGCTTCAGGAACCGGTCCACGGGCATGTGGGTCTCGCTCTGTGTGGGGCGCTGCTTCAGCCGCAGGAGGCCGTCCTCCAGGACCACGTCCCGGTTCGATGGCGGCAGGTAGACGTGGTCGGGCCGAGGGATCGTCCCGTCCTCCAGCTGCTCCACGGGGATGGGCGCCTTCTTCCGGAGGAGGTCGGGCAGCATGGACTGCTGCTTGGGGTCGGTGTGGGTGATCACCACGCAGGCGAGCCCGCTCTTCTCGGGTACGGCGCTGAAGAAGGCCTCCAGGGCCTCCAGGCCCCCGGCCGAGGCGCCGATCCCCACGATGGGGAAGGGGGCTTCCGGAGCATCAGACCGCTCCTCACGCTCGCTCTCCGGAGCCCCCGGCGCCTCGGGGGAGGGCTCGCCGGTCTCTTCGGGAGGCGGCTCCACGGCCTCCGGAGCGCCGCCGCTCTCCCGGCGGGTCTGCTCCTCCTCGGCCTCGGCCCGGGCCTGGTCCGGGTGCTTCTCCCGGCCGCCGGCCTCGTCCTCGGGACGGTCGGGGCCGCCTTGCCGTTCTCTGTCCTCGTCTGACACGAAAGACTCCCGAAATCGCCCGAAGGGGCATCCAAACGGTTTCGCGGTCGGGGTTGCAGATCGATTGCGGGCCGGACAGCCATCTCCGATACTATCCCGCTTTTGCGAAGATGGCAAGATGGAAGGCGGCCCGGACCCGTCACTCTCGGGAGGCCTCGTCGATCATCTCCTGCAGGTGCTCCTCGGACGGCGCCCCGCCGGCCATCCGGCCGTTCACGAAGAATGTGGGGGTGGCCGACACCCCGGCCTGGCGGCCCTCCCGAATGCTCCGGTCCACCCGCTCCCGGTGCCGACCGCTCTCCAGGCAGGCCCGGAAGGCGTTCTCATCCGCACCGAGCCTCCCGGCCTGCGCCGCCAGGCCCTCCCGGTCCGGCGCCTCCTCCGCATGGAACATGGCGTCCTGATACTCCCAGAACAGGCCCTGCTCTCCTGCGCAGTGGGCGGCCTCGGCCATCTCACGGGCCCCCTCGTGCCGCTCCAGGGGGAAGTCGCGGTAGACCCAGCGGACCCGTCCCTCGTTCCGCTCCCGGACCCGCTTCACCACCTCGTGGGCCTTGCGGCAGGCCGGGCAGCGGTAGTCCGAGTACTCCACCACGGTCACCGGGGCGTCCTCGGGGCCCAGCTCGGGCGCCTCCCCGGCGCCCTCCGGGGGCCCGCCGGAGATCCCCATCTCCTCCCGGTTCTCCCGCTGGAGGATCGCGTTCGACGCCCCGAAGACCAGGAGCGCCAGGACCGCCGCCTGCCAGGCGCGCTCCGGGCCGAGGACCGTGCCGGAGAGGAGGAGCACCACCACCCCGTTGAGCAGGCAGAAGATGCAGAACACGCGGAGCCGGAGCATGATCCACAGAAAGGTGATCTCCGCCCCGAGACCGGCGGCCACGGCCCACGGAACCAGCGGCTCCGCCAGCGGCCGTACCAGGGCCACGGCCCCGTAAAAGGCCAGTCCCCAGGCGAAGATGGGGACCCGGAAGAGCGTGAACGCCTCGGTCCGCTTGCACCCCTCCCCGAACCAGGCGCAGAAGTCGGCGATCCACTGGACCCGCCGCTCGAGCCCCGAGAGCGCCGAGACCGCCAGCCCGGCCCCGATCAGGATCCAGAAGGCCGTGTCGTACATCTCCTGAAACAGCATGCAACCTCCTTTGGCCGCCCTCGTTTTCCCGGATGCCCCGTTCGGTTCGGCGCCGCGCAGATACCGGCACGATGCCGCATGGTTCGCAGGTCAACGGGCACGGGGCGTCACGCAGCATCGGGAAAACTCCGATCGAAAATCAGGATTTTCCCAATGGACGAATGGGCCGAACGCCCCTACAGTAAGGACCAGGATCGAGCAGGCGACGGGCCCGGTCGGCCCGGCCCGGAGAAAGGAGCACCCCATGGTCAAGCGAAGGACATTCACGGTTCCCGGTTCCACCCCCATCAGTCGCCGGGTGAGCGAGGTCGGCGGCCAGATCCGAGACTGGATCCGCTCCCTGGACGCCCCGGACCGGCACAACGCCCACGGCCTGCGCTCCAAAGGGTGGGATCGGAAGCGGGGCGAGTACCACTACCACTACGAGATCCTGGAGGACGCCGGTCCGGAGGAGGACGTACGGACCCGGAGCAGCTCCTCCGCCGCCGCCTGATGCTGCGCCTCCGGAACCGGTTCCCGGACGGGTCCTGCGGCCCCGGGCGCCCCGGCCCTCGACCCGGGGCTCCCCTTCAACCATTCCGCCACGGCCCCGGGCGTTCTGTCAACGGACGTTCCAGCGGTTACAGGGGGAGACGGTCGCGAATAGGGGCTTTCCCCCATTCCCTGAAGTCCCGTGGCCCTCTCGACGGGTGAGGGGGCGTTCCCGGTGCTGGTCAAGGTCATCAGCGGGGGCGAGCCCGGCGCGGAGCAGGCCGCCCTGGACGCGGCCATGGACGCGGGTCTGGAGCACGGCGGCTGGATACCGGCCGGCCGGGCCACCGAGGCCGGATCCCTTCCCGACGAGTTCCTCCTGGCGGAGCTCTCCTCGGAGGACCCGGAGGCGGCCTCCGAGCGCAACGTGGAGGAGGCCGACGGCACGGTGGTCTTCTTCCTGGGGCGGAAGCCCTCGCGCTGTGTGCGGGCCGCCGAGCTCTCCTCCCGGCGGCGAAAGCCTCTGCTGGAGGTCGACCTGGACGGAAACGGTCCTTCCGAGGTTGTCCAGGCCCTCGCCATCTGGCTCCGGCTGTACGAAATCGCCGTGCTCCACGTCACAGGCCCCCGGGCGAGCGAGGAGTTCCGGGCCTACGCCCGGGTGCGGGCGGTGATGTCCCTTCTCATGGAACCCCCCCGTCCGGGTTGCACCCCGGTCCTCAGGACCGCCTTCCTCCGGTCCGGGCCAAGGTGTTGATGGCCAGGCCGAGCCCCGTGACGCAGGCGGCAAGCAGGTAGAGGCCCATGGCCACGCACATCCCCGCTCCGGCTGAGAAGAGCAGGGTGGCCGCGGTGGTCAGGTTTCGCACCACCTGGTCCCCGGGGCTCTTCAGGATGGTGCCTGCGCCGATGAAGCTGATCCCCATGATGATGGCGTGAATGGTGCGGGTGGGGTCCACGCCCAGGGCCTCGGCCGGCAGCTCCGGGACCATGGAGGCGGCGATCACCTTCCCCAGGATGATGAGAAGGGCCGACCCTCCCCCGATGAGCATGTTGGTCCTCAGGCCGGCCGGCTTGCCGTGCTTCTCCCGCTCCAATCCCAGGGCCGCCCCCAGGCCGGCGGCGAGGCACACCTTCAGGACCATGATCCCCTGGGGGGCCAGGCTCCCGGCCAGCCCTCCGATGGTCGTCTGCCAGTCCATTGGGTCCCCCGATCCGGCGTGATGGATGCTCGAGACGTCCTCTCCAGTGTAGGTCCGGCCGGCGCCGGGGTCCATGGGGTGGAGACGGTATCCGCACCGGGCGGGGTCCCGGCCCGGCGAACGGGTGGAAGGATGTAGGGGGATTTGGGGGCCGGACCCCATGTTCAGGCCGCGGGGCTCCCCTTAGACTGAACGGGAGATCCTTTGAGGAAGGGAGGTGAACCATGCTGCTCGTTCAACGGTTGTTCGTGCTGGTGATCGCCGCCCTCCTGACGGCCGTCTTCTTCACTCATTCTCTTCCTCGCCACCTGGGCGGGAGGGCTCTGGGTGGGCCCCTACGGGCCCCTGCTGTGGGGGGTCCCGTGGGTGACCTTTCTGCTGGTGGGGGTGCTGCTGGCGCTCCTGCTCACCGCGCTGATCCCGCCGCGAAGGCAAAGGCCCGCGCCGGAGCGGGAGGCGGGCGCCGAGACCATGTTTCACCCGATGCACAAGAAAGGAGCTGACCATGGAGCTGGTACCTCGAAGAAGGACCGACACGGACGTGGGATGGTTTCGAAGGGACATGGAGGACTTGATGAACCGCTTCTTCGGCGGGAACATCATGGCCCCGGGGCCGGAGGGAGACTGGGTCCCGTCCATCAACATCGCAGACTCCGACGGGGACGTCCGGGTGGAGGCCGAGCTGCCCGGGATGAGGCCGGAGGACATCGACGTGAACGTCTCCGGCGACCTCCTGACCCTGAAGGGGGAGCGAAAGGAGGAGCGCGAGGAAGCCGAGGAAGGGTACACCTACCGTGAGATCAGGCAGGGCTCGTTTCAGCGGGCGGTTCGCCTTCCGGCGGAGGTCCAGGCCGACAAGGCCGACGCCCGGTTCGAGAACGGGGTCCTGACCGTGCGCCTTCCCAAGGCCGAGGAGGCCAAGGCGAAGCAGATCGAGATCAAGGACTGACCATCCCGCGAATGTGGGGGGGTGGGACGAAACGTCCCACCCCCCCCTTTTGCTTCGGCGGCGGGGCTTCTACCGGATGCTCCAGTTCAGCATCACCACCTCGAGGCCCTCGTCCACCCGGACGGTCCGCATCTTCTCCACACCGCCGTGCATGGACTTCACGGTGTACCTTCCATCCGGCAGCTTGGCGTAGAGCCACGGACCGTTGGTCTCCACCTCCAGGACCTGCTTGCCTTGCGCGTCCTGGATCCATACCGGGAGGCGCGCCAGGTAGGCGCCTTCGTCGCTGGCCAGCACCACCTTGAGGTTGTAGTTGCCCGACACGCCCTCCATCTCGGCCCGTTCGCCCTTGCTCACCCCGCCGGTCACGAAGGAGACCCCGTTCTTCGTCCCCTTCATCACGCCGGTCTCCTCGCCCGCGGCGAGGGTGACCAGGCCCAGGCTCAGCAGCCCGACGGTCAAGACGATCAGCAGCTTCTTCATCTCGTTCCCTCCTTTTCCTTGCTTGGTTTTCACTTCGCCCGCTCGACCCTGAGGTCGTTGTCCACCCAGACCGCGCCGGCCTCGTAGGCGTTTCGTGCCGCCGCCGTGTACTCGGGCCATGAGTCCACCTTGCCGGTCAGCACGGCGGTGCCCTCGTCCACGCTCACGTCCACCTCCTCGGCGTCCACAAAGGGGCTCCACCAGAGCTCGTTGCGAACGGCCTCCTCGATCTCCGCGTCCCCCTTCGCGGGGTAGAGCGGCTCGGGGCGGTACCAGTCCAGCCCCGACAGGTACTGCTCGTCCACGTAGGGGTCGTAGGGGGGGTAGTCCCGGTCGTAGTCCACGGTGACCTTGTTGTCCACGATCCGGACCCCCTCCACGGCCGAGACCGCGTCCTCGGCCCGGGCCTTCTCGAAGAAGGAGTCCACGCTCCCGTAGAGCCTGGCCGTTCCTCCGGACACGTTCACCGTGATCTCGTGGGTCTCCAGGTAGGGGTCGCGGGTGACGGCGGCGGCGGCCCGCCGCTCCAGCCTCTCGTCGCCGACGGGCTCCTCGGGCCGCACCTTGAGCCGGTTCCTGACGCCGGTCACGCCCACGGTGTTCACGGCGTCCCGCTCGGCGGCCCGCTTGGCCTTGAGGTTGCTCACCGTCCCCCGGAGGGTCACCATGCCGTCGTCCACCCGGGTGGTGACGGCGAGGCTCACCACGCGCGGGTCGTAGAGGAGCGCGTCCTCCACGGCCTCGCGGACCTCCCGGTCGGAAACGGCTGCGTACTTGTCCTTGCGGAGCTTCTCTTCCCGGGCCCAGTACCTCACCTCCAGGTCCGAGGCCTCCACCGACACCACGCCGCCCACGTGGGCGTCCAGCATGGCCCGGCGCTTCTCCGCGGCGCTCCCCACGACGCCGGAGAGCACCACCAGGCCGTCCTCCACCGCCGCCTCGATCATGGCGTGGTCCACCAGCGCGTCCCAGCGAAGGGCGTTTTGCACGTCCGCCAGGATCTCCTCGTCGGGCCGGTCCGGCACGGGAACCACGTCGATGTTGTTCTCCAGGCCTTTCACCCCCCGGACCCCCTTGGCCACGGTGCCGGCCAGCTGCTTTTCCCGCCAGGATTCCACGGTGCCCCTCAGGGTGACCTCGCCGTCCAGCACCGAGACCCGCACCTCGAAGGCCTCGGTGGCGGCGTTGTCCAGGAGGGCGTCCTGGACGTCCCGTTCGATCTCCGTGTCGGACCGGAGCAGAACGGGCTCCACCTCGATCCGGTTCACGACGGAACGGACGCCCTTGACCGTTTCGGCGATCCGGGTTGCCCGCTCCTTGGCCAGGACGTTGTCCACCGAGCCGCTGAGGCTGACCACACCCCGGTTCACGGCCACGTCGATGTTGTTCAGGACGATCGCGGGGTCCACGATCAGCTCGTCCTCCACGGCCCCCAGGACGGTGGTGTCGCTCAGCTCCTGCACCGCCGCGTCCGCGGCCGAAGGCACGAGGGACGCGGAGACCAGGAGCAGGGCCAGCACCAGGGCCGGGATCCTTCCTCTCGATGGCTTGTCACTCATGGGGTACCTCCTTCCTCGATGATCTGGTTCATGCAGGGGATCCGCAGCTCGCGGACGTTGCTGCTCGCAATGCTCCTCATCAGCATAGGAAGGAGGAAAGAGGCGCCGCAATACGGTGTACCCTGTATTCGGGGGAGAACGGCCGCCCGCACCGGGAGCGAAGCAATGCTGAGAGATTTCCGGAGTGTTTGCCGAGGGATCCGCGCTTTCCGGGCGAGGTCCGGCGGCGGTCCCGTCCCGGTCGGAAGGTGCGAATACAGGATGCCCCCCATTCCAGGACGCGGATCCCGGCTGATAGGGGTGAAGGAAAGAACTTCAAGGGAGTCCGAGGGAGGGGCGGTGGCAGATCTCGAGGCTGCGGGCCTTTGGTGAGGTCGTCATGATTCAGATACGATGGTACGCGAGAGGCGGGCAGGGCGCCAAGACGGCCTCCGCCATGGTGGCGGAGGCGGCCGTCCGGGGCGGCCGGTTCGCCCAGGGGTTTCCCGGGTACGGCGCGGAGCGCCAGGGCGCCCCCACTCGGGCCTACAACCGGGTTCGGGAGAAGCCCGTTCTGGAGCACGACGCCGTCTACGAGCCGGACATCGTCCTGGTGCTCGACGAGTCGCTGCTCGACAGCCAGGGCGTGGCCGACGGCCTGCGCCGAGACGGCGTCCTGGTGGTGAACTCGAGAGAGGATCCCGGACGGACTCGGGATCGTCTCGGTCTGGATCACGGTCGGGTGTACGCGGTGGACGCCTCGGGCATCGCCGGCGAGGAGCTGGGGCGGCCCATCCCCAACACCGTGATGATCGGCGCCCTGGCCCGGGTGAGCGACGCGGTTTCCGTGGACCGGGCGACCGAGGAGGTGCGATCCAAGCTGAGCGGGAAGCTCGATCGAGCCTCGGTGGAAGGGAACCTGAGGGCCCTGGACCGGGCGAGCCGGGAGCTCCGCGGAGAGGACCATGGCTGAACCTGTACCGGCGAGCGGTGAGGAGGTGCGGCCCGGAACCCTGGTTCGGGCCGGAAGCACGGCCGAGCTGGATCGCGGCCCCTGGCGGACGAATCGACCCGTGACCGATCTCGACGCCTGCACCCACTGCCTCCGGTGCTGGATCTTCTGTCCGGACGGGGCCGTCCGGGTGGAAGAGGGGAAGAAGGCGGGAACGGACGAGCGCTACTGCAAGGGGTGCGGGATCTGCGCGGTCGAGTGCCCCGCCGGGTGCATCGAGATGGAACCGGACCCCGGCGGCCGGGCCCCGGCTGCACGGGAGGAGGGCCATGGCTGAACCGAAGGCACTGACCGGCAACGACGCGGCGGCACGGGCCTTCCGGCAGATCGACCCGGACGTGGTGGCGGCCTACCCCATCACCCCCCAGACCGAGCTGATGCACGCTTTCGCCGAGGACGTGGCCCAGGGCCGGGTCGGAACGGAGTTCGTGCGCGTGGAAAGCGAGCACAGCGCCCAGAGCGCCGTGTTGGGGGCCTCCCTGGCCGGGGCCCGCTGCTGCACAGCCACCAGCTCGGCGGGCCTGGCCCTGATGTGGGAGGTCCTCTACGTGGCCTCCAGCTGCCGGTGCCCCATCCTGATGGTGGTGGTGAACCGCGCGCTCAGCGCGCCCATCAACATCCACTGCGACCACAGCGACTCCATGGGCGCCCGGGACAGCGGCTGGATCCAGCTCTACAGCGAGAACGTGCAGGAGGCCTACGACAACGTGATCCAGGGCCTGCGCATCGCCGAGGACCTCGAGGTGCGCCTCCCGGTCATGGTCTGCATGGACGGCTTCATCCTGAGCCACACCGTGGAGCCCCTGGAGCTCCTTCCGGACCGGGAGGTCCGGTCCTTCGTAGGCGCCTACGAGCCCGAGCACAGCCTCCTCGACGTGGACGACCCCTGGACCTTCGGTCCGTTGGCCCTGCCCGACGCCTACTACGAGTTCAAGGCCCGGCAGATGGACGCCATGGACCGGGCGCTCGAGGCGGTGCCACGGGTGGGGGCCTCCTTCGGGAAGGTCTCGGGCCGGGACTACGGGCTCCTGGAGCCCTACCGGTGCGAGGACGCCGAGGCGATCCTGGTGGGCCTGGGCTCCGCCATGGGCACGGTCAAGGAGGCCGTGGACAGCCTCAGGGAGGAGGGCGTGGCCGCCGGGGCCCTCAAGGTCCGGACGTTCCGCCCGTTTCCGGCGGCGGCCCTGTCCGAGGCCCTGGACACCGGTGCGGAGGTGGGCGTGCTGGACCGGGCCGTCTCCTTCGGCCTGGGCGGTCCCCTGTTCCACGAGATTCGGTCTGCGTGCAGCATCCCGCTCCCGCCCGGGACGAGCTTCATCTACGGGCTGGGTGGACGGGACCTGCCGGTGGAGCGGGTGGAGGGCTGCTTCAGCCTGCTCCTGGAGCGGAAGAAGCAGGCGAGGAGCTGGACCGAGGTCCGCAGGGTCGGGCTGGCCGAGTGAACGCGGGAAGCGGAACGGGGAAACGGAGCCGACCATGACATCCATCGAGTTCCAGGAACTGGCCGAAGGGGAGGAGCTGTTCAGCCCGGGGCATGCCGCCTGCCCGGGGTGCGCCGGTCCCGTCATCATCCGCCAGGTCCTGCTGGCCGCCCGGGCGGAGGGCGTACGCATCGCCGGGGCCATCGCCACCGGCTGCATGGAGGTGGTGACCACCATCTTCCCCCACTCGGCCTGGCGCATGCCCATGGTGCACAGCGCCTTCGAGAACGCCGCCTCCACCATCAGCGGCGTGGAGGCGGCCTACCGCGCCCTGTCGCGGAGGGGCCGGGTCATGGAGGAGATCCGGTTCCTCGCCTTCGGGGGCGACGGGGGCACTTACGACATCGGCCTGCAGGCCCTGTCGGGCGCCATGGAGCGAGGGCACGACTTCACCTACCTCTGCTACGACAACGGGGCCTACATGAACACGGGCATCCAGCGGAGCAGCGCCACACCCCAGGGGGCCTTCACCATGACCGCGCAGGCGGGAAGCGAGGCCGCGGGAAAGCCCCAACAGCGCAAGGACCTCACGGCCGTTGCCGAGGCCCACGGGATCCCCTACGCAGCGCAGGCCGCACCCCACCGCCCCCGCGACCTGATGGGAAAGGTCCGGAAGGCGATCCGGACCCGGGGCCCCTGCTTCATCAACGTCCTGAGCCCCTGCCCCCGGGGCTGGCGTCACGAGACCGGGGACACCCTCCAGGTGAGCCGGCTCGCCGAGGAGACCTGCTTCTGGCCGCTCTACGAGGTCGAGGAGGGAGGGCTCACCCTCAGCAGAAAGCCCAAGGAGAAGAAGCCCGTGCGCCAGTGGCTGGAGAGCCAGGGGCGCTTCGCCCACCTCCTGGACGGGGAGAACGAGGACCTCGTGAACGAGATCCAGGCGCGGACCGACGCCAAATGGGACGCCCTTCTGAAACGGGACCGGGAAGGCTGACCGTGGCACGGGGGGCGTCATGACGGCAGCGGTAGCGGTCGGCGCGGTTCTTCTCTTGCCCCCGGCGGCCGCCCTGGTATCGATCCTTCCGTCCCGGACGCTGCGAAGGTGGGCCTGCAGAATCACGGGCGGGGTCCTCCTGGCGCTCGCCGTCCCCATCGGGTTCGGGGAGGGCTTCTCTCACACCGTCGCCCCCTGGGTGGGCACCCTGGTCCACGCAGCGGACTGCCTCCTGCTCGCGGCGGTCGCCGCCGTCGCCCTGCGCTTGAGGAGCCTCCTCGGCTTCGTCTTCACCGCGGCCCAGCTGGTCCTTCTCCTGTGGCTGGAGCTGGGCCCGGCCAGGGGGATGGCTGCGGACCCGGCCCTCGCCGCAGACGGGCTCAGCCTGGTCATGGCCCTGGTGGTGAACGGGGTGGGCGGGCTCGTTCTCCTCTACACCCCGGCCTACATGGACCGTTACCTGGAGGAGCATCCCGGCGCGGCGGAAGGACGGTTCTACGTCTTCCTGGTCCTGTTCCTCGGGGCCATGAACGGGCTGGTCTTCTCCAACGACCTCCATTGGTTTCTCCTCTTCTGGGAGATCACCACGGTCTGCTCCTTCGCCCTCATCGCCACGGACCGGACCCCCGAGGCGGTCCGAAGCGGCCTCCAGGCCCTCTGGATGACCATGCTGGGCGGCCTCTGCCTGGTGGCGGGCATGATGGTGCTCTTCGCCAGGACGGGGAGCCTCTCCATGGCGGGGCTGGCGCAGGAACCGACCTCGGGCCCCGCCCTGATCGGGTTCGCGCTTCTCGCCGTGGCGGGCCTCACCAAGGCCGCCCAGGTCCCCTTTCACGGGTGGCTGATCCGCGCCATGGTGGCGCCGGCCCCGGTGTCGGCCCTCCTCCACGCCAGCACCATGGTCAAGGCGGGGGCCTACCTGATCCTTCGGATCTCCCCGGCCGTTCAGGGGACCCCGGTGGCCCACGCCGTCATCTGGATCGGGCTCCTCGGCTTCCTGGGCCTGGGCGCGGCGGCCGTGGCCCAGAAGGAGGGAAAGCGCATCCTGGCCTGCTCCACCATCATGCACCTGGGGCTGATCACGGTCTGTGCGGGCCTGGGGAGTCCCGCCGCAACGGCCGGGGCCGTGCTCCTGCTCCTGTTCCACGCGGTGAGCAAGGCCCTGCTGTTCCTCGGGGTGGGGGCGGCCCGCCGGACCACGGGTGCCGGGGACCTCGCCGGGCTTCGCGGGCTGAGCGCGCGCATGCCGCTCACGGCCTTTCTCCTGGTGCTCGCCCTCCTCACCCTGCTGGTGCCGCCCTTCGGCCTGGTGGCCGGAAAGCAGCTGGTACTAGAGTCCGCTGTGGGCAGGCCCTTCGTCCTGGCCTTCCTGGCGCTGGGCATGGGGGTTCACGTCCTGGTCTACGCCCGCTGGGCAGGCGACCTGGTGTGCCACGTCCCGAGCGGCGCGGAGCGGATGCCCCTCTCCCGCGGGATGGGGGTCCCCATGCTGGCGCTGGGCGCGCTCGCGATCGGGCTGCCCTTCGTGCTGCCCTCCCTGTACGAAAAGCTCCTGGTTCCCGGGGCGGCATTCCGGGGGGCGGTCGAGGGCCTGCCCGCGGGTGGGACGTTCGCTTGGATCCCGGCCACGGGGGCCGCGCTCGGGCTGGTCGTCCTCGTGCTCCTGTCGGGGGTCCTCCGCACCGCCGGGCGGTCCTGGGCCGCGCCGTACTGCTGTGGGGCCGAGGGGTGGTCGGACGGGGTTCCCGCGTTCAAGGGGCCGCTGAGCCGGTTCGAGCCGCACCGGGTGGAGGACGCCATCTTTGCCTCCGGGATCGGAAGCTGGCCGGTGGACCGGGTGCTGGTGACCGCGGGGGCCGCCCTGCTGGCGGCGCTCCTCCTGGGGGCCCTTCTGGGAGCGACGTAGAGAAGAGACGCCATGCAAACCTTGATCAGTGCAGCGACCGCGGCCGTCATCGCCCCCCTCCTCGGGGCCCTCCTCGTGGGGGGCGACCGCAAGGTCAGCGCGCGCATGCAGGGGCGCTACGGCCCTCCGGTGGCCCAGCCCGCCTACGACGTGATCAAGCTCCTGGGGAAGGAGGGGAAAGCGGTGAACCCGTGGCCGTCCGTCTGCGCGGCCCTCTACCTGTTCGGGGCCCTGGCCTCGGTCGTGGTGTTTGCCGCGGGGGGCCACCTCCTGGTGGTGTTCTTCCTCACCACCTTCACGGCGAGCTTTCTCATCGCAGGGGCCCAGGCCGCACCTTCTCCCTACAGCCGGCTCGGTGCGGGGAGGGAGCTGCTCCAGGTCATGGCCTGCGAGCCCGTGCTCATTCTGGTGTTCGCCGGGTTTCACGAGGCCTCGGGAAGCTTCGGCGTGTACGCCGTCCTCTCCCATGCCGCCTTCCCGATCGTGCGGATGCCCCTGGCCTGTGTCTCTCTGTTCGCCGTGCTCCTGGTGAAGCTGCGCAAGAGTCCCCTGGACCTCTCCTCCTCGTCCCACGCCCACCAGGAGCTGGTCCGGGGGACCCTGACCGAGTACTCGGGACCCGCCCTGGCCATGGTGGAGGCCGGCCATTGGTGCGAGACCGTGCTCCTGCTGTTGGTGTTCGCCCTGTTCGCCGGGAGCTCGCCCTGGGGAGCCGTCCTGCTGCCCGCGATCACCTATCTGGCGGCCCTTTTGGTGGACAACGTGGCGCCCCGCCTCACCTGGCGCTGGATGCTCCGCTGGCTCTGGCCCGCTGCGATGCTCGCGGCCTTCTCGAACCTGCTCTGGCTCCACTGGGAGGGGCCGTAGTGGCCGGCGCGGTCCACAGGCTCCTCTCCCGGGCCCGGAGGCGTTCCCCGTGGCTGCTCCTGTTCAACTGCGGGGGGTGCAACGGGTGCAGCATCGAGATCGTGGCGGCCCTGACCCCGGTTTACGACCTGGAGCGGTTCGGCATCGTCCAC
>Ga0207797_1002461_pt1 | contig 12834 bp, 6 predicted proteins | sample PRCRCaboRojoPR_6_FD_187275 | JGI IMG/M metagenome (GOLD analysis project Ga0207797, IMG submission 187275) | Marine sediment microbial community from Cabo Rojo, Puerto Rico - PR CR 10% Liquid 1 (SPAdes) | ecosystem: Environmental > Aquatic > Marine > Coastal > Sediment | place: Cabo Rojo, Puerto... | reverse complement strand
TAATATTTCTGTCCGTTTCGGGCAGTGGTATCGACCCATGAATTGGTAATCCCCGTATCATCTCCCAGATAAAAGTGTATACCATTGACAGCAATTGGCGCATAACCTGAAATACCGTTTTTAACATCAAATTGCTTAATTGGCTTGCGGTAAGCTACCGACCCGAATCCGTCGGTTACAGCCGTCATATCCTTGAACGCCGGATCGGTTGAGCGATAGATTTTATAGCCTTCAAAGTCTTCGCCGGTAATGGGATCGACAGACTGTTCCGCATAATCATCCCAATACAATGTCACTCTGCCGTCGCCCGGTACAGCTGTCAGTTTGGGGATATTGGGTGCTTTGGCAAAATTATAATTTTCATTATAAGTTTTTTCAGCATATTCCCGGTTACGGAATATTTCATCACCATATCCGTACATGTAACCAATGGAAAACCGTTCAATCTGTTCCGGCTTGAGCGGGAAATAGCCTGAACCGAGAATGATGTCTGTATTCCCGATCTGTCCGGTCGCATTCAGGAATCCGGGTGTCAGCGCTTCCCAGATCGTTTCGTCTGCATAGAGCGGATAGATCGTCCATGGTGAATAGATATTGAAACACGTTAAACCGATCATATCCGATTCGTCAATATCGGTTTTATCGATATGAGGTTCGCCTGGAAGATGTGTACCTGCGCCGGATGTTGGTTTGCCGTCTCCTTCACCCGGGTCACCTGTTCGGTCGACACCGTCAAGGCCAACATCGTCAGTCAGCACATCCCAGTCACCGTCGTTATCGATACCGTCATCACGGCGTTCGTCGATGAGAATATTATCTTTACCTTCACCGGTGTAATAATTTATATATTTTAGTCCCACATACAGGTATCTGTGAATAGCATCATCGCCCTCGCCGATAACAGAACCGTTATTTTCATCAATCAAACCGTTCAGGTTATCATCAACCAGGTTATTCGGTATTTCTTCCACTGTGCCGGGTTTGACTGTGTATTGATGATCCTGATATTCAAACGTCACACCGTCTTGAGGCATTTTGACAATTTCACGTTCGAATGAGCTGTAATCGATGAGCACAACATCATCTCCGGCATTGAGGGTTTTCGGAGCAAACATGTCCTCAGTTATGACATTGCCGTTACCATTTCCGGCATCGCCGTCATTATCAATGCCATCGTACGGATTACCCGGGCTTTCGAAAAAAGCTCCACCAAGTCGTCCGACTGGTGTCCAGCCGCCGCCACCAATATTATCCTCATCGTACTGATAACCGAGATTGTGCTCAAGATCGTAAGCGCCGCCATCGTCGTCGCTATCTCCTCCTGTGGTTGCTGAGCCGATATTGGGACCAAAATTAAGGCCGAAAACAACTTTGTCGTGTTCATAGGTGCCGATATTTTCCACGTCGTAAAGCAAAAACAGAATATCTTCAACAAGCACATTAGACCATTGGAAGCCGCGAACCGAAACCCGGAATCCAAGACCGCGGCGGGTGGAATCATTTTCATCCGGATAGAATGGAAATTCTCGGTTGTTGTAATCATCGATGACGTAATAAGATTCCTGATCTGCGTTTCGGATATTTTTGCCAAAATAACCGTTCCAGGATCCCGGCCAACCGGGATCAACAGTATCGTCCATCTTATCCGGCCAGGCACTGGGCCAGGACCATTCCCAGTGACTCATGGCTACTCTGCGATCTTCACTGTTTGACGGATCCGGTGAAGAATTATAAAAGTTGGGCAATGGCGCCATAGTCCACCATTCACCATTCGGGCCCCAATCGCCATTACTTTCTGATCCGTCGAGGCCGCCGGTTCGGGTACCGTTGGATTCGGACATAATGTGAATCATCTCCCCATCCACATCACGAACCTCGGCACCATAATGAGTGGCCATTTTTGCCAGGTATTCTCGGCCAGAATTAATTGGCCATTCACCGCCAATATCTTCCGGACTGGTAGTCCGGGTACCAATCTGTCCATCGTTCCAGAATGTGGTTCGAATCATATTACCGGAGTGCAGTCCGCTGGCACTCCAGGTTTCGTCACCGTGGAGTTCTTCCACATCGACCTGGGCAAAAGATAACAATGGTGTGAGTGCCCAGATAGTCGTTAAAATAAAAAGCAATAATTTATGTTTATTTTTCATAAGATTTCTCCCACTCTTTTAAAAACCAATTGTCACGCCTAATTGTAATTCTCGCGGAGTGATGTACCACTCGGGACGATTGAGCAGATCGCGAGCTGTGCCGATACGATTGGGATCATAATTGACATCGCTCAAACGCGGGTAGGTGGTGTACTCTGCTGTACCGGTATCGCTGAACACGCCCGTCATTTCCCGCTGATCAAAGAGATTATACACATAGGCAAAAGCTGTGAATTTTAGAGAAGCCAGGTTGAACTCTTTGGTGAAATAGAGATCAACACTCGAAATGTTCGGCCGGCGTGCGCTGTTTTCACGAAGGCCGATAAAAGCTGTACCGCCAACTCGTGAACCCTTGGCAAAGCTCGGGGTGTAGGGCAAACCGGTTCGATATTTGCCGATCAATGCCGCGCTCCATCCCTGGTAGCGGTACTGAACCTGGGCGTTCAGTGTTTGCCGTTGATCCCAGTTCAGGGGAATAAGAGAAATTCGCGGCTGCTCTTCAGCATTGAGCGAATGAAAAGCATCTGTGGGATTTGAGTAAGTTCCTTCAGCAAACTGGAATGTATAATCCACTTTGGCGTAAAAATTATTGGCATAACGTTTTTCCAACTTGAGCGTGAGCCCACGGACGTTGGAATAGTCTTTGTTTTCGTAAATCACATAAGCCACATTGGGACGGACTGTTTCGACGAGCGGACTTGTGCCGACCCAGTCCCGAACATCCCGATAGAACACTGTGACATCGATTCCGAGATTTGCAGCAAGCTGCTGCTGCAAGCCGATTTCGTACTGCACAGTGCGCTGCGGATTCAGATCAGCGTTACCGACAACCGTTCGTCCGCCGCCACTGTTGAGTTTGAAATCCGGGCTGTCATAAAGATAACGGAATTCGGGAATCTGGAAAAAGTGACCGTAAGAAAAGTGAATCACACCCTTGTCCGTGATCGGATAGGCAATACCCAGACGAGGGCTGACCTGCATTTTGGGATCAACTTTTTCATGCATAAAGTCTCGTCGCTCGTTCGGTGTATATTCAACTCGCTCGGAATCCGGGGCAGAAGGATTTTCATAGATATGTTCATCTTTGAATGGATCGTAAACATTCGGGTCTTCTGGATCTGCCGGGACGACAGAATTCGGATCGAACCAGTCAAACCGCAAACCAGCATTGACGATAATGTCCTCGAGCTCGATCTTGTCCTGCACATAAGCTGAAATTTCCCGGGGATTACGGGTGTATTTGTCATGAAAGACCGTAGAAATATCCGGAATCATAGGCTGGAACGGTACGATCTGTTCTTCCTTGCCCGGTTCCCTGGCCGGCTGCAATGTGTAGGTATCCAGTTTCAGTTCGTGAATTCGCGCTTCAAACCCGGTTTTAATTTGATGAACCGGATTGATTTGACTGGTCAAATCGAATTTGCCGATCCAGTAGGATGTGCTTCGCCAACTGCGGTTCAAATTCGTTCCGGAGCGCAGAAAACTGTAACCGGCGGGCGCACTCGACGAGTCGTGATGCACATAGCCAAGCGGATCATCCGGATTAGCAACCCAGTTGTAATCGATGTCAAACTGTTTCAGGCTGTCGAAAAGAACCTTGTGCTCCGGAACATTTTCCGGATCCAGTGTCATCTCCTCCCGTGCCGAATCACCGGGAATATGAACCATCCAATACGGTCGAGCGCGAGGATCATCGTAAAGATGAGAAGCACTTACTGTATACAGACGATTGATTTTTAATTCGTAGAACGTGTTTGAGGAAAGAACATGATTGAGTTTCAACAGGTGAGTTGTGGTATGACCGTAACTTTTATTAATACCACCCGGAACGTATTTGTAGCTCCGGCTGAAATGGCGATCATTCTCATACTCGGAATAGTTCAAGCTGTAACTCAGTTTCATTCCCGAGGTCATTTTCCAGGTCAATTTGCTCAAACTGGAAAAATGCTGATTGGGATTTAACGGCACCAGAGAGCTGTCACCGGGGATTCCGCTGGGTAAAAACCATTCGCGTCCGTACAGGTGGCCTTCCCGGGAAAAATACCGTCCGTTGACAAAAAAGGTCAGCTTGTCGTTGGTAAACGGCACCGGGCCACTCAGGCTGAGTTCGCCATTGTAGATCGGATTAAAATCTCTGAGCGGATAACTCAAGTCTTCGTTCAGCGTCGTCGTTCCGGTTGCTGAATCGGTGACGGCATTCACTTCATCAATGACGCTGTAGAGATCATCATTGGTGTAATAATCACCAATAAAGCCTTTTAATTGTCCGTGATACTTTGGACCGCCTTCTTTGGTAACAATGTTAATGATACCGGACATGGCCTGGCCGTATTCCGCGTTAAAAGTACCGGAAATAACCTGCAATTCCTTAACGGCGGAATTTTCGATATTGGCGCGATTACCGCCGGAAAAAACGTCTGTAGTAGCAACACCATCGACCCAGTAAGCCACTTCACCGGACCGTCCGCCGCGGATGTGAATGCCGCCCGAGTTGACTACACCGGCTTGCAATTCGATGACATCGCCGACGTTTTCAACCGGCATGGCTTCCATCTCACGAGATTGTACAGCCGACATGGATGCGGTCTTGTCCATCTGCACGATAGGCCGTTCCGCAACCACAGTGACTTCTTCGCCAGCCTCGAGCACTGTCGGTTCCAGTTGAAAGTTAATGGTTGTTGTCAAATCAATGGAAACCTGGACGTTTTCTACGATGTGCTTTTTGTAGCCGATCATGGTGGCAACAAGTGTATATTCTCCAGGTGGGATGTTGAGGATGGAGTAATGCCCTTTTGCACTTGTGGCGGCACCGAGTGTCGTCCCCTCGACAACGACGTTAACGCCAGGCAGGGATTCTCCGGTATCGGCATCTTTAATAGAGCCGGCTATTTTACCGGTTGTACCTGCCCATAAAAACATGGGTAGACACACAACTAATAGCGCAACGAGCACCACGCCCGTACGTATCGTTCTTTTCATATCACTCTCCCTTTTTATTAAACATTAATTATTTACGGTGAAAGAAAAAAATAGCTTGTTTTACATCCAACCTCCGTTTCCTTTTGTAATTTTATTAATTTTTATTTTCAGTTGTCTATTCTTGTCGTGTAGAAAAAGGTCTGTAGTTGAAAAGTGAAGCTTGACCGGCATTTCGAGAAATCTGCTGGTGTAATAATTGTAATCCCCTTGGCTGTAGAGTGTGTTATTTTTTGCTGAAAGGCAATCATCTCTCACTGCATCGGGTTGGCTTTTTCCGAAAGATAAAGGCACATGGTTCCTTTGACGGGCATATACATGCGAAACTAAGAATCTTCCGAAATTATCTATTTTGTCAAAATTGTACAACCGCCGCTCCCTGTATCATAATTTCCCCGGTTCCAGTTTTTACCAATCGAAGGATATGACTTTTAACCGGATCACTGAATAAAAGGCATGAAGCTAATCCGGACTCTAAAATTTTGTTATTATTCGACCTTATTGTGGTCACATATTTATTTGGGTAAGCAATATGCATTAAAAGCTCGAACTCATCTTTTTAACATTTTATAACAGATATGAAAAACATAAAAAGACAAAGGAAAAGTGCTCACGTTTTGCTGTTAAGCTTTTCCATCACTTTGGACTGCAATGATGCGATGAGAATTTTTTTTCAACAGCGAGTAAAAAGCTGCCAAAAGGTCGCACATACATCTGTTTAGAAACTAAAAAATAATCCACTCAAACACTTGATATGAACTGACAAATCTTGAACGATTTTAACAATAAATCACGAATATTACGTAAATTTTTCATTCAATCTATTACTTGTCACCTTAAAATGCAAGAGAAAATTGTAAAAATTCATATAACCTTTTAACATGTTTATGATTTACTCATCCAGGGCGTTAAAATCCACTTCCTTACGGTTGGTATAAACCGGCCAGTTCGGCACAACCACCGGATATGGAACCTGTTGTTGCATGACAAACATGGGTACATCGTTAATTTCCAGGCTGTCGTATGTTGCGTAATTCACTTTTATTTCATTGCTATATTCTACCCGCAGGGAATCCATAAAACTTTCAAATTTTTGGCTCAACTGATACTGGCGACCAACCTTTAGCGTATCAGGCAACGTACTGGCGATACGCTTAAGCGCCTGGTCTCTTTCGTACATACCGACAAGAGCATCTTCCCACATGCTGGCAACCCGTTGAACTTCTATGTCTTTATCCAGATCGATTTTGTAGGCTTCTTTTGTCAGATAATGGTCGCGCATTAAATCAGCCACAGCAACTTTGAATTCATGATAAAACTGATTTCTATCAGTGGTTCTGTTGCGATAAACCAATGGATGTGACGCAACCGCTGCGCGAAATTCACCTACAGTCCAGGTTACGCCGTCGATGGTAAAAAACGGTGCCTGCAAAATGGCTTCTTCATTGGGCAAATCGGAAATGGTGAGTGTGCTGTCTTCTTGCTGGGAAAATCTATTGAGGACATCTTGCTCTTCCGCTTCATTATTGGCCATTTCCAGATCAAAGCTCAAGTCCGCTAATTTCAGAAACGTGTCCTTGTTAAATTCAATATCCTTGTCTTTCATCACCTCGTACATATACTTGTGCCATGCACGGGTCGCTTTATTCATGGTCATTTTTTCTTTGACCTGATTCCAGCGACGCGCAACTTCCTCTCCGCCGATAATAGGCTCGTCTCGCCAATCTGCAACTTTCATAAAAATCCATTTATTGGATTCGAGTTTGATCGGCCCCATAACCTCGTTAACGTCATGGAGTGTGTCGAACAGGGTTTCGTGAATGTTGAGATTATCCGGATCGCGGTATTTGACCGTTTTTGTCGGACGCTTCTCATCTTTCCAGATTGAATTAAACACACTAACCGCAGAATCCGGTCGGGCCTGAAGTTCAGCCTGGACGCGTTCAGCTATTTCATCGCGATGAAACGTGTAAAATTCCACATCGTAAACGCGCAGAGAATTACGGTACTGCTGTTTGATCTCATTGGTATCCAGTTTGACGGGGTTGAACGCTTTTTCATAAAAAAGCTGCTTGCGCATCTCCTGCTCTTTCACACCTTTAATATAGGCCTGAAAATTTTTATTTTGCCGCAGCTCGCTTTCTTCACCTTCCAGCGCAAAAATCTTTTCCATGATCAGATTGTTTAAAAAGGTTTTTTCAAGCTCCGGATAACTCGGATGCGGCGTGAGTTCAGCCCGGTATCTATATTCTTTTGTGGTGACTTTTTTATCCCCAACTTTTAAAATAATATCTTCTTTTTCCTGCTCTTTGCTGCACATGACAAAAATGCCGGCAAACAGAAAAAAGGAAATAATTATGTAGGCTCTTGTTTTCATCGTTACCACTTTCCTCACAATGATTGCAAAATAAGACATATATTTGCAGGATTGAAAAACGAAATTCTCGATATTAAAGTTAATTTTTAAAAATAAGAATTTGAAAATCCCTGATTGCTATGATAAATTAATGCTATTCTCACCAGTAATCTTCGATCCTTTCCTTTCATCCATACGGTTTTAAGATTGACCAAAAATACAAAAGAACAACAGAAATGTCAACACTGTTTTCGGGTCTGAATACAAAATTTCGCAAATGAAACCCGTTCATGAGATTTTCGTAAACGTGAACAGATGAACACTGAACGAATTAATAGCGAGAGGTTTCCCATGAGAAAATTGATATTTTTTATACTCACTTTTACCGTTGTTGTTATTGCCAAACCGACACATTACAATCCAGTACCACAGGTTGAGGCTGAACGAGTTTATAACACGATCACTGTCGACGGTGATTTATCAGAACCTGTCTGGCAAAAATCCAAAGCTGTGGAAAAATTTTACCAAAGCCAACCTGCAGAAGGCAAGCCGGCCTCTGAACAAACCAAAGTTCTTATTGTTTATGACGATAATGCATTGTATATCGCTGCAAGACTTTTTGATTCAGCACCGGATTCCATAAGCGCCACACTGGGACGCCGCGATCACGACATTCCGTCCGATTTGTTTGGTATCTTTATTTCCCCTTACCACGATAACCGCAGCGGTTTTTACTTTGGTCTGAATGCGGCCGGCACGCGTTATGACGGCACCTTGTATAACGATGACTGGATGGACGAATCGTGGGATGGCGTCTGGGACGGCACCACACGTGTCGATTCATTAGGTTGGTGCGCTGAATTTCGCATTCCGTTTTCCCAGCTCCGATTTCAGCCATCAGATCAATATGTGTGGGGGATAAACTTTCGCCGGGATATTAACCGCAAAAATGAAGAGGCTTACCTGGCCTACACGCCCAAAAACAGCAGTGGTTTTGTCTCCCGTTTCCCGGATCTGGTTGGCATCAAAAATATTCAGCCGTCACGACATTTTGAAGTCATGCCCTACGTTCGCAGCAAAATGGCATCCGGCCAGGTAAACGCTGATAATCCGTTGAAACCGCATCACAAACTTCAACCAGATGCCGGATTCGATGTAAAATACGGACTAGGACCCAATCTGACGTTGGACATGACGGTCAATCCGGATTTCGGTCAGGTGGAGGTGGATCCCGCTGTTGTTAATCTCTCGGATTATGAAACCTTTTACGATGAAAAAAGACCGTTTTTCATTGAAGGCTCGTCAATTTTCAGTTTCGGGTACGGCGGTGCCAACAATCACTGGGGCTTTAACTGGGGCACTCCTGACTTTTTCTACAGCCGTCGAATCGGTCGAGCTCCCGGCGGCCACAGGCCGTCTCATGATTATTCGAACGTTCCCGCAGCCACCACAATTCTCGGCGCCGGCAAGGTGACCGGCAAAGTGGGCAAAGACTGGAATGTTGGCGGACTTTATGCTTTGACAGCCTCTGAATCCGGCCGGTTTCAGCAAAACGGAGAAGCGTTCAGTCAGACTGTTGAACCGCAAACGCACTTTGGTGTCGTCAGGGCGCAAAAAGAAATTGATGATTCCCGTTATGGTATCGGATTTTTGAGCACCTATACCCGGCGCGATTTTCGTTCCCCGGTTTTGCGCAACGATCTGAATAAAGATGCCACCACGCTCGGTATAGATGGCTGGTCTTTTTTGGATAAAGATAAAACCTGGGTCGTTTCGAGCTGGCTTGGCGGCTCGCACGTTACCGGCACGCAGCAGCGCATAACCGACCTGCAAAGCAGCTCGCTGCATTATTTTCAGCGCCCTGGCGTGGACCACGTCAACGTAGACAGCTCTGCTACCTCGCTCAGCGGACTGGCCGGACGCGTTCTTTTGAACAAACAAAAAGGCAATGTGCTGTTAAATTCGGCTGTCGGTTTTATCAGCCCGGGATTTGATGTCAATGATGTTGGTTTTGCCTGGCGCACGGATTTGCTCAACGCGCACTTTGGCGGCGGCTACCGCTGGACAGAACCCGGCAAACTGTTCCGCCAGGTGTGGCTCATTGGCGCCGCTTATCAATCCACAGATTTTAGCGGTCATGTGATTGGCCGGGGCTTGTTTGGGCTTGGCATGTTTGAGTTGAAAAATTTTCACAACATTGAAGTCCGCGTGTTTCGCACAGACGACGTGCTTGACAACCGGTTAACGCGCGGCGGTCCGTTAGCTATCAATCCGGCAGGTACGCATCTGGAAATGAATTATCGTACTGATCAGCGCAAGGAGATTGTTCTTGGCTTTGGCGGCCGGCTTTATCAGGCAAACGTTGATGAATATCATTACTCTTTTTCAGGAAAATTAAACTGGAAACCCGAGGGCAGTATCTCTTTTAGCGTCGAGCCGGAACTGGGATGGTATCGGCGGCATGCGCAATGGATCGGCAGCTTTGACGATCCTGCCGCCACCGCTACCTTCGGCAAACGGTACGTCTTTGGCCGTCTCGATCACACCGAGTTGAGCGCGAATCTGCGTCTGGATTGGGCTTTTACACCAAAACTCAGTTTGCAGCTTTATATGCAGCCGCTGATTTCGCACGGTCACTATGACCAGTTTAAAGAACTGGCAAAGCCAAAGAGCTTTCAGTTCAATACCTATTCCCAGGAAAATATCAGCTATTCTGAAAATGAATACACAATCGAGCCGAAAGGATCACCAAGTTTTTCATTTTCGAATCCGGATTTTCATTTTAAATCACTGCGCGGTAATGCCGTGCTGCGCTGGGAGTATCAGCCAGGCTCAACACTCTATTTTGTGTGGACCCAGGAACGTTTGAATCATGATTATTACAATGGATTTTATTTTGATGATTCAGTCAATAAACTGTTTCATGCCCCGGTCAATAATGTTTTTATGATCAAGATGACGTACTGGATGAATATTTAAAGTCATACACCTCCCTGAGAAAAAAAAGCCTCCGTGCCCGACCGCGGTTATCAGACGGTCGAGACGGAGGTTTTTTCAATTTCATACACTAAATCTGATTTATAAAGATTCACTTTGCGCCATTGGTTTTTCTTTTCGAAAAATAATGTCAATTTTTTCGACATTGTAACCAAAATCCTGCGACAATCCACGCAAGAACTCGGTCAATTTCTCCCGGCACATCTTGGACACTTTTTCCTGCGCCAGCAGTTCCTCGCCTTCTGTCATAAATCGATCTGTCAAATTCTGTAAAATAGCCATGGCTTCGCGCTCTTCATTGACCAGCAAACCGGTTTCCGGAAACGTCACTGTCGAAGCATTGATCACCGGTTTTTTGACCCGGATCGGCGGCGCTTCAAAATGAAGAATTTTTTGCTTTTTATCGTACGTGGCTTTGTAACCGTCTTTGTCAAAATCAAGATAGAAATCATAAGTGACATTCGATGTGACCTTGACCTTGGCGTTGCTCGGGAAAATACCAAGTATCCGTTTGCTGATTCGTTCGGTAAAATCCAGATTGGTGGTTTGCGATGCCAGCACAAGCTGAGTCAACCCTTCGAATTTTTCTGTAAAATTTAAATGCACAATCCTGTTACCGGCACAGGACAGGGCAATAACAACGAGCATCAAGAAAACGATTGTTCTTCTCATATTCTTTTCCTCTTCTATTCTTGATTAAAAGAATGGCCTGATTCTGACAAAAAATGTAATTGCGTAAGAAACTCATCCATGAGTGTAATGGTTTTTTGATATGGTTTATTATCGTGCCGGCCGACATTGAAAAACGCATGCTGCATACCTTCAAAAGGCACAAGCCGGCACGTATTTCCAGCCTTGCGCATTTTTAAACAAAAGCGTTCAACCTGCTCAAAAGGAACGGTCGTATCGGCAGTGCCGTGAAAAATGATTGTTGGCGGCCTGCCGAACTTTATGTGATGCATCGGGGATATCTTTATTGCATCTTTGCCAATGCGCTTCGCACCAAAACCATTCGGGCCGGTATTAACGACCGGATTGAAAAGCACCATCGCATTGGGCACGGAGGGAATTGTCGTATCGATATCAGCAGATTGAAGATTAGGAGTAAACGCTGTACAGGCAGCGACATGACCACCGGCAGAGCCGCCAGCGGCTACAATTTTTTGCGGATCGATCTGAAACTCGTTAGCATGAGCGCGCACCCAGCGCACAGCAGAAATGCCGTCTTGGACGCATTCAAAAGGTGTCGTTCCGTGCCGGTTTTTAATACGATACTCCGCAGAAAACGCGACCATGCCGCGCGAAGCAAGATACTGACAGTGTGAAAAAAACTGTTTTGGATTTCCCTGTACCCATCCCCCGCCAAAAAAGAAGACAATTGCCGAACCGGTCTGAGCAGCCGAATCAGGTTGAAAAACAAACAGATGCAGTGTATCCTGGGGGGTAATCTTGTAGGGAATTTTTTGGGGCGAACTCTGTGCTATAGACAGAAAAACAAAGAAGAAAAGAAAACTGACTTTTTTTGACACCATTTTTAATTTTCAGCGTATAATTTTTAATGTCTTTTTAAAGATGATGCGACTCTATAGTCTTGTTCAATCTGCTGTACAAGCAAATATAGAGATAATCTGGAAAAATCCAACGCATTTCGCGAAAACAATCCGGCTTTTTTTAGTTTTAACATTCTGTATATGATTTTATTAAAAGAAATTCGTATTTTTACAATATGGAATTTATACAATCTCAATTTAATTGTAAAGGGGAGTATTTCATCACAAAAGATATGAGACGTGACTCTCAAAAGTTGAATCTAATACATTCCGATAAGGACTTTAACAAATTCGAGGAGGAAACATGCGACAGTTAAAGGCTGCTGCATTGACAGCGCTGATCGTGATTTTTACTGTTTCATCATTATTGGGACAGGGCTATCTGGAGCTGGAAGACAAGGTCGAGCGAGTGACGCTGGACAATGGACTGCGTGTTCTGTTATTAGAGCGCCACAATGCGCCGGTGGTTTCGTTCGTCACATGGGCAAATACAGGTGCGGCTAACGAGGTTAAAGGCATTACCGGCATGGCTCACTTGTTCGAGCACATGGCATTCAAGGGAACCCGCACCATCGGTACCACAAACATCGAGGCCGAACTTGAGGCCATGAAAAAGGAAGACGAAACCTTTGGAGCGTGGCTGGAAGAGTATCGCAAAGGCAGGCGTGCCGATTCGACCAAACTTGCTAAACTCAAGGCCGAGCATGAACAAGCTGTCCAGAATGCCCGGCAATACGTCGTAAGCAACGAATTTGGCAAAATTATTCAGCAGGAAGGCGGCAGCGGATTGAACGCCGGCACCAGT
>Ga0207797_1002460_pt1 | contig 12839 bp, 9 predicted proteins | sample PRCRCaboRojoPR_6_FD_187275 | JGI IMG/M metagenome (GOLD analysis project Ga0207797, IMG submission 187275) | Marine sediment microbial community from Cabo Rojo, Puerto Rico - PR CR 10% Liquid 1 (SPAdes) | ecosystem: Environmental > Aquatic > Marine > Coastal > Sediment | place: Cabo Rojo, Puerto... | reverse complement strand
ACGTCAGGGCGGTGAAGAAAAGGAGGAAGCGCTTCTTGCTACCGGCGAAGTCGGCGATGACGCCCAGGACAGGGGATACAACCGCGACGACGAGCATGGCGATGCCCACCGACAGGCCCCATAGACGGGATCCTTCTACCCCGCCGACGACGTGCTGCTTGAAGTAGGCAGCGTAGATGGCGAGGAGGACGACGGCGGCGTAGGCCGAGTTTCCGATGTCGTAAGCGTACCAGGCCCAGCGGGAGCGGACCGCCGGGCGATAGATGGGGCCGAGCAGCCCTCTTAGAACGGTCTCCATGTGCTTTCCTTTCTGAGGACGGGGTTCCTCTGACGCAATCCTGGGTCGCGGAATCCTGCGCGTCCATATCGTGATACTGGTTTCAATGAGCCCGCCCGGTATCCCGGTGGTTCGCCGGGCAGGGCGGACCGATTCACGTAGGCTATAACCCGAAACTGCTGCTTTCGACACGCTCCCGCGCCCGGCTCCGGGCGCTGATGAACGGAACAGCTTGCCCCTCCGGGCCCCTGGTCAGCTGACCAGGGCTGGAATCCCCCACCTGGATGACCGATAAGTCCTTCTCCTACCCGATGTGCTTCCGGATTGGCTCGCGTATACTGGGGCCAGATTGGACGGCTGGGGAGCGCCCTCGCCGAAGAGAGACGAGAACAAGAAGAGGGGGGCTGAGATGAAGGGCAGGTTGGTAGTAGGAAGCGGATTGGTGGTCGTGGCGGTGGTGGTCGGGCTTCTGGCTGCGGGCATTGGCCCGGCGCAAGCGACGGGGGGATTGGCTCCCGAAGAGGTGGTGACGGGGTTCTACGACTGGTACCTGGGATACGTCGGCGAGGGCGAGATGAGGAAGAACCCGCTGGCGGATCGGGCCTATCGCGCGAGTGAGTTCCTGAGCGAGGAGTTCGTGGCCGAGGTGGACGCGCAGCTCGATTCGTTCGATCGCGGCGGGTACGATCCCTTCTTGCTGGCCCAGGACGTGCCGGGTAGCGTAACGGTCGGTGAGGCGCTGATCTCGGGTGAGATGACCGTGGTTCCGGTGGAGACGAGCTTCGAAGGACACGGGTTCTCGGTAATCCTGGCGCTGGTCGACGGGGAATGGAAGATCGCCGGCGTGACTCGGACCCCGGAGATGGTGGTGGAAGACTTCTACGAATGGTACGTCGGCGCCTTCCGGCGGGAAGGCGAGATGCGCAGCCCGCTGGTCGAGGGCGCCTACCGGGAGCGAGCGGACCTGAGCGCCGGGTTCAAGGCTGAGGTGGAGGAGACCCTGGCCTCGTTCGACAGGGTAGGGTACGATCCGATCCTCCTGGCGCAGGACGTTCCGGTGGAGGTCCAGGTGGGCGAGGCCGACGCGGTGGGGGAAGGGGCCCAGGTTGTGGTGGAGCTATTCTGGGGTGGGAACCCCACACCCAGCGAGCGGATGGTGACGGTGCGGTTGATCGACGGGGCGTGGAAGATCGCGGCGGTTGGGATGGAGTAGGCGATCTCCCATCGATGGCAGTCGGTCTTGAACAGAAAAACCGCGAGCGCTGTTTGTCAGCGCTCGCGGTTTTTCCTCCTGGCTATCAGTCACGCCGGAATCCGGCGCGGCTGAAGAGCCTTCTATCTAGAAGTCGTAATGCTCTCCCAGGGGTACGACATTGACGGCTCGAGGGCCCTTCGGGCTCTCTTCGACGCTGAACTCGACCTTCTGACCCTCACGGAGGGTGCGGAAGCCCGAAGCCTGGATCGCCGAGTGGTGTACGAACACGTCCTCGCCCTCATCGGGGGAGATGAATCCGTACCCTTTCTCGTTGCTGAACCACTTGACCTCACCCGTCTTCTTCTGCTCGTCCATCCTTACCTTTATACTCCTTGTACTGATAGTTGCTAAGCGGTGAGATGGGTGGCGACAAAAAAACTACCCAGACTTACGGTGTCTGGGCAGAGTTATTGTACCTACCTGATCTTACCGCGTCCTGGAAGCAATATTACCATGCTTTCCCGGAAACGTCAAGCGAACATGCGCACCGGTCCAGGGGAATCGCATTTGACCAGAATTCCGAAGTTTCGGGCGAGTATTCGTCCCGAACCTTGCGCGCATTCTGGGCGGGATACCTTCAGAAGCAGGCTATCCTGCAAACGTCGGAATTCTAAGCGTTCTCTCCTTTCCATATGCAATTGCCCTGCGCACGGATCGGGGCAATATCATCCGGGTGCTCGTGGGGGTCCGATGCGATCGCCTGCACGTGGATCGCGATCTTTCCGTTCCGGGATGGACGAAGGTGACCGGCACGTTAACGACGCCTGCGGCAAGTGCCGGTCACCCCTGATCCGTAGGAGAATGATGAGGGGGGAGGACGGAAATCAGCGCTTGACAGGCGGCGTGGGGCGTGACATACTGGCTTTGACTGGGACTGGCGAAGCAAGGGCGCGCCTCGACGATGGAGGAGGGCTTATGAGACGTGAGCGGGAATGGGTGGAGATCTTCGTCCCCGATGGGACGGACGTCGAAGGGGCGCTGGCGCGGACGACGCACATGGCCATCGGCGCCCACCAGGATGATCTGGAGATTATGGCGTACGACGGGATCATGAGGTGTTTTCGGAGCGATGGCCTCTGGTTCTGCGGTGTGGTGATGACGGACGGCAGCGGGTCACCCCGAGACGGCCTGTACGCTGACTACACGGACGAGCAGATGAAATCTATTCGGCGGAAAGAGCAGAAGAAGGCGGCCATCGTCGGGGAGTACGGGGCCCAGGTGCTGCTCGACTATCCCAGCTCGGCGGTCAAGGAAAGCTCGAACCGGGCTCCGGTGAAGGATCTGGAGGCTCTTCTGAGGAGGGCGACGCCGCAGGTCGTCTACACGCACAATCTGGCCGACAAGCACGACACCCACGTGGCCACGGCCCTGCGGGTCATCGAGGCCTTACGCGGCCTGCCGGCGCCGGAACGACCGGAGCGGGTGTACGGCTGCGAAGTCTGGCGCAGCCTCGACTGGCTGGTGGATGAGGACAAGGTCGCGTTCGACGTAACGAGCCACGAGGGCCTGCAGCGCGCGCTTCTGGGAGTCTTCGATTCCCAGATCTCCGGTGGGAAGCGGTACGACCTGGCTACGATGGGTCGGCGCCGGGCGAACGCCACCTACTACGCCTCCCACGAGGTGGACGCGGCCGAAAGGATGATCTACGCCGTGGACCTGACGCCGCTGATTGACGATCCGAGCCTGGATGCTGGCGTCTTCGTTCAGGCGCTCATCGACCGTTTCCGGCAGGATGTGGTCGGGCGGGTGGAGAGGCTGCGCTAGACGTCGCCACCTGTGGAGGCGGGACGCTGGCTTTCTCTGCGCGGGGGAAGCGATTGTCCGGCAGTGAGGCGACGGCAGCACCAGCCCCGCTTAGTGACTCACCTCGGCCTCCAGCCCCTCCCGATCAAGCAATACGATTCGCTGACGGTCCACTCGTATGAGACCGGCGTCGGCGAAGGCTCGCAGCGTGCGGCTGACCATCTCCCGCACGGTGCCCAGGCGAGCCGCGATCTCCGCCTGCGTCCACCGGGCGGTGACCTCCCCCGCCTCGGCCTGCTGCAGCAGGAACCGCGCCAGCCGACCGCGCACGGTACGGAGGGAGAGGTCCTCCACCAGATCTGTCAGGTGATCCAGCCGGTCGGCGAAGTCCCGCAGGAGAGCCATCGCCAGCGTAGCGTCCTGCCGCACCAGCCGCAGGAGGTCCTCCCGGGTCACGGCGTAGAGGGTGACCGGGTCGACGGCCCGGACCGTGGCGTGGTTGACGCCGTCGGGCTGAAAGAGCGGTACGGTGTTGAAGCTCTGGCCCGGTCCGAGACGGACCAGGACTTGTTCTCGCCCCTCCGGAGAGACCCGGGACGCGCGGGCGTGGCCCTGGGAGATGAAGTAGGCGGCCCGCGGAGGGGCTCCTTCCAGGATGATGATCTCGTCTTCTTCGTAGGTCCGCCGGATCGCCACGCGCGTGAGGCGAGTCAGCGTCTCCTCGGGGAGATCGATGAAGAGAGATATGCGGCGTAGGGTCTCTATTTCGGACTTCATTGGAAGCCGATTGTAGCTGAAAGGATGTTGAGGGTCAAACGATCATGTGTCGCGGGGGGGCGCCGTTTGGTTTCCTGCTGGGCCATTCATGGTATAATATGAGGTCGTGATGAATACAGGGGAGAGAATGAACAGAGTCGATGCCCCGAAAGGCGTGATCGGTTGTCTGACGGCTGGATTTGAGATGGTGGGGCGAAACCTCCTGGTAGTCGCTCTGCCGGTGGCGTTGGATTTGTTCCTATGGCTGGGTCCTCGGGTTTCGGTGGCCCCACTGGTGGAGACTTTCGTGCGCCTTCTGCAGACGCAGTCGCCAGCCGACGCGGACGCGGCGCGTCAGGTTGCGCAGGCGACTTCTCTGCTGGAGCAGTTTGGTACGCAGTTTAACCTGCTTTCGGTGATCAGCGGGATGCCGATGCTCCAGATTCCGAGCCTCCTGGCCCGACGTGCGTCCGGCGGTGGATCGCCGCTGGGCGACCCGCGCGTATTCTCGCTTTCGAGCTTCCTGGGTCTGATCCCGTGGTGGGTTGCTATCGTCTTCGTCGGTCTGGTGTTGGGTTTCCTCTACCTCAATGAGGTCGCCCATCAGGTCAAGACGTCCCGCTTCGGATCCAGCGGAAACCAGGCCGAGTCGACCGAGGGTGACACGGCGGGTGGGAGCGGTGCGATGGGCGCCAGCGTGTGGAAGCTTCTCCGCTTTGGCTTGTTCGCCCTCGGCCTCCTGCTGATTGGGTCAGCGGTCGTTCCTCTCTGGCTGCTCGTCGTCGCTCTGGGAACTGCGATTGCCCAGCCGGTGGGAATCCTTTTATGGGTCACCGGCGTCGGATTCATCGGCTATGCGGCGCTTCATCTGATCTTCGTCGTTCCGAGTTTGTTGGTGGGCGAACGCCGACTTTTGCGTGCCATCGGGGAGAGCGTCTTGCTGACGCGCGCAAACCTCTTTTCCGTCTTTGGGTTGGTCATCCTCGCGCTGGTGATCTATGAGGGCCTGGGGTATGCGTGGGCGCTTCCGGTCAACGACTCCTGGGCTCTGTTGGTTGGGATCGTGGGGAATGCCTTCGTCGCTACCGGACTGACCAGCGCAACCTTTGTATTCTACCGCGACCGGCTGGCCCTCGCGCGCAGACTTTCTTTCCTTGGCGACTGATCGGCGAGCCCGCCGGGCTGTCTGTCACCCGAGTCAGGCGCCCGAAGGAGGGGCCGCGCTGATCATCCCCCGGGTTGCGGGAGGCGGGCCCCCGCAGTCTGATTTCTCGCTCTAGCTGGAGTTACATACGACATGATGGCAGAAGTGAAAACGAAGCAAATCGGCCGTTACGAAGCGAGCGACGTCCAGGTCCTTGAGGGGCTGGAGGCGGTTCGCCGTCGCCCCGGTATGTACGTGGGCGGTACGGATACCAGAGCGCTGCATCACCTGGTGTACGAGGTGGTTGACAACGCCATTGACGAGGTCCTGGCCGGCGCTTGTGACAGGATCGATATTACCATTCACCCTGACTCCTCGGTGATCGTCCGGGACAATGGGCGCGGTATCCCGGTGGCCATGCATCCGGACAAACAGACGTCGACGCTGGAGCTGGTGATGACGACGCTCCACGCCGGTGCGAAGTTCGGAGGCGAGGGCTACAAAGTCTCCGGCGGGCTGCACGGCGTCGGTGTCTCGGCGGTGAATGCTCTGTCCCGATGGATGGAAGTAGTGGTGGATAACCCGCGGGATGGGAGGCGGTACCGCCAACGGTACGAGAAGGGCATCCCGGTCACGCCGGTGGAGGACATTGGGGAGGCCCATGGGCAAGGGACGCAGGTCACGTTCCGTTTTGACGAGGAAATCTTTGAGGACGTGACGTTCGATTTCGAGACGCTGGCGCAGCGCATGCGGGAACTGGCTTTCGTGGCGGGCGGCGTCTTCATCCGGCTCCTGGACGAACGAGAGGAGCCGTTCGCGCGGGAGATGAATTTCTACTTCGAAGGAGGCATCAGCTCCTTCGTGCGCTACCTCAATAGGAACCGGAAGGTAATCCACGATGAGGTGGTCTACGCCAATCACGACGACAATGACGTCGGTATCGAGGTGGCGATCCAGTACACCGACACGTACGCTCAGTCGATGTACGCCTTTGCCAACACGATCCACACGGTGGACGGTGGCACGCACCTCACGGGACTTCGCTCCGGCCTCACCCGGACGATCAACGACTACGCGCGGAAGGAAGGAGTCCTGCGCGACAAGGATCCGAACTTCGCCGGTGAGGACGTGCGCGAGGGGCTGACGGCTATCGTCAGTGTGAAACACCCCGACCCCCAGTTCGAGAGTCAGACGAAGGTGAAGCTGATGAACGCTGAGGTTCGGGCGCTGGTCGAGTCGGTGGTGGTGAACGCCCTCTCTGAATTCCTGGAGCGGAACTCACGGACGGCGCGGCGCATTATGAAGAAGTGCCGGACCTCGTTCCGCGCCCGTGCGGCGGCGCGCAAGGCGCGGGATCTGGTTATCCGGAAGAGCACGCTGGAGAGCCTGACGCTGCCGGGGAAGCTGGCCGACTGCTCCGAGAAGGACCCGGCTGGCAGCGAGATCTTTATTGTGGAGGGGGACAGCGCCGGGGGGAGCGCCAAACAGGGGCGCGATCGACATTTCCAGGCGATCCTCCCGCTGCGGGGCAAGATTCTGAACACGGAGCGGGCGCGACTGAACCGCATCCTGCAGAACAAAGAGGTGCGCGCGTTGATCTCGGCGCTGGGTACCGGCATCGGCGCCCAGTTCGACGTGAGCGGCCTGCGGTACGACCGGGTGATCCTGCTCACGGACGCCGACATTGATGGGGCGCATATCCGCACCCTGCTCTTGACGTTCTTCTTCCGCTACATGCAGCCACTCATCGAGACCGGTCACCTCTACATCGCGCAGCCGCCGCTCTACCGCATCCAGGCGGGACGGACCGAGCGGTATGCTTACTCGGAGCAAGAACGGCGGGAGATCCTGGCAGAGATGGATGGGCAGAACGTGTCGACCCAGATGTATAAGGGCCTGGGTGAGATGAACCCGGAACAGCTGTGGGAGACGACGTTGAATCCGGAAAATCGGGCGCTGCTGCGGGTGAGCATCGAGGACGCGGCGACGGCGGATCGGACCTTCGACATGCTGATGGGCGCCAGCGTCCCGCCGCGGCGCCGCTTCATCCAGACGCACGCCAAGGAGGTACGGAACCTGGACGTGTAGCCGGCTGAGCCCGGAATCCCGGGGCTTGGACGGGTGGATGGGGCTCCTCTGGGGTTTCGAAGCCCTCAACCGTTCGGTTGGGGGCTTTTTGCGTGACGATTTGACCGAGATGGTGTTACACTTGTTGTAGTATCGGAACGGACGTTTCTGCGGTCGATTGCTCTATTCCCGGTTCTCTGCTGTTCTGACAGTCGATGGCGGTGGGCACCGCGGCGGTGAAGACCGCGGCGGCGAAGACCGCGAGGGGCAGAGAACTGGTGTGTGAGCTATTTGAATGGTAGAGGAGGAACGCTTGTGAGACAACGTGTTGTGATCACCGGGCTGGGAGCGGTCACCCCGGTAGGAAACGACGTGGATACGACGTGGGAGAGTCTTCTCAACGGGCGGAGCGGCGTCGATCGGATCGCCGGGTTTGACCCTTCGGAACTGGACGTACAGATCGCGGCTCAAGTGAAGGACTTTGACGTGGAGGAGCGTTTCGGTCGCCGTCGCGCGCGCCGCAATGGTCTCTTCGGTCTCCTTGCCCTGGAGGCTGCCCACCAGGCCGTGGCGGATAGCGGACTGGTCTTTGGCGCGGATGGGATTGATCGCGAGCGGATCGGCGTGGTGATCGGGACGGGCATCGGAGGCGTGCTGGCGCTTCTGGAGAACTATGACATCTACAGGACGCGGGGCCCACGGCGGGTGAGCCCCTTCATGGTGCCGAGTCTGATGCCCAACGCGGGGGCGGCCCTGGTTGCGATTGAGTACGACCTGAAAGGGGCGAACTTCGCCATTAGCTCTGCGTGTGCGACGGGCTCCCACGCCATCGGCGAGGCAGCGGCGATCATCCGCCGCGGCGATGCGGATATCGTCGTCTGCGGCGGCAGTGAGTCGGCCACCCATCCACTGTCGATATCGGCCTTTGCGAACATGGGGGCGGTCTCCACGCGGAACGACGAGCCGCAGCGGGCGAGCCGTCCCTTCGACGCCGAGCGTGACGGCTTCGTGCTGGGCGAGGGTGCCGGGGTGATTATTCTCGAGAGCTTGGAGCACGCCACGGAGCGAGGGGCGACGATCCGCGGGGAGTTGATCGGCTACGCTGGAACGTGCGATGCCTTTCACATCGCTGCTCCCGAGGAGTCGGGGGCCGGCGCAGCGCGAGTGATGGCATTGGCGCTCAAAGACGCCGGGATAGGGCCAGCTGACGTGGACTACATAAACGCCCACGGCACCAGCACCCCGCTCAACGATGGGATCGAAACGCAGGCGATTCGCGCCGTGTTCGGGAAGGAAGCGGATCGTCTGGCGGTGAGCTCGACGAAGTCGATGACGGGCCACTTGATGGGGGCCGCAGGTGCGGTGGAGGCAGTCGTGTGCGTCCGCAGTCTGGAGACCGGGTGGGTGGCGCCGACGATCAACTACGAGAACCCGGATCCGGAGTGCGACCTCGACTACGTGCCGAACGAAGCGAGGAAACTCGAACCGGAGGTCGCTCTCTCGAACTCCTTCGGGTTCGGCGGACATAATGGATGCCTCGTCTTCCGTCGTTGGGGAGGCAGTGCCTGATGTGTCCTGCCCACGTGATCGGCTGGGGCAAGTACGTCCCGGAACGCGTGCTGACGAATGATGATCTGTCAGAGATGGTGGAAACGTCGGATGAGTGGATTCGCACGCGCACGGGAATCGCCGAGCGTCGCATCGCCGACGACGATGAAAGCACGTCGAGCATGGCGACGAAGGCGGCCTGGCAGGCGCTGCGGGCTGCCGGCGTGAGCCCGGCCCAGGTCGATCTAATCATCGTCGCGACGGCCACCCCCGATCACGCGTTTCCTGCCACTGCCTGTCTGGTGCAGGATGCGCTGGGTGCCAAGCGCGCAGCGGCCTTTGATCTGTCGGCCGGCTGCACCGGTTTCGTCTATGCCCTGGGCGTTGCCGCCGATATGGTGGAGGCACGCGATGGCGCGGGGAAAGAAGCTACTGCGCTGGTGATTGGCTCGGAGACGCTTTCGCGGATCACGGACTGGACCGATCGCGCGACGTGCGTCCTGTTCGGCGACGGCGCCGGCGCCGTCGTGCTCCAGTCGAACGGCTCGCCGGGCGGGGTGCTGTCCACGTTCCTCGGTGCTGACGGATCGGGTGGGGATCTATTGTATGTCCCCGCGGGGGGGAGTGACGAGCCGGCGTCCCATCGGACTGTCTCGGAACGGCTTCACTATCTCAGGATGCGGGGGCGGGAGGTCTTCCGCTTCGCCGTGCGCGCGATGCCGGACGCTGCCCAGCAGGTCCTGGAACAGGCCGGGCTGACGGCCCAGGACGTGGACCTCCTGGTGCCTCATCAAGCGAACCAGCGGATCTTGGAGGCAGCGGGCCGGGCGCTGAAACTCCCGGAGGAGAAAATGTACAGCAATCTGGAGCGGTACGGCAATACCTCCGCCGCCTCGATTCCCATTGCGCTCTGTGAGGCGGTGGAGGAGGGGCGTATCCACCGGGACGACGTGGTCGTCTGCGTCGGGTTCGGTGCCGGGCTTACCTGGGGAGCGACGGCTTTGCGCTGGAGTGTTCCGCTCCCGACGGCGCCGCCGACTGCTTGGGGTAGGGTGCGGTATCGGGTGTGGCGCGGCTACGCGTCCGTCCGATCTCTGGTACGGCGCCTGGTGCGGTGGCTGTTATCTCGCAGTGTGAAGGAGTAGCGATGACCAACCCTCAGACCGAAAGAGAAGACCGCGATACGGCCCTCGAGCGGCTGGAAGACATGCGCGAGGAAGCCCGCCGGGGCGGCGGGGAGGCGAGAATCGCGCGTCAGCACGAAAAAGGGAAGCTGACCGCGCGGGAACGGATCGCGTATCTCCTGGATCCGGGTACGTTCCACGAGATCGACCCCTTCGTGACCCATCGGGCCACCCAGTTTGGATTGGACGAACGGCGTACGCCGGGGGATAGCGTCGTCACCGGGTGGGGGGAGATCGATGGGCGCCTGGTCTACGTCTTCGCCCAGGACTTCACAGTGATGGGCGGATCGGTGGGCGAGGTCCATGGTGAGAAGGTGTGCAAGGTGCTCGATCTGGCCCTGGAGAATGGGGCGCCCGTCATCGGCATCAACGATTCGGGTGGGGCGCGGATTCAGGAGGGCGTCGACTCGCTGGACGCCTACGGGGAGATATTCTATCGGAACACGATGGCCTCCGGGGTGATTCCGCAAATCTCCGTCATCGCCGGGCCGTGCGCCGGGGGCGCTGTTTATTCGCCGGCCCTGACGGACTTCGTATTCATGGTGGAGGAAATCGGGTATATGTTCATCACCGGGCCGGACGTCATCCGCTCGGTGACTCAGGAGGAGGTCAGCGCCGAGGAGCTGGGCGGGGCGAACGTCCACAGCCATCGGAGCGGGGTGGCTCATTTCGCCCGGGCGGACGAGGAGGAGACGTTCGATCTGGTCCGACGGCTCCTCTCGTACCTGCCGCCGAATAATGCTGAGGATGCGCCTTATGTACCCCCGGTCGATCCGCCCGACCGGGTGGACCCGGTGCTGGATACGATCGTGCCGTCGGATCCCTCGGAGGCGTACGACATGGGAGAGATCGTCCAACGCATCGTCGACGAGGGGACGTTTCTTCAGGTGCACGAGCGGTATGCTACGAACCTGATGGTGGGGTTCGCCCGCCTGGGGGGCCACGCGGTGGGAATCGTCGCCCAGCAGCCGCCGGTCCTGGCCGGGGTGCTGGACATCGACGCGGCGGATAAGGGGGCCCGCTTCATCCGCTTCTGCGACGCCTTCAACATCCCGCTGGTCACCCTGGTCGATACCCCGGGATTCCTGCCGGGGGTCGAGCAGGAGCACGGCGGCATCATTCGCCACGGTGCCAAGATGATCTACGCCTACGCGGAAGCCAGCGTGCCCAAGATTTCGGTCATCACCCGGAAGGCGTACGGGGGGGCCTACATCGTGATGAGCTCCAAGGCGCTACGGGGCGACATCTGTTTCGCATGGCCGGGGGCGGAAATCGCGGTGATGGGGCCACGTGGGGCGGTGAACATCGTCTTCCGGAAGGAGCTGCAGGAGGCTGAGGATCCCGACGCGCTGCGAGAGGAGCTGGTCGAGGAATACCGGAGGGAGTTCGCCCACCCGTACGTCGCGGCGAAGCGCGGATATCTCGACGACGTGATCGCGCCACGTGACACGCGGTCCCGTCTGGTTCGCGCGCTGGAGATGTTGCAGAACAAGCGGGTGCGGCGGCCGGCACGGAAGCACGGGAGTATCCCCCTATAGAGGGAGGATTTGATAGGCCGGTGACAGGTTCTGGGAGGATGTGCATGCTAGGATGGGTGATCAGCGAGGGCGTGGGAGTGGTGGAGCGGAATGCCTGACAAGGTTCTGGTTGCGAATCGAGGCGAGATCGCCGTGCGCGTGCTGCGCACGTGCCGGGAGTTGGGCCTGCCGACCGTGGCTATCTTCTCGGAGGCTGACCGGGAGGCGCCCCACGTGCGGTACGCCGACGAGGCGTACCCGATCGGTCCGCCTCCCGCTTCCGAGAGTTATCTCCGGGGGGACAGGATCGTCGAGGTGGCGCTGCAATCCGGGGCGAAGCTGGTTCACCCGGGGTATGGGTTTCTCGCCGAGGCTCCGGCGTTCGCTCAGGACTGCGTGGACGCTGGCTTGACCTTCGTTGGTCCCCGCCCGGAGACGATGGAGCTGCTGGGGGACAAACCCGCCGCCCGACGGGTGGCCCGGGAGCAAGGGATTCCCGTGGTCGATGGCTCGTCATCTACGTTGGACGACGCCGGTCTTCGGGAGGTGGCGGACAGGATTGGCTACCCCGTCATGCTGAAGGCGGTGGCTGGAGGGGGCGGGATGGGCATCCGCGCAGCGCGCTGCCCGGAGGAGCTGGAGGCGGCCATCCCGCGGGCGCGCCAGGAGGCCAAGGCCGCGTTTGGGGACGACGGTCTCTACCTGGAGCGGCTGGTGGAGGGCGCGCGCCACATCGAGGTTCAGCTTCTGGGAGATACCCGGGGGCACGTGATTCACCTGGGGGAGCGGGAGTGTTCGATCCAGCGTCGTCACCAGAAGCTGATCGAGGAGGCCCCGTCGCGGGCGCTGGACGAGGGTCTGCGGCGGCGTATCCACCAGGCGGCCGTGCGGATCGGAAAAGCCGTGGGCTACGTGAGCGCGGGTACGGTGGAGTTCCTGCTCGATTCGGAGGGGCGATTCACCTTTATGGAGGTCAACCCGCGGCTGCAGGTCGAGCACACGGTGACGGAGGCGGTGACCGGGGTCGATATCGTCAAGGAGCAGCTGCGCATCGCCGCGGGACGCGATCTGCGTTACGCTCAGGAGGACGTCATGCGGCAGGGGTGGGCGGTAGAATGTCGCATCCTGGCGGAGGATCCAGATCGGGGGTTCGCTCCGTGCGTTGGTCAGATATCGCGGCTGCGCGAGCCCGCCGGCCCCGGGGTGCGCGTGGATAGCGGGGTGTCGGAGGGGGTGACGATTACGCCGTACTATGACTCGCTCCTGGCGAAGCTGATCGCGTGGGGAGAGACGCGGGCGGTGGCCATCGTGCGCATGCGCCGGGCCCTGGAGGAGTATCAGATCGCAG
>Ga0207797_1002459_pt1 | contig 12840 bp, 9 predicted proteins | sample PRCRCaboRojoPR_6_FD_187275 | JGI IMG/M metagenome (GOLD analysis project Ga0207797, IMG submission 187275) | Marine sediment microbial community from Cabo Rojo, Puerto Rico - PR CR 10% Liquid 1 (SPAdes) | ecosystem: Environmental > Aquatic > Marine > Coastal > Sediment | place: Cabo Rojo, Puerto... | reverse complement strand
CCCGCCGAAGCGGAAGCCAACGCGCGTGCTGATCAGGTTCAGTTCTGTGATCCCGCGGAACCAGATCTTGAAGTTGTCCAGGCAGTTTCCCGACGCGGGCTCGCGGTCAATCTCGATCTCGCCGGGGGTTTGCGTCGTGGCCGTCGTGGTGGTGCCGTCGGGCCCTTCGACGATCACCTGGTACTGGGTGGCCGGCGCAACGTCGACCTCCGCCCAGAAGTTGTGCGTGTATACGTCCTGAAAGACGACGACCGAGTCCTGCATCGGCGTCGACGCGCCCGTTTCCACGTTCCTGAGGGTGACGGTGGCGTCGAGGGTGCGGGTGGCGTCGGCCGTCAGGGGACTCTTCAGGTCACGCACGCGGATGAAGTGCCGCTCGGCCGACACGTTAACAAAGCCGTGGATCGTGAAGCCGCGCTCGCCCGATAGTGGATCGAGCGTGTTCTCGCATCCTACAAGCAGTGCCAGGATGGCACACAGCGCCAGCAGCCGACGCACCACCGAGACATTGCGCCCCATGGGAGAAGAAACGAACACGTCGAAGTTGCTTGTTGGATCAGCCAAAGACAGCGTGCTTTCGTGGATGGTGGCTACCCGCCGGGCCCGAGCTGGATCACGCCGGATGTATCGACCCGGACGGCCACCGTGTCTTCGCGGTACCCGCCGAAGAAGCCGAGGCCGTTGTCCACGTCGTTCGACGCCGTGGGGTCGAAGTCGAGGTCGCCGGGAATGCGCCCCGACCAGGCCGGGCCCAGGTGCTTGTAGGCCACGCGCAGCGTGTCGTCGGTCAGCACGAGGCACCGCGGTTCGTACCGGAGCCGGGTGCTGGGGTTGTCCTGGGAGCCAATTTCCTCGGCCAGCACCTCTTCGGGCTGAAACGAAACGGACACAGTGCCCCCGCCGAACCCGGTAGGCCGAGGCACCCAGAATACGCGTCCCTCAAACTGGAACCCGATGCGAGTGCGAATCAGGTTCAGTTCGCGCACGCCTAGAAACCGTACTTGGTAGAAATCGAGGCAGTTTCCGTCGGTGCGGGTGCGCTCGACCTCGATCACCGCGGGCGTTCGCATGGTTGCCGTCGACGTTGCGCCGTCCGGGCGCTCCGCCACGATCCGGTATTCGGTGTCGGGCTCCACGTTGAGGTCGGCCCAAAAGTTGTGGACGTAGACGTTTCCGAATTTCTTGACCGAGTCGCGGAGGGGGGTCACCGCTCCGGTGCGCAGGTTCTCGACGCGCACCGTGGCGTCGAGGTCGCGCGTAGCGTCGGCCGTCAGCGGGCTGTTCAGATCCCGGACGCGAATGAACTGGCGATCGACCGAGGCATTCAGCGCGCCGTGAATGGTGAACACCCCGTCGTTCGAAATCGGATCGAGGGTGTTGTCGCATCCAATGAGAAGGAGGGCCGTCCCGACAAGGGCGACGAGAAGGCCAAGCACGCGGCGCAGCGGAGACATGCGTTCAGCGAGGGTAGAAAGGAGGGAAACGACGGGTCCGACCGCTACTCGACCTTCACGCGCAGCGACAGATAGGGAAGCACCGGCGACTGATCGACGCGCTGCAGGGTGTTGACGTCAAAGTAAAAGATGTTGCTGCGGTCGTATGTGTTGATGGCCCCTGCTTTCGTCTCGATCGACAACCCAGACGTCAGGTCGAACGACCGTCCGAGCGACACGTCGAGGCGGTGGTACGTGGGCAGCCGCGCGCCGTACGGACGGTCGAACAGCGTGAATGCGGTGCCCGGACTGGTCGTCGGCTTCTGCGCGGGCAGGTCCGGCGCGAGGTCGAACCCGAACACTTTGGTGTACGGACGCCCGGAGCCGAACTGCCAGCTCACGTTGGCCGTGACGCCCGCCAGCTCGTAGCTCGCCACCGCATTCACCTGGTGACGGCGATCGTGCGGCGGCGAGTACGAGAAGATGCTTCCCTCAATCCACGCCCCGAGGTCGTCGCGCGCGGCTTCGTACTCGACGGTCGACCAGCCGTAGCCCACAAACGAGTAGAACGAGCCTGTCTGGAATTCGAGCCGCGCGTCCACGCCGTAGACCGATCCGTCGGCCAGGGCCGTGCGCGTGTTGAACCGGGCTTCGGGCGTCCACTGCGGCACGAGGACGTTCGAGAGGCGCTTGGCGTAGCCCTCCACACTCACCTCCACCGCGTCGCCAATCTGCTGGCTGTACCCGAGGATGCCGTGCAGCGCCTGCGGATAGGCATTGTCCTCATCGGCCAGCCGCCAGACGGTGAAGTTGGTGCCGGCATCGCGCCGGTCGGTCAGCCCTTCATCCACCTGGTTGTACTTGCCGAGGGCGAGGCTGATTTCCTGGCGGTCGGAGCCCAGGGGACGGTAGGTCATGCGAACGCGCGGCTCCAGGGTGGGCGTCCCGAGGCGCTGCCCCGTCAGGTGCGTGCCCAGGCTGGGCTTGATGGTGAGATTGTTGGACGGGGTGAACGTGAGCGATCCGTAGACTTCGAACGAGGCGCCGTTTTCCTTGATGCGATCAAGGGACACAAACTTCTCGTCCAGGTCGGCCTCGTAGGTCGTCACCGAGAAGCGGGCGCCGAAGTCGAGCGTGGTGCCCAGCATCGGCTGCTCGGTGTCGATCGACATGTAGATCTCGTCCGTCGAGGCGCTGCGTTCGGGCGCGGCCGCCGTGCCGGCGTCGTTGTCAAAACGAGAGTACCCGGCCCGGAAGTCGAGCGCTCGGTCGATGCGCTCGCCGAACACGAGGCACCGACCGCCGAGGGCGGTGTTCGACCACGCGAGCACCGTGTTGCGATCGTTGTTGATACGGCCCTCGTCGTCCGTAAACATGCCGGTAACGTGGCAGGTGGCGCTCTCGGTCTGGAGCGTGTATCGGCCGGTGATGTCGTAGAACGTGAGGGGCACCTCCCGGTCGTAGAGCGACTCCGACGTTTCGTCGATGATCGAACGGCGTGCCACGACGAGAACGGACTGCCGTCCGCGTTCGAGCGGTCCCTCCACACGGGTGGAGGCCAGAAACGGGCTGATGGAGGCACTGCCGGCAAACTCTTTCATGTTGCCCTGCCGCAGCGTCACGTCGATGACCGACGAGGTCGCGTCCATGTACTCGGCCGTGAAGCCGCCGGCGTAGATGTCGGCGCTGCGAATGATCTCCTGCGGAAACGCTGAATACAGGCTGGAGATGTGAAACGGGTTCGTGATGGGGATGCCGTCCACCTGGATAAGATTTTGGCTCGGCGTGCCCCCGCGAATAAAGAGCCGACCGCCCCGATCGCCCACCGAAACCACCCCGGGCAGCGTTTGCAGGTACGAGGCCAGGTCGCCGCTCGGGCCGGGCGTCGGGATCCGGTTCAGGTCGGCCGCCGTGGCAGTCTGCAGGCCGGCCTCTTGGCGTGCGGCCCCGCCCTCGGCTTCAATCTCAACCTCCTGCAGCTCCTGCTCCTGCACGCGCAGCGATACGTTGTACACCCGGCGCTCGGTGCGCAGCGCCAGCGTGTCACGGTGCGTCACGTATCCCACGAAGCTGACGGCGATCTGGTAGCGTCCGCGCTCGATGCCCCGCATCTCCAGAAAGCCATCCACGTCCGTGGCGCCCGCGTGCCGCCCCGTGCCGTCCAGGGCCGTAAGCACGACGTTGGCGCCGGGCAGCGGACTGCCGTCGTCGGCCGAGGTGACAACCACCCGAACCACGGACTCGGTCTGCGCCTGCACGGGCGACGCCCCCACGACAGCACAGCACATCAACAGTAAAAACCAGCGGAGGGGAGGCGCGGAGGCAACGACCATTCCAACGGAAAGAGGGCATGAAATGCAAGTGTGTTCGCGAAACTTCGCAACCATCTTCGTAATGTCAAGTGAAGTTTCGCGTCGCCTGGGTGCAGAAGCAGGTCCGAACCGCTGTCTGCGTCAAGGATCACTGCTGCACGCAGCACCCTGCGAGTACCCACGTTTCTGTGCAAAGATTGTGTAAACCCCGTACACGGAACTCTGACCCGCCAATTCGGAAGGAGACACCACGCCTGTACTCTCTTCACTCTACCCCTCCAGTCTGCATGCCCACCTACACCGTGATCGGCTTCGAAAAGGACGGCTTTGATGCGTTCACCAAGCACCCGACGGCCGACGATCCCACCGCGGCCGCTCGGTACGCGATCCAGGACGAATTCATCAAGCGCGCCGGACGACCCGCTCCCGAAACGGAAGCCCTCGCGCAGCTGGAAGACAAAACGGGTCTCTTTATTGTGGGCATCGTCGAAGGAGAACACGACAACCTCGACATCCTCGTTGACCACTACGAAGAATGGTAACGGAAGGCCGGTGGAGGGCGGGCCGTCGAGACGACGGAGGCCGGTCGATTGAGAGACGCATCGGACCGGTCCGTCCCTTCGTAGCGCAACCTTCGGAACGCAACCCCCCGAAACGGTGATGCCCGACGACCAAGAGATGCCGGACTTCGTGCCGGAGTACAACAAGCCCGATGCGCCCGGCATCCACATGAACTTCGACAACACGGTCTCGATCTACCACATCGTTGCAGAGGACGATGACTTCGAGACCGCTGCGCAGGACCTCTTCGCGCTGCTGAAGGAGGCGCAGGAGCGGTTTCCGGACTGGCCGCGCGTGCTGTACCTCGACATCGACGGGCACCTCGACGAGCACGAGCGCTTTACCGACGACATGGTGGAGCTGCAGCAGGAGTTCCTGATCGCGGCCCTCGGGCGATTTTTTACCGCGCTGGCGCTTCCCATCGTCGCCGTCGTGAACCCGGACGGGCAGGACAACGACATTCCGGACGCGCTCACCCTCCAACCGCCCGACGCGGATCTGCCCGAGGACACGGCGTGGCCGAAGGAATAGCTTCGCGATCCGCGTTCCGAGTTCCGCGTTCGGAGGTCCGCGTTTTGGGTCCCGAGTTCCGCGTTTCGAGAAGGGCGACGTTAGCGGTATTTGGATCCACTGCGGTCCGAGTCACGCAGGTATCGCTGGAGTCCGCCGATAAGTCGAGGGATGTCGCCGGTCTCGGCAATAAGACTTTCGAACGTGGCCGTATCTACATATCCTGCATCGCGTGCAACGTAGAGTTGGCTCCGCACCTCTCCGGCTGATCCCTTCGCAATGGCGAGGAATTGTAGAAACTCGCGGTTGCCGCCTCGCTCCACGCCTTCCGCAATGTTCGACATGACCGAAATGGAACTTCGACGGATCTGATCACGAAGGGCGAAGTCACGGGAGAAGGAGTCCTGCTCCGTGAGTTCGTAAAACCGCCGCGTCAGTGCGCGAGCACGCTTCCAGGACTCGATATCTTAAACGTCTCGAATGATGCCATGGGATCTGTAGAGTCGTTCGTTGGGGGTACACCCTATAGACACATGGCTCCCCAATCACACAACATCTCCATGGTCCTCGCCTCGGGACTCCGAACTCGGGACTCCGGGCTCGCCGTCAGTGCGAGAAGTTGCGGATCAGTCGGTTGAACAGCGCCGGGGAGAGGCGTTTGACGTAGACGCCCGCCACCTCCCAGCCGCCGACGTACACCTCGTCTTGCTCGCGCTCGATGCTCCGGGCGATGGCCTCGGCGCACTCGGCGGACGGGATGCCCGTCGGCTTGACGTCCTTCACTTCGCCCAGCGGCGTGCCGTCGGACGTCAGCGCGTGGTCGCCGACACTGGTGGCCACGAACCCCGGGCACACGAGCGTGACGCGCACCCCGTCGTCGTGCACCTCGGCGCGGAGCGAGTCGAAGTAGCCGTGCAGCGCATGCTTCGAGGCGGCGTAGGCCGACCGCATCGGCGTGCCGAACTTGCCGACAACGCTGCTGACGACGACCAGATGCCCGGACTGCCGCGCGAGCATCGAGGGCAGCACGGCCTTGGTGAGCGTAACGGTGCCGAAAAAGTTCACCTCCATGATGCGGCGCACGACCGACAGGTCGGTTTCCCGCGCGAGCGAGCGCTGGCTGATGCCCCCGTTGTTCACGAGCACGTCGACCGCGGCGCATCGGTCCAGGACTCGGTTGGCCGCGGCGTGCAGCGAGTCGGCGTCGGCCAGGTCGAGCGGCTGCACGAGGTGATCGTCGGGGCGTGCACACCGATCGCGCACGGCGTGGAGCACCTCTTCGCGGCGGGCCGAAAGCACCAGCCGGGCGCCGCGCCGGCTCAGGTCGTAGGCCAGGGCCTCGCCGATGCCCGACGAGGCGCCGGTGATCCAGACGGTGGCGTTGGAGACATCCATGGCATGGCAGAACGGATCGGAAAGAGGCGAGAGCGCCAACAACGTACAACCTGATTGGCCTCCGAACAAGCAGCGCCCGCGGCGGTCGTTGCGAACGGATCGTCTGTTTGCGACCTTGCCATTGGTCACTGGATGCTCTGCCCGTTGCCCTCCCGGTTCTCCAATGAGTGAACCCCCCCCCGATACCGAGGCTCTCCCTCCCGAATCCCCGACCGAGACGACCGACACGGGCGAGCTGGAGCGCACGCTCGGTCTGCCGCAGGCGCTCGCGATTGGCACCGGGACGATGGTCGGGGCGGGCATCTTTGTGTTTCCGGGACTCGCCGCCGGTCAGGCCGGTCCGGCCGCCATGCTGTCGTTCGCCATCGGCGCGGTCATTGCGCTCCTCGTGGCGCTGCCGACCTCCGAACTGGCCACCGCCATGCCCGAGAGCGGCGGCGGCTACTACTTTATTTCGCGCGGCCTCGGCCCGCTGCTCGGCTGCATGGTGGGCGTCGGGCAGTGGCTCGGTCTCGTGTTTGCGTCGGCGTTCTACTTGATGGGCTTCGGCTACTACTTGGCCGACATCGTCCGCGTGACGGGTCTCGCCGACGGGGCGCCGGTCGTGGCGGTTGCGCTCGGCACCGGGGCGCTCCTGACGGGCGTGAGCATCACGGGCACCAAAAACACGGGCGACCTGCAGAACTGGATCGTGGCCTGCCTGCTCGTCATTCTGGCCGGATTCCTGGGCCATGGCAGTCTCGACGTCCTCGGCGTGTTTGGGCGTGAGCAGGTGCCCGAGGCGTTCTTTCCGTACGGCACGATGCCCGTGTTCACCACGGCCGCGCTCATCTTTACGTCGTACCTCGGCTTCGCCCAGATTGCCACCATGGCCGGTGAGATCAAAGATCCGGCCCGCAACCTCCCGCTGTCGATGGTGGGCAGCGTCGTGCTCGTCGGGGCCCTGTACGTGCTAACCATTTTCATCAGCACGAGCCTGCTGGGCAGCGAGCAACTCGCCGGGCTCGGCGAAACCGCGATCGTGAACGTGGCGCGGGCGCTCTTCGGCACCTTCGGCGCGGCGGCCATCCTCACCGGCGGACTCCTGGCCACGCTGTCGAGCGCCAATGCCTCGATTCTGAGTTCGTCGCGCTCCATCTACGCGCTGAGCCGTGACGACTTTGTGCCCGATCAGGTACAACGCATCAACCGGCGCTTCCGCACGCCCCACATGGCGTTGCTGCTTACCGGCGGTCCCATCCTCGCCCTCCTCCTGTACGGCCGCGTCGAGGTTCTCGCCGAGGTGGCCTCGCTGCTCCACCTGTTCATGTACGGCCTCATGTGCCTGGCCCTCCTCGTGCTGCGCCGAGGCGAGCACGACTGGTACGACCCCGACTTCGAATGCCCGGGCTATCCCGTGGTGCCCATTGTGGGCGGCGTGGCGAGCTTCGGCATCGTCGCGTTCATGAATCCCCTGTCGATCCTTCTTGGCGTTGGGATTCTCGCCCTATCTGCCGGTTGGTTTTATGTGTACGCGCGAGACGTTACCCTTCCCGAAATGTCGTCATGACCCAATCTCGCTTCATTCCGTCTTCGATTCTGGTTGACGTAGAGCTCCCGGAACCGGCCCCGCTGTCGCCAGACCTCGTCGACCTCCTCGCATCGCTTCGCATCGTGCTTGTGGGGTGGTACGCTGTCCCCGAGCAGACCTCGCCCCAACAAGCCCGCGATCAGTTTGAAGGCGAGGCGGAGGCCGCGCTGGCGCCCATTGCCCAGGCCTTCGAGGACGCGGGCGCCGAGGTGGACACGCACCTCGTGTTTACGCCCAACCAGTTCGACACCCTCAGCCGCATCAGCACCGAGCACGACTGCGACGCCGTGCTCATTCCCGGCACCATGAAGCACCTGCACCGTGTGCTCGTCCCCCTGCGCGGCCTGCACAACGCCCGTCGGATCGCCCCATTCGTGGCCGACCTCGTGCAGGACGGCACGACCGACGTCACGCTGCTCCATGTGCAGGAGGAGGACGAAACGGACGACGCGGCGCGTGAGCACGTCCTGGAGCCTGTGCGCGACATGATGACGGCACGCGGGATCGACGCCGGGATTATCCAATTCGAGATGGTCGCGTCCGACGACCCGGCGGGCACCATCGTCGACCGGGCCGACAACTACGACGTCGTGGTGCTGGGCGAGACCCAACCGTCGATCCGGGAGATTCTCTTCGGCAGCGTGCCGGGAGCCATTGCCAAGGCCGCTCGCACGCCCGTGATTGTCGTACGCCACTTCGACGAGGCCGTCGCCTCCGCAACACGGGCCACGCAGGCTTAGAATCAGCACCGTCGCGAGTGCGTGCAAACGTGCGATTGAACGTGCGATTGACGGGGTTCTCGTGGCCCTCCCCGCATCGACGGAAAGTCCCCCCGTTGCGGACGACACGCTCTTTCCGCAGAACACGACGCGCTGCATGAAAACCCTCAGCACGCAGCTCTCCTACTTTCTGCAGAACAAGGACATCCGGCAGAACCTGTCTATTCTGCTGAAGTACGTCGGCGCGCTGGTCGCTGTGATCGTGGTGTTCACGGTCATCTTCCACTTCATCATGCTCTACGCCGAGGGCGAGGAGCACTCGTGGATCACGGGGCTCTACTGGACGCTCACGGTGATGAGCACCCTGGGCTTTGGCGACATCACGTTTCAGAGCGACATCGGCCGCCTCTTCAGCGTGATCGTGCTGATCACCGGCATCGTGATGCTGCTGATTGTGCTGCCGTTTGCGTTCATCCGCTTCTTCTACGCGCCGTGGCTGGAGGCGCAAATTCGTTCGCGGGCCCCGCGCGAACTCCCCGACGACACCGAGGGCCACATCCTGCTCACCGCGCGCGACGCCATTGCACCGGGTCTGATCACCCGGCTGGAGCGCGACGGCATTCCGTATGCGCTCATCGAGCCCGACCCGTCGATCGCCTCCGCCTGGCACGCCGAGGGCCTGTCGGTGGTCGTGGGCGAGGTCGACAGCCAGGACACGTATCGCAAATTGCGGGTCGACCGGGCGCGGCTCGTGCTGGCGAATCGCGACGACATCGTCAACACCAACGTCACGCTCACCGTCCGCGAGGCCGCCCCGGACGTGCCCATCGCCGCCGTGGCCGACAACGAGGATGCCATCGACATTCTGGAGCTGAGCGGGGCCACGCACGTGCTGCCGCTCAAGCGCTGGCTCGGCGAGCAGCTGGCCAACCGCATCAATGCGCTGCGCGCAGGGCTGCATCCGATCGGCGAGTACGAGGACCTCCGGATCGCCGAGCTCCCCGTCCACAACACGCCGCTGGCGGGCCACACCATCCGCGAGACGCAGTTGCGCGAGAAAACGGGCGTCAACATCATCGGCGTATGGAAGCGCGGGCAGATGGAGCCTGCTCGCCCGAACACGGAGCTGACCGACCAGTGCGTGCCCGTCGTCATGGGCACCGACGAGCAGCTTGAGGAGCTCGACACCATCCTGGCCATCTACGACGTGAACCCGAACCCCGTGCTGCTCATCGGGGGCGGCATGGTGGGCTCGGCGGCGGCCCGCGCCCTGGCCGAGAAAGAGGTGCCGGTGCATCTCGTCGAGCGGGAGCGCGAGCGGTGCCGGCAGCTGCGCACCGTGTGCACCAAGGTCTTCCATGGCGATGCCTCGGACTACCACCTGCTCCACGAGGCCGGCATCGACAAGGCGCCGTCGGTGCTGCTTACCACCAACGACGACGCCATCAACGTGTATCTCACCTCGTACTGCCGGCGTCTCAATCCCGAGCTGCGCATCGTCAGCCGCATCACCCACGAGCGCAACCTCGACGCCATCTACCGGGCCGGCGCCGACTTTGTGCTCAGCTATTCGACGCTGGGGGTGGACGCCGTAATGTCCATCTTGAACGAGCGCGAGCTCGTCGTGCTGGGCGAAGGCGTCGATCTGTTCACGCGGCCGCTGCCCGCGTCGCTGTACGGCACCACGCTGGCCGAAAGCGGCATCGGCGCGAAGACGGGCCTGAACGTGGTCGCCGTGAAGCACAACGGCGAGGTCGTGACGCGCCTGCCTCCGGATCTCCGGCTCAAGGCGGGCGACGAGCTCGTTATGGTCGGGGCCGACGAGCAGTTGGACACGTTCGTCGAGACCTACGGTTGATCCCAAATCGGCCTCCCCCTATCCTGAACGGCGCGGACAGAACGGTCGCATCCGCAGAGGAGGAGCGTCCGGCCGCGCATCCCACTTGCATTCACGTTCCCCATGGCCGAGCAGGCAGGATTTGAGCGCAACGTCGGTCTTTTTATGGCCGTGATGATTGGGATCGGGGCCATGATGGGGCCGGGGGTTTTTGCGTTGCCCAGTGAGGTGGCCGAATCCGCCGGGCCGCTCGGCATTTTGGCCTACTTGTTCATGGGCGGCCTCACGCTCTTCACGGCGCTCAGCTACAGCGAGCTCGGCGCCGCCATCCCCATCGCCGGTGGCGGCTACTCGTTCGTGAGCCGCACCCTGCCCGATCCGGTGGCGTTTCTGACGGGCTGGTTCTTCTGGATCGGCAACACGCTGGCCTGCTCGCTCTACGCCGTCATCTTCGCGCTGACGATCAAGAACTACTTTTTCCCTGAGCTCAGCGTCGTGCTCGTCGTGGGGGCCACGACGGTGCTCTTCACGGCCTCGAACTACCGCGGCCAGGCCGAGGCGCTCAAGGCCATCACCGCCATGAACATCGTGGAGCTCGTCGTGCTCATCGGCGTCGGCGTGCTCGGGGCCTTTCAGGTGGAGCCGGCCAACCTGGAGCCCTTTGCGCCGATGGGACTCGGGCCGCTCCTGCCCACGATGGGGCTCATCTACATCTCGTACGTGGGCTTCGACCTCATCACGGTGGCCGCCGAGGAGATCATCGACCCGGCCAAGAACATCCCGCGTGCCATCCTCATCACGCTCGGCACGGGGGTCGCCATCTACGTGCTGCTCCTCTACGTGATGATGGGAGTGGTCAACTACACGGAGCTCGCCCAAACGAGCACGCCGTTCATCTTCGTGGCCGATGTCCTCTTCGGCCCGTGGGGCCGCTGGGCGGGGGTCATCGCGACGATCATGGCGAGCCTCTCGGCGTTTAGCGTGACGCTCGGGGCCAGCGCCCGCGTGCTGTTCGCGCTCGGACGGGACGGCTACGTGCCCGGTGTTCTCGCGCGGCTGCATCCCACGCACAACACGCCGCACATCGCGCTCTTCGTGTGCGCCGGGCTCGTCACGCTCCTCGGCGCCTCGGGCATCGTGCGGCTGCTCGCGTCGGCCAGCAGCTTCGGCTACCTGATCGCCATTGGGATCGTCAATTACGCCGTCATCGCGCTCCACCAAAAGATGCCGGCCCTGCGACGGCCGTTCAAGATCCTGCTCTACCCCGCCGTGCCGATCCTGGGCATCCTCGCGTGCTGGTTCTTCGTTCCCATGCTGGAGCCGCAGAGCCTGCTGCTGGGCGGTGGCCTCACCGCCGTCGGCGCGGTGCTCTACCTCATTCAGCCGAGAAACCGCGCCGACCTCAGCGGACTCCCGGCGGCGTTCCATCGACTCAAACTTCGAATCAAAGCCTACTGGAGGCCTCACATGCAAGTACTGATCATTGGCGGCGGCAATCAGGGCCAGAACATCGCGGACCGGCTGCTCAAGCAAGACGAGTTCCGTATGGTGTTCCGTTCCTCCGAATACCAGATCACCTTCGTCGAACAGGACGAGACGCGCTGTGAGGAGCTGGAGCGCCGGTACAACGTGCCCATCTTTCAAGGCGACGGCACCAAGCAGGAAATCTTGGACCAGGTCGAGCCGCACAAGATGGATGTGGCGATTGCCGCGACAAGCGACGACGAGCGCAATACGATCATGGCGCTGCAGGCCAAGCGGCTGGGCATCGAGCGGGTCATCGCCATTGCACGGGATCCGGACTACGTCTCGCTCATGGAGGACAGCGGCATCGTGTGCATCAGTGCCCCCTACGCCACGGCGGCCATGGTCGAAAACTACCTCGACCGCCCGGGCGTGGCCGAGCTGTTCGAGATCGAGAGCGGCATTGCCAGCCTGATTGACATGGAGGTGCCCGACGCGGCGGCGGTCGTGGGCCGGACGATTCAGGACATCGACATCCCGGAGGCGTGCGTCGTCGCGGCGGTGATCCGGGGCGATGACTTCGTCGTGCCCCGCGGCAAAACGGAAATCCGCGGTGGGGACCACGTCGTGTTCGTCGGCCCGAGCGACGCCATCCAGACGGCCCACGATATCTTCTCGGAGCGGGCCGAGACCCCGGATGGCCGCTGGCCGGTGCGGCGCATGGACTGCGTCGACTGCCACAACCGGGCCACCCACATCTACGAGGACCCGGCCCGGGCGGTCGATCGGCGCATCGCCGCCGGCGAGCTGAGCCGCGCGCTGCCCTTCGTCAAGCGCCAGGCCCTGGCCGCCCTGACGGGCAGCTATCCCCCGGAGCAGGCGGCCGAGGCCATCGCCCGCGATCTCGTCGGCTACTACCGCCGCCACCATCCCGAGGTGCTGCGCCGCCAGGCCGAGGCCCTGGATCAGGCCGTGGCCGTGCTGCAGGACGTGCATGCCCGCAACGTCCACCCGCGGATGAACGTGACCTGGAACGCCT
>Ga0207797_1002458_pt1 | contig 12841 bp, 10 predicted proteins | sample PRCRCaboRojoPR_6_FD_187275 | JGI IMG/M metagenome (GOLD analysis project Ga0207797, IMG submission 187275) | Marine sediment microbial community from Cabo Rojo, Puerto Rico - PR CR 10% Liquid 1 (SPAdes) | ecosystem: Environmental > Aquatic > Marine > Coastal > Sediment | place: Cabo Rojo, Puerto... | reverse complement strand
CAAAGGCTGTAGCTTGATTTACTACGCGCATGTGTTAGCATTGGATTATGCAAGAAGAACGCTTCAAGGAACTCGAGCACACGGCTGACATCGCCATCCTCGTGCGCGGGGAGACGCTGGCGGAGCTTTTCGCCAACGCTGCCTACGGCATGGCTTGTCAGCTCACGGACGTCGAGGGCGTCCCTACCTCCATGGAACGGGAGATTGCACTCCACGCCGACGACGTGGAGATGCTGCTCGTCGACTGGCTCAGTGAGCTCCTCTTCCTCGGCGAGAAGGAGAACGCCGTTTTCCACGACTTCGAGATGCAGCACGTCGGTGTCAAGGAGCTGCGCGCAGTGGCCCGCGGGGGCCGCATCAAGGAGCATCAAGCGCACATCAAGGCGGTGACGTTCAGTCAGATGGACCTGAGACAAACTGGGGGCGTCTATGAGACGCCCATCGTTTTTGACGTTTGACGTCGCTAGAGCCAAGCTGGCGGCGTCTTACCTCTGAAGGGAGGGGACCATGGCAGGCAAGCAGGATTTCCAGCGCCTAGATACGTACACTTGGGAGCTACCCAAGGACCACCGCGGGGACATGCGGGTGCCCGTGCGGCTCTACGCCGATGCGGAGCTCTTCGACGCCGCCTTCGGCGACCGGACGGTTGAGCAGCTGATCAACACCTCGACGCTCCCCGGCATCGTCAAGTACGCCATGGCCCTGCCCGATATGCATCAGGGCTACGGCTTCCCCATCGGCGGCGTGGCCGGGATTGACGCCGAATCCGGGGTGATCTCGCCCGGGGGCGTGGGATACGACATCAACTGTGGGGTCCGCCTATTGGCCTCGAACCTGGATTGGGAGGAGATCGAGCCGCACCGGGACGACCTGATGAGCGCCCTGTACGAGTCCTGTCCCAGTGGCCTGGGCGGGGACGGCCGGGTCCGGGTCAGCAAGCGGGAGCTCGACGACCTCCTGAGCGACGGGGCATCGTGGGCCCTCAATCAAGGTCTGGCGCGGCGGGAGGACGTGGAGCACACGGAGGAGCGCGGCAGCCTGAGCGGCGCCGATCCGAGCAAGGTGAGCCAGCGGGCCAAGGAGCGGGGCCTGTCGCAGGTCGGCTCGCTCGGCTCCGGGAACCACTTCCTGGAGCTCGACGTCGTCCAGGACGTCTATGACGCGGAGGTGGCCGACGCCTTCGGGCTCCGCAAGGGGCAGATCGTGGTGCAGATCCACTGCGGATCGCGGGGTTTCGGCCATCAGGTCTGCGACGACTACGTCAAGAGCCTCCAGGGCGCGGTGAAGAAGTACGACATCACCCTGCCGAACCGCCAGCTCGTCTGTGCGCCGATTGACTCGCCCGAGGGACAGGACTATTACGGCGCCATGGCCTGCGCCGTGAACTACGCCTTCGTCAACCGGCAGGTCCTCGCGATGGGGGCCCGAGAGGCCTTCGAGCGGATCCTGGCCGGGAAGGTGCACGACTTCAACCTGCGCCAGATCTACGACGTGGCGCATAATATCGCCAAGTTCGAGACCCATCGTGTGAACGGGGAGACAAAGAAGCTCTGCATCCACCGCAAGGGCGCCACGCGCTGCTTCCCACCGAATCACGAGGGGGTGCCCACGGCGTACCGTGACGTTGGTCAGCCAGTGCTCGTCCCTGGGTCTATGGGAACGGCCTCCTACGTCCTCGTGGGACAGGAGAAGGCGATGGAGCTGACCTTCGGGTCAACGTGCCACGGGGCTGGTCGGACGATGAGCCGGACGGCGGCCCGGAAGAAGGTGTGGGGCCACGATCTGCGGGAGGAGCTGGAGGACGGCGGCATCGCGGTGAGGGCCTCGAGTATGAAGGGACTGGCCGAGGAAGCCCCGCTGGCCTACAAGGACGTCAGCCGCGTTGTGGAATCCGTGGACGGCCTGGGCATCGCAAAGAAAGTCGCGCGCCTGGAGCCCTTGGGCGTCATGAAGGGCTGAGCCCAAGGACCCGCGAGCCAAACCGCATCGGCGGGTGGGAGGCGCACGCAGCGGCTGCCAGCGATTTGAACGTCCTCGTGCGCCAGCGGTAGCTTGCGTTATCAGCATGCGAACGGCCCAACCTTGATCTTCAGGTTGGGCCGTTCCTGGTTTGCAGGGCACTCGAGCGCGGGGTTGACAGCCGCTTAGCTCTCCGCCTCCCCTTCATCCTGGTCCGCGCCCAGGGCCTCCGCCAGCCGCCCTTGTAGATCCTCTGGCAGCGCCCGCAGATCACCCGGACCGCGAAGCCAGTCCTTCACCTTCTTCCGGTAGAAGGCGGGCACCGGCGAGTCTTCCGCCTCGAGCTGCACATCCTCGTTGACAAAGACAATCGCGGGCCGCACGGGGACCTCGTCCGCGTCCTCCATCTGTTCCCCCAAGTAGGTTCGCAGGGCCTCTGCCTCCTTCCGAGCTTCCCGGTCTGGCCGCCCCACCCCGGCCTGCCCCACCAGACGGCGGAAGAAACGGCCCCGTTGGCGGTGCTTCCATTTTCCCTGGTCCCCGTCTTCGTACGTGACCTCTCCGCCCTGAGACTTGACGACGAAGACGGTGCACCCTCCAGGTTCGAGGAGGACGTGATCGGCCGGCAGCACGTACTGGAGGAGCGTATGCCGGTAGTCGAGCCCTTTCAGGACCTCCCCAAGGGCCCTGTGGTGGGCCAGAGACCCCGCATATCGGTCGGCGAAGAACCCCCCGACGACAGATAGCGTGAAGCCCAGCCCCATACTGATGGCCACTGGCAGGACCCACTCAGGTCTCGCGAAGGAGATGATCAGCCCCGCCAGGAGAACCAGGAGGCCTCCCAGGGTCCCGTACTGTCCCACATTGCTCAGCATCTCGATGCGCCGCTCGTTCCGTATCACTTGCATTCTGGCTACTCCTCGAAGTGTCCTAATACCAGACAGGCGTTCTGCCCGCCCAACCCGAAGGAGTTTGAGAGCGCAACGCGCACGTCCGCCGAGCGCGGACCCTCGGGCACGTAGTCCAGATCGCACTCTGGATCCGGGTTCTCAAGATTGGCGGTCGGGTGGATCTGCCCCTCCTCAATGGTGCGCACGCAGACGGCGGCTTCAATGGCCCCCGCGCCGCCCATAGGGTGCCCGATCATCGACTTGGTAGAGCTGATGGGCACGTCATAGGCGTAGTCCCCAAAGACGCGCTTGATGGCCAGGGTCTCGATAGGGTCGCTGATGGGTGTGGCGCTGCCGTGGGCGTTGATGTAGTCGACCTCATCCGGCTGGACACCGCCGTCCTCTAAGGCCCAGGCCATCGCCCGGCTTCCGCCCTCGCCCTCGGGGTCGGGCTGGGCCACGTGGTAGGCGTCGGAGGACGAGGAATGACCCAGTACCTCAGCTCGGATCCGCGCCCCGCGCGCCCGCGCGTGCTCTAGATCCTCAAGGACCATCACGGCTGCCCCCTCGCTGAGCACGAAGCCGTCCCGCTCCGCGTCGAAGGGGCGGCTGGCCCTATGGGGCTCGTCGTTTCGCGTGGAGAGAGCACGCATCGAGCAGAAGCCCACCATCAAGGTGAAGTGGACCATCGCGTCCACGCCGCCGCAGATCATCACGTCGGCCGCGCCCCGCCGCACGTGCTCCGCGGCCTCACCGATGGCCTGGGTCCCGGTGGCGCACGCCGCGACGACGGTGCTGATGGGGCCTTTGGCACCGGACCAGGTGCTGACGTGATGGGAGGGCATGTTGATCAACATGGAGATGGGCACAAAGGGATTGACGCGCCGGAGCCCCCTCTCCCGGTACGTGTCGACCCCTTCGATGGCTCGCTCATAGCCGCCCACGCCGCTGCCCATCAGGGTCCCCACCCGCTCACCTTGCTCCAGGGGCACCTTGAGCCCGGCATCCTCGACCGCCTGTTTGGCCGTCGCGAGCGCCACCTGGGAGCAGCGCGCCATCCGGCGTGCCTCCTTGTAGTCTATGTAGTCAGACGGCTCGAACCCCTTCAGCTCCCCCGCAATCTGCGAGGGCAGGTCGGAGGCATCGAAAGCCGCGATCTGCTCGATGCCGGACCTTCCCGCCAGTAGTCCCTGCCACGTCTCGTCCAAGGTGAGACCGAGGGGCGTCATCGCCCCCATCCCGGTCACCACGACGCGTCTCTGTCCTGCCATACCCTACTGCCTCTCCTCCCCTAAACCGCTGCGTATCGCCTCCACCACACCGCCCTTGACCGCCTGCCGCGCCTGTCCTATGGCATTCTTGAGGGCCCGGGCGTTGGACCGACCGTGCGCTACGATGACGACCCCTTGAACCCCCAGGAGCGGGCCGCCACCTACCTCGAATGGATCGACGCGCTTGGCAACCCGGTCGAAGGCGGGCCTTGCAAGCAAGCCGCCGATGGCGGTTAGGGGACTCGCCTTGATCTCGTCTTTGATCAGCCCGCTGAGCATCCCGGCGGCGGACTCCGTGGTCTTGATGAAGACGTTGCCCGTGAATCCGTCGTGCACCACCACGTCGGCCCTGCAGGCCATTGCTTCCTTCGGCTCCACGTTCCCAATGAACCGGAGCTCCGACGACTCGAGCAGCTTGGTGGTCTCCTTGACCAGCTGATTGCCCTTCCCCCGCTCCTCACCGTTCGACAGGAGAGCTACCCGGGGGTTGCTTCGTCCCAGCACCGCCTGCGCGTAGACCGAGCCCATCATCGCGAACTGGAGGAGGAACTCAGGTTTGCAGTCGGCGTTTGCTCCGATGTCGAGCGTCACGAAGCGCCCCTGCGGAAGCGGCAGAATGGCGGCCAGCGCTGGTCGCCTCACCCCCCGAATTCTCTTGAGCGTTTGGAGCGTGGCGACGGTCAGAACGCCGCCCGTGTTTCCGGCGCTGACGAAGGCATCCGCCTCGCCGTCTCGGACGAGTCTCATCCCGACGTGCATAGAGGAGTCGCGCTTCTCCCGAGCCGCCCAGGCAGCCTCATCGTCCATCTCGATTACTTCGGGCGCGTCTACGATCTGGAGATTGACGCCGCTGGCGTCGAGACCGTCCAGTTCGCGGTTGATGGTGTCAGCCTGCCCCACCAGGATGATCTCGTCATTGGGCCATGCTTTGGCGGCCGACACCGCCCCGGCGACGTCGGGGGCAGGGTAGTTGTCGGATCCCATCGCATCGAGCACGATCTTCATGGATTCTGTCTCCTCGTTATGGTCGGAAAGGACGCTCGGCCGTGCCGCGCGCCGGACGGAGGGGCGAGCACTAGCCGCCAACAAACTGGCAAGCGCACGTCCGAGGGCATCCGGCTATCCAAGGTCGGCGGCTGGGCCCATGCACCTACGAGAGTTGACAAGGATCCTTTCCACGGTATAATATCGGACTGGATGCCCCGGTGGCGGAATAGGCATACGCGGCAGGTTGAGGGCCTGTGCCCGCAAGGGCGTGGAGGTTCGACTCCTCTCCGGGGCATATCTCCCCACCCCCCTTCTCAGAAATCCTTCAGAGGTTCGTCTTTTCGCTTTATCCGCGTGTGCGCTTGTCGCGCCCCACAAGATGGGACGGCCGCTTTCGTCTCTACGCATCGGTGTGGTTTGCCCCACCCTGGGCAGCAGGAGGCCCTGAGGCACGATTCGACGCCGGCGGGTGCTCAGCCGTTGTCCTCAGAGCCTGGACGCCGACGGGGCCGGAACAGTAGTCGAATCGGGGTCCCGGGGAAGGGATGGGCTTCCCGAATCTGGTTCTCCAGGTACCGCTCATAGCTGAAATGGACCAAGCTCGGGTCGTTGACGTGGAAGACGAACGTTGGAGGATCCACCTCGGGCTGGCTGGCGAAATAGATCTTCAGCCTTCGTCCGCGCCGCGACGGCGGGGCGTGCCGGGCCACCGCATCCTGGACGAGACGGTTCAGCACGCTCGTCTGAATGCGCTCGAATCGGCTCTCCCAGACCATCAGGGCGGTGGGTAGGACCTGATCGACCCGCTGGCCCGTGAGGGCCGAGATGAAAAGCACGGGCACGTAGTCGAGAAACTTGAGGGCCTCCCGGACCCACCCGCGATACTCCGACATCGTGTCCGCGTCCTTCTCTACGATGTCCCACTTATTGACGAGGACGACCACGCTCGCATTCTCGTCGAGGACGGCGCCAGCGATGTGGGTATCCTGGGAGCGGACGCCTTCGTAGCCGTCGATGACCAGGAGGGCCACGTCCGCCCGGCGGACGGCGCGCAGCGCCCTGAGGAGACTGTAGTACTCGACGCCCCGGGCCACCTTGCCACGGCGCCGCATCCCCGCGGTGTCGATCAGCGTGACTGGTGTCCCTTCCCACTCGAGCTGAGTGTCCACGGCATCCCGCGTGGTGCCCGGCACCGAGCTGACGATCACGCGTTCCTCGCCCAACAGCTTGTTCAGGAGCGACGATTTCCCTACATTCGGCCTGCCGACGATGGCGATGTGCACCCCCTCGGCGGCTTCGGAGGCCTCGGCTCCCACTCCTTCCTCAGTATCCTCCGCTGCCTCCGCGACCACGTGGCGCAGGGTATCCACGACGTCGTCCAACAGGTCTGCGACCCCAATGCCGTGGAAAGCCGAGATGGGGTAGAGACTTTCGAGGCCGAGGGCGTAGAACTCCATCGCATCGTGCTCAAGGCTCTGGTTGTCCACCTTGTTCACGGCCAGGAAGACGGGACAGTCGGCCTTGCGCAGCACCTCGGCGACCTCCTCATCGCCGGCTGTGAGACCGCTTATGGCGTCAGTCACCAGGATGACCGCGTCGGCCTCGGCGATAGCCAGCTCAGCCTGGGCCCTCATCAGGGCGATGTAGGGCGCCGAATCCTGGGTCAGGACGCGTTCAGGCCCCGGTCGGCGCCCAGCCTCAACTGTTTCCGGCAGGAGCTCTAGGCCGCCGGTGTCGATGACGGTGAAGGATAGGCCGTTCCACTCAGCGTCGGCGTAGAGCCGATCGCGCGTCGTCCCCGGCTCCTCGTGCACGACGGCGACGCGGCGTCCCACGATCCGGTTGAAGAGGGTGGACTTCCCGACGTTGGGGCGCCCCACCAGCGCCACCACCGGCTCCCGGGACGAGCCACGCTGGAGGCCGCGGCTGCTCCGATCCTGGGCGAACATCATGGCGTCACGGTGCGCGTGGCCGTGATCGTGGCCGTCACGGTGGAGGTGATGCTCGACGTCACCGTCGAGGTAGGTGTCACGGTTGCCATGGGCGTGTCCGATATCCTCACCTGGATCGTGGCGGGGATCACGCTCTGGGCAGAGATCTCCTCCGGGGCGATTACCTCGGGCTCAATCTGATGCGTGCCCGGGGGCAGCCCGAAGAGGTCGAGCACGACCCTAACATCATCCGGCGTAAGCGCCTCGAGCCTGGGCAGCGGCCCATTGAGCACGACCTGGACCACGTCCGGCGACAGCGTAGCGGTGAAGCCCGGCTCCAGCCCCTGCACCTCCGGTGTGCTTGTGATGGTCAGGCTGCTCTCAATAGCCTCGATGGAGACGCGTACCTGGACTTGCTGACCGGGCACCACGGTCACCTTGGGCGGCACCGTAAGACCGGGCCGCACTACGACGTCCTGCTGGGCGCCAGCCACGTTGATGGGCTTCGTCTCGATGAAGCCCTCTTCCAGGGCCGCCAGGTCCGCTGGATCACCGAAGACCGTCACGGTCGGGGGGTCGATGGAGATGTCCGTCACTCTGTAGCCCGAGGCCACCTCCCCCGTGAGCACGACCTGGACTGCCAGGGTGCTGTGGTAGCCCGAGGGCTCGATGGTGATGAAGACGTCGGCGGCATCGGGGTTCAGAGAGACGAAGGGGACGGAATCCCCCCCATCATCCCGCGGGCGGAGCGAGACGGTGTCCTCGACGTTGCCGTCGGCTCCGTCGATGGAGATGGCCGCGAAACCCTCGACGACCCGCGTGACGTAGCTGCTGGGCCCCTGGACGGTGACGTCGGTGGGATCGAGGATGCGCTGGCGCACGACGTAGCCCACCGCCGGGTCCCCTTGGGTCTCCACCCGGACCGGGACGATCCGACTCACTGCGGCGTCAAGCTCCACCTCCACGGTCTCCGGCTGGACGCCCAGAATCGTCGCCGGCTCTCGGTCCAGGGTGACTTCCACCGGGACTTCGTGCGTCCCCGGGCCGAGGCCGCTCAGGTCCGCCGTAGCCTCGAAGTCGTCGACCTCCAGGGTCTCCCATACGGACTGGGTGGTCTGAAGGGTCACCTGCACCCGTTCGTCAAAGGAGCCGACGATCAGCAGGTCCTCGCCGGTGCCCGCGGGCGTGACGGGTACGGGCTGCGGGAAACTACGCTCCAGCGTAGGGTCGGCCTGCTCCAGAGCGACCACCCAGGCGAGGGTGGCCAGTAGGAATGCCATAAGCATCAGGGGCAGGTTGCTCACGATCCACCGTGCAACCTGCTTCACGACTCACCTCCCAGCCTCTGCCGGAGCTGGGCCAGCCAACCCTTGCTCTCTCGCTCCAGGACAGGCTGGTAGAAGGCGCGAAGCACCTTCTCCAGTCGCTTCGCGTCGAGATTCCTGATGATTCGGCCGTTATGGGTGATGGAAATCGCCCCCCTCTCCTCGGACACAATCACTCCGATGGCGTCACTCTCCTCCGTCACACCAATCCCCGCTCGGTGTCGCAGGCCGAGCTGCCGGTCGGCGAGGAACGCTGTCGAAAGGGGCAGGACGCAGGCGGCAGCCAGCACCCGACCCTCGCGGACGATGACGGCCCCGTCGTGGAGGGTGGTGTTAGGATTGAAGATGTTCAGCAAGAGCTCAAACGAGATCTCGGCGTCGAGTTGGACCCCACTCTCCACGAACTCCTGGAGGCCGGTCTGCCGCTCCAGCACGATGAGCGCACCGTGATGGCGGTCCGCCAGCGTCTGAGCGGCATCCGTGATGGTGGAAAGTGCGTGCTCAAGGACCTCCCGCGAGCCGCCGCGCCACCCAAAGAGCGCGCCGGGGCGTCCCAGCTGCTCGAGCGCACGCCGCAGCTCCGGCTGAAATACCACGGGGATCGCGACCAATAGCGCGGGTAGTGCACGCTGGATCAGCCACCCGAAGGCCAGCAGCTCGATGAACCCGCTGAGCAGGACGACCCCGATGACCAAGAAGATCACGCCCCGCAGGAGCGGCACGGCCCGCGTGCCGCGAACCAGGTAAAGGAGCCAGAAAAAGGCCAGGGCTACGAGAAAGATGTCGATAACATCGATCCACCCGAGCCTCTGGAGGTACCAAAAGATATCAGTTAGCATAGATCGCCGAGTGCGGCTTCCAGGTTAGCAAAGTGAACCTCACCATCCTTCTCGATGGGCCGTGGAACGGTCCGCTGCGCCCGGGGGCGGGACGCGGTCAGAGCTGGGCGAGCAGCCCGCGGTACTCCTCGACGTTGGGAGGTTTGAGGGCGACGATGGCGCGGATCGTCGCCTTAGCCTGCTCCACCTGACCCACCTCGAGCTGCATATCGCCAAGTCGGTCGAGGTGCTCCAGGGCCTCGTCGCGGTTTCCCGCATTCAGATGGGCCTGCGCGAGTCGAGCTCGGATGGGGACCACGTCCGGCCAGCGCGAGACCAGATCGGAGAGGACGGCGAAGATCCGCTCCGAGCGCCCCTCCTCCCGGTAGATGGACAGAAGCTCGTCGAGCTCCTTGAGCGCGCGACGCGGCTGGTCTAGCCGGTAGTGGAGCTCCATGAGCGTGAGCCGGGCCCGCTCGTCCCCCGGCGACAGGTCCCGTATCTCGCGGTAGACAGAGAGCGCCTTCTTCCAGTCGACGCGGCGCATGGCGATGTCCCCGACCTTATGAAGGACACGGACACGCCACTCGCGCTCATCATCCACGCGAGGTACCAGGCGCAGGGCCTCCTGGTAGATCTCCTGGGCCCTGTCCATCTGCGCCAGGTGCTGATAGCTGTCCGCCAGGATCAGATACTGCCGCAGCGCCTGCTCAATCTCGCCGTGGCTCACCAACAGATCGATAAGCTTGCCGCGGACGGCGGTGTCCATGGGGGCCATCTTGAGCGCCTGACGGTACATGGCTGCCGCCTGCCGCGCTGCCCCCCGCACGTGGTACGTCCCAGCGATGACCCCTAGCTTCTTCACCGCCTCCTCCACGCGTCCCATCTCCCGCGAGACCTCGGCGAGCTGCCGATGGATGGGCAGGTAGCCTGGGGCTGATTCCATGGCCAGGTGGCATTCCTCCATGGCCGTGTAGTGCATACCCCGCCTCAGGTACTCCTGTGAGAGCGCTATCGACTCGAGGATGCGCTCCGAGTTCGGCACCGTCAGCGCCTCCGCCAGGGTCACGACCGGACCCTCCTGGGTCAGCGTGTCCAGGCGCCTGCGCGCGTGCCGCACCTTGTCCTCCCATCCCTGCTCGTTCAAAAAGGCCACCAGGGAGCTGGCGAATTCCAGTGCCTGATCCTCGTCCCCCTTGATCAGATAACCGTCCGTCAAGTGCTCGTAGAGGTTGATCAGATCGTCGGCGTGCTCGCGCTCCACCGTCGCCAGGTCGACGATCTTCAGCACCTCGACGAAGTGCTCCAGCGCCTCGTCGACGCGCCCGCGGGCCCGGTAACATTCGCCCAGGGCGAAGTGACTGCCGAGCTTGTAGTCCGGATGGGACACGGCACCCTTGAACTGCTCGATGGCCTCCTCAAAGCGGACCGTCTCCTGATACAGAAGTCCTAGGTTGAAGTGGACGGCCGGACGATCCGCGCCGGCCTCCAAGACCCGCTGGTACGCCGCCACGGCCTCGTCCACCTTCCCGCGGGTCTGGTAGTCGATGGCCTTGCTAAGCATGGTGTCGACGGCGTCCTTGGTGAGCCGCTCGGCACGGGTGGCGGAGGCGGCATCCTCCTCGAAGACGCTGGACGCCAGCTCCGAGAGTGCGCGGCGCCGCGTGCTCTCGACGGGACTGCCGGTCTCCTCTTCAACCTGTTCGTCCGATTCGGCTCGGAACTCCAGCGTGTCGGCGTCCGGCAGGGCGACAGGCTCCTTCTCTTCGGACCGGGGTTCCTGGGTCGCGGTGCCTGTCGGCTCCTTGCGCTCTGCAATCCGCTTCCCGCGGCGGAGTGAGTCCCGCAGTTCCAGGGCCTCCGAATTCCGAGGCGAAAGCTTCAGGGCGTGCTCGCAGAGACGGAGCCCGTAGTCCCATCGGCCTTGATCGCCGTAGATGCGGGCCAGGTGGAGGCATTCCTGCGTGGCCTCCGCGATTCGACCCTGACGCTGATAGTGCTTCAGCAGCTGGACGTGGGCCTCGACGCAGCCTGGCTGGACGCGGACGGCGCTCTCCCAACAGGCTACCGCCAACTTCGGCGACTCCTGCTGTTCGATGTAGTGCTCCGCGCAGCTTAAGTAGGCTTTGCAGGCCTCCTCGTCTCGCCCCAGGTCTTCGAGCGCCTTACCCACCCGCTCCAGCAGGACGGGGTCGTCCGGCGCCAACTCGCTGGCCCGCCGGTAGGCGGCCGACGCCTCGCTGTGCTTCCCGAGCTGGGCATAGGCCATCCCCAGGCCTGTCAAAGCGTCGACGTTCTCGGGCGACTGGGCCAATGCCTCGCGGTAGCCCTCGGCGGCCTCCGCCCAATCGGACTCCCAGGCTGCGTCGGCCGCAGCTCGCATCGCCTCAGCAAACGCCCCGCGGTTTGGTGCCACGATCTCTTCCTTCCGATTCGTCGTCTAGTATCCGGCCCACATCGTGGGCCGCCCCAAATAGTGGACCGGCCATTATGTGGGCCGCCCACTTATGTGGGCCGCCCACTGCCCAGATGCGGAGCTAGCCGTCACCCTCACCCATCAGGCTCACGAGGATCGCCTTCTGAGCGTGCATACGATTCTCTGCCTCATCCCACAGGACCGAGTGTGGTCCATCGCAAACGGCGTCGGTGATCTCCTGCCCGCGGTGAGCCGGCAGGCAGTGCATCGCGATGACGTCCGACGTCGCGTGTTCGAGGAGCACCTCATTGACCTGGTAGGGCTCGAAGATGGCTGCTCGTTCCGCTGCTTCCTCCTCCTCGCCCATGGAGGCCCACACGTCGGTGTAAACGGCGTCCGCCCCGTCCACCGCCTCCTTCGGATCGTGCGTAGCAAGCAGCTCGCTCCCGGTCACGGCCGCAAGGCGTTGGCCCTCTTCCCAGACCTCGCCGGAGAGCTCATACCCCGGAGGGCCGGCGATGGCGAAGTCCATACCCATCAAGGCCGCCCCGAACATGAGGGATGTGGAGACGTTGTTCCCGTCGCCCAGGAAAGCCAGCTTCCGCCCGTCCAGGTCCCAGCCCTTCCTCTCGACGATGGTCAAGAAGTCGGAGAGGGCCTGGCACGGATGATTGTAGTCCGAAAGCCCGTTGATCACGGGCACCCGCGAGTATTCAGCCAGCTCAAGGATATCGCTGTGCCCGAAAACGCGGGCCATGATGCCATCCACGTAGCGGGAGAAGACGCGCGATACGTCTGCGACGCTCTCTCGTTCGCCGAGCTGGATTTCGAAGGGCGAGAAGTAGAGCGCCTGCCCTCCCAGGTGGATCATACCCATCTCAAAGGACGCCCGGGTCCGCAGAGACGGCTTCTGGAAGATCATGCCCAGGGTCTTCCCCTCCAACAAGGGGGCGTTCCCCCCGTCCTTCCACTCCTCCTTCAAGTCGACTGCCAGTTCCAGCAGCCCCCGAAACTGCTCAGGTGTCAGATCGGAGAGTTCGAGAAAGTGCTTCATGGTTACCTCCAGGCGTATGAGCTGTCTTGTTGTCACGGAGCAAGGACTGATGTGCGTCCGGTCAAGTATACCACAAGCCTTGTGCCAGAGAAAGCCCGGCCGCCCGGGACGTCGCCGCCCAGCCGCAGGAGAGAAACGACCCAAGCCCTGCCCCGCAGGGGGGCCTGGGACGAGCCGGCGAGCGCTGAAC